>ENA-OPWR01000594-OPWR01000594.1-human-gut-metagenome-genome-assembly--contig:-NODE-594-length-32084-cov-2.768803_pt1 | contig 32084 bp, 30 predicted proteins | sample MGYA00241507_ERZ502006 | MGnify/ENA primary metagenome ERZ502006 (study PRJEB25962, sample SAMEA2043041) | human gut metagenome | biome: human gut; feature: human-associated habitat; material: faeces...
CAGCTTGTCCTCACTGATGCCGTGCATCCGATAGACATCCTTGCGGATCAGCCGTTCAAATTCTTCGTTATACCGCTGTTCCTCTCTGGTATTGCGCAGGTGGTCTTCCACCGCCTTGCTCATCTGCTCGATATATTCCTGCTCCTTGCGGATCCGTTTGGTTCTGAGCTGCTCCAGCTCATTCTGGCGCCTGACTTCCTCTTCCAGTTTCCGTACCTTTCCGATCCGGGGATTCTTTACCATAATCTCCGGATTCTCCGGAAGCACAGTTGTTTCGTTCTTCTCCTGATTCTCCATTGGGTCCTCTTTCCGTTTATATTATCATCCAATAGCCTTATTATAGATTTTCCGGCCCAGAAAAACAACCTTTTGTTCCCTGTTTTCATTGCTTTGGCTCTTTATCCTGTCACTCGAGAAAAATGCCGCAAGTACCGGCAGCATTACCATAATGGGGAATAAATAACGTACCTGCACTACCGGTCCCAGCAACATAGTCCCAAAGTATAAAAACGGCAGTAAGCTCATCTGGAAGCACCAGTATTTTCTTCGATACAGGCACAACACCATCAAAAAGAACAGGCTCCAGCTGTATAGAGATCCATGAAAAATAACGGAAAGCACCGGCCATTCATTAAAGCAGTTACCACTGACGATCTTTTCCAGCACTTTTTCCAGTGCCGGGAATTTCGACCGATGTTCAATACTGCCATAGCCTTCGATTTCCGAGGAAGTATAGGTAAAGAGCACACCATACCTTGTGTCTGTGCCATAGCCCAGATTTTCCGCCCAGGAGAAATCATCCCAGAACCAGTATCCTCTGGTCAGTTCCAGAAAAGCATCCAGGAACTCGTTCGGATACCGTTTGCCCACTCGTAGCCAGTCTCTCAAAAACTGCCTGGAATTCTCCGTATATGCCGAAGCATTTACCGCGCCCTTGATGGTATCTGCCAGCGGCGCATAATAAGCATCCCAATGATCTCTCGGCACATATTTTTCCAGCAATGCCGCCAGCTCCGGATCCTGCACCTCCAGTTCCTCTCCATGATAATATGCCACTCTGGCAAACTGCTGGATGGGAACGCTGTAAGCCTCGATCTTCGGAGCCTCCAGCCGGGTCCCTATGGCTGTCTGGATCACATTTCGCATTCCGGTCTCTCCCAGTACCAGACAAATCCCCAGAATCAGAATACCCAGTTTTTCCTTTTTCGGCCGCAGGATCAATAACAGCAGCATAAATACCGCCACCGCATATACTGCATTATTACGAAACTGCATCATCAGACAGCCCTCAGCCACCAGAAGAATGTTCATGAGGATTTTCTTTTTTCCGTTGCTGAAATAATTTCTCTCCAGAAAAAGTAAAAAGAACAACGTAAACAATATGGTAAACAAGGTATCCTTTGTGGTACACACCACTAAAACCGTGTTGTATGGGAAAAGCGCCAGAAATAGTGTTGTTACCACCACCGGCCATTTTTTAGCAGTCATCCGCCAGATCATGGACGTTGCATAACCCATGACCAGAGCATACAGCACCATCTGGAATACCGCCATACAGGCCATTCCCGCCTCGTAGGATCCGATGGCCGTTCCAATCTGTAAAAACAACCGGATCAGCCATGTATGTGCAATGGGCTGCAAGGGATAAAACCATTCCAGGCCCTTATACGCTTCGTTGACCTGTCTGTGAAAATCGTAAGACATGATGATCGGGTAATAAGCCAGCCATACCGGAATCAGGCACAGGAAAATAACGACTGCCGTTACTGCGAATACAATGCCGGACTTCCAATATCTCCCCGGCATCGTTGCTTCTCCTCTCGCAGAGAGTCGGTCTATCCCGTCAAACAACAGATTTGCAAAAGGAAATGCGGCAACACTTAAGCACAGCGCACGGATCAGGATCATCCCTTTGCCCCGGACTCCGCAATCCGTCATTCCCAGATTCTGCAGCTGATATCCCATGACCATGGACAAGGCAAACAGGAAGCTGATCACTGCCACATAACAGATTCTGCGCTTCCTGTCCCTTTTCTCCTCTATTTTCCGGAGATTTTGCTCCGTCTGCTGCAACATAGAATAGATTCCCACAGCCAGCAGCACATTCAGAACACTGTAATAGATCCGGTTCACCGGCTGTAAGCTGAACAGATATGCCACCCCGTAGACACCGCACAGAGTCAGAACCGCTCTACCCGAAGTTCCTTTGTATTTCATCCATTTATCCTTTGCAATAGTCAATCGTAAGATGCCTCCATACATTTATTTCCATTTCTTCCACTATATTGAAATTTACACTTTCTGTCAATCATTGTAAGTTCTTTTCTATTTGATATATTGTATATATTTAACAAATATAGTAATGATTCCTATTATTATATTTATAATTTTTGCGCATTTCTTTTTTTTATAAAAAGAGATATACTATATACAGAAACAAGGAAATGTTTCCACAAACTCATAAACCAACAGAAAGGATGATAGATTATGGCAAAATTATATACGATCACTTTAAACGGCGTTACAGAGGACACTTACAATCAGGCTACCGATTATATTCAGAAAAACGCACTGCGTCTGAACTATCGCCCGGCTGCTTCCACCATTGATGCGGAATTTCCGGATGATATTGATCCCGCCAAAGCTCCGGAGCTTGCTGATGCTGTGATCCGTGAAGTGCATCAGACTCTGTAATTTTTTTGATTTTTACTTTTGTAAAATAGCAAAGCAAAAGTCCATCGATGCTTTAACGCACCGACGGACTTTTTTGTTGTGCCCGCTAACTTGCGGACACTTTTCGCATGAAGACCCTTAAGGTTCAAGTGGTTGCCGGTATTCCTCATATAAGATATCCATGTGCAGCCAGTCATAGTGGTTCCGCATATAGTAACAATGCCCCCGGTATCTGCCACTTATTCTGAATCCTGCCTTCTCGTAACACTTAATGGCAGGGGTGTTCGTTTCCAGTACATCCAGATGGACACTATACACTCCCAGCACCATAAAGCAGTACCGCAAGAGTATCTGCACGACTTCGGTTCCAATGCCTTTTCCACGCACCGACTTTTCTCCGATGTTAATGGATAACCAGGCTGACATATCCTCAGTTCGATGGTCAATATGACAATATCCAATCAATGTGTCTGTCTCTTTCAGGACAATTCCCATCCGCATGACAGAATGGTCTCTTACCCAACCGGGCATCCGGGTGATGTCCACCACAGAATGCGCATGCTCTATAAAGACACAGGTGGTTTCATCCGACATCCACTTCGCGTATAAGCCGACTGCCTCCTCATCATCCCTCAGTACGGATAAAAAAATTTGATTTCCATCTAATCTGCATATATTTTTACTCATCATGCCACCTTACATCTGCTCTGTGTGTTGCGAAGTCCTTGATGTTATTTGAATTATAACATAGAACTTCCTTTTTGGGCACTATATTCTTCGAACATCCGCCGCTTACGCAAAGCCCAAAGTCTCCGCAGACAATCACATAGTCCTGTTCGCCTTCACAATCTCATTCAGGCGTACCGGTCTGTATCCATATAACATGCAGCCCACATTATAAGCGTTCTCCCTCTGATTCATATATTCCCATGTTTCATCCCTCTTATCGTGAATATGACCATAAAAGTGCAAGTGACCTCTGTAAGAGCCATTCCATTCCGACATCGGATAAATGGCACAGACATATCTCTTTCCCACTATCCGACACGTACATCATCATCCTATCGATGGAGTCACAATATCCCATTGCAATCTCATTATCCAGCAGCCTGGTATCATGGTTGCCAAGAACCAGATGCTTATATCCCTTTAGTTGACTCAGATACCATTCCGCACTTTTTTCGTTTCTATAGCAGAAATCCCACAAAATATACACATTGTCATCATGATTTACTCTTTGATTCCATAAGGATATCATTGCCTCATCCATGACTTCCACATTTTTAAAGGGGCGATGGTCAAAGTCAATTACTCGCCCTGCATCTTGGGCATAAAGGGGTACCCGCAGGGTGTTTTCTTAATTTTGCCCTGCTTTCTGGGCATAGAAGTATGCCGCAGGCAAGGGCGGAAAAAAAGGAACTGCCGCATAGACAGCCCGAAAAACATGGATTCCGTGTAATTACGGATTTCTTTATTTATCTTTACTTCCAATCCATAAACACCTCCTTTTTAGCACAAAAAAATCGCCATCTTTGGAAAAATGACGATTCTTCAAGTTTTACTCCGTTTACTTCCAACTCATTCTTGCGTTATATACATTGTTTACAGCTTCAATATAGCATATGAAAGAGGGATGGTCGTGGTCGTTCTGCCGCAGGTATCTGTTTTTGATATTCAAATACTGCGTTCTGACAAGCTGCCATTTTCCCCTTTTCTTAATATACTTAGCCTTTTTCTGTATTCCTGCGGAATGAGGGGCTTTGTTCCAATAGTATTCATCCCGATAAGTGAACCCTGTTTTTTTGTGAATAAGTCTGTAAAAATCTTCCTCTGTATCTCTGCATACAATGCAGACATCCATTGAAAACTCGGTAGGATTTCCTCTAACAAAATGAATTTCCCCCGTAGTCAGAGAAGATGTTGAATCCTCACAATCTCCTAAATCACGCTCGTTTAACGCCTTATTAAAGGATTTCCTCGCACATTCTTTTAGATTTATGCGATCCTCAAAATCTTCACATCTTACAATCTCAAGGTTGTAATCCAAATCTATCGACAACGAAGCATTTTGCACGATAAGATTCTTTGCACCGCTCCCTACAAGATAGAAGATAGCTCCAATATCATAATCTTCTTTCAAGTAGTGGCAACAATCCTGCATTATCTCACCACATAAATTTCGCATACGGCTTAGAAATGCCTTATCTTCTACATAATCAAACATAAAAATCTCCTTTCATTCCCAAACCGACCATTTAGACTTCAAAATCTAAATCATTGTATTATAATCATCTGACTATGAAATATCAAGTGATTTTTCAATTTTTCTGCGATGATTTTTTTGCGATGAGCCCGTTTAATTTCGTTCTTTATTTATCTTTACTTTCAATCATAAACACCTCCTATCGCTCCATTCCAGATTTTCTCTCAGACGGCTTCTTCTGCGACGGATAGGGGATAAATTCTTCCTCTCCCACAATGATGCTGAACTCCGCCCGAAGCATCTGGTGTGTTTCCAGTTTCTGATACCGGCGGATAAGGTTAACCGCACTTTCCTTTGTGGCTGTGCTTCCCTGCTGTACCCCGTCCTTAAATATATATACACGTTTCATCCGCTTTCTCCCTTACAAGCCCATCATTTCACGCACGACACGGTCTGCCATCTTGACCGCACCGACAAGGACGAGCATATTGAATACCAGTTCCCCGATATAGCTCCACACCATCGTGACCGCAGCCGCATCGGGATTGACCACGGGCGGGGAAGCCGCAAACACCGAAAAGATAATGCAGGCAAGCACGATGATTACACCCTCAAGGCACACGGCACAATAACTCTTGATAAAGCTCCTGCCGACATTCTGGCTCGGCTCTCCCGCAAAGAAGAAAGAGGGACGGGAGCGATTGCGGTATAAAGGTACAGCTTGAAAAACCTGCCGTACACCGACATTATCATAATGAACGACAGTACCGTAATGAACAGACCGCCTATCAGCGTGACCGCCCATAACGGGATGGATTCAAAAAAGCCGCAGTCCTCAACAGCGGTTACGATTTCAGACGGCAATACCGTCTGCTGTGCCGTTCCGAAGCCTGCGGCGTTCATAATGGTTGAGATAAGTCCCTGTACGATATTGAAAAGAGCCATCATCAGCTCCAAACCATAGGACACAGCACCTTTGGCAAGGGCGAAGCGGATAAACAGCTTTAATGCGTGTTCCGGTTTCTTTACATCGGTAAAACTTCCGCAGGTGCGAACCACACCGACAACAAAAAACAAAACAAGCAAAGCAAGACCGATAGCCTGAACTGCTCCGTTGATATTCACCATTACCGACCAAATACTGCCGCCTTTGAACTCCTGCGGCGAAGTGGTTAGCAACTGCCATATTTCCGATAGCTTGCTGTTCCAAGTTTCAAGGGCATTTTCGAGGTTCTGAACTACCCAGTTATCACTCATCTGTTTGCACCTCCTTTAAGATTAGGGGCATACCTGAAATGCCAGGTATGCCCCGTTTGATAACTGTGTTCTCTTAACCGGTAATAAGGGTCAGGATTTCCTTGGCAAAGGTGATAACAATGCCGCCTGCCAGCGTCAGAAAGCCGTTAGAACGCTGAGAGGGGTCATGGGACTGAAGCGACAGACCTACCTGCACGATACCCCAGCCAAGCAGGATCAGACCAACAGCGCGAATCAGGCCGAAAATAAAATTGCTCAGGTTGTTGATCACTGCCAGCGGATCGTCTGCCGCAAACGCCGGGACGGTGCAGCAGCAGAGCACTGCCGCAGCCATCACCGCCGTACAGTAGCGACGGAAGCCCTTTTTCACCTTGTCAGGCACCGGCTTCCGGTTTTCATTTTTGTTTTTCATGTTGTTTTTCCTCCATCTTCTTGAAATGTTCTTCTAGCTCCTCTTCTGTGAGAAGCACAAAGTCATGTTGACTGGAAACGGTCAGTTTCTCTGCCTTTTTAGCAAGTTCAGCGTCCAGTACGACAGATGCGATACTGCGTGTGTCCTGTCCATGCTGGTAAGGCTCCATACCGCCGTCTGTGGTGAGTTTCACATTCGGATGTTTCAAAACATCGTATTTGAAGTCTTTGACCGGTCGCTCACCGCGTATAAAAAGAAGTGCGTAGCGGTTGTCCAGCATACGCACTTCATCAGGTGTCATCAGCTCTCGGCCTGTGATCTGCCAGTTGACCGAGTAGCTGCCGTTTCTACCTTTGGATTGTCCATAGGTGTTCGTATCAATCGTTTCCTTGCCGAGCAGCTTGGACACATATTCATGCGTAGACTGCTCGTTACCGCCGAGATACAGGAACTCATCACAGTTGCCCACGATGCTTTCCCACTGTTTTTCGAACAATGCTTTCAGCTGTGCAAGGTTTTGGATAATAATGCTCACTGAAATCTCACGGCTGCGCATCGTAGCCAGCAGCTTATCAAACTCATCGGGCAGGGCGACATTTGCAAACTCGTCCATCACAAAATGCACATGAACCGGCAGTCTGCCGCCATGAACAATGTCTGCCTGGTAGTAAAGCTGTTGAAACAGCTGCGTGTACAGCATACCGACAAGGAAATTGAAGCTACTGTCATTATCCGGAATCACTGCAAACACAGCCGTTTTCTTCTCCCCTACGCTCCACAGCTCCATTTCATCGGTCTGCGTAATACCAGCAAGGGATTCCAGATTGAACTTCTCCAGTCTGGCAACCAGTGTGATTTGAATGGATTTCAGTGTTTTGCCGCTGCCGGAATGGTAGTTGCGATAATATTTCAGGGCAATGTGCTCCGGATTACGCATCTCCAGCCGGTCGAACAGCTCGTCCAGCGGCGATACAAACCCCTCATCATCCTCATGCACTTCACCCGCTCGAATCATCTCCATCACCGTGGGGAAGTTCTGTTCGTCCTCCGGTGCTTCATAATGGAGATAGAAAATCAGCGCCAGCAGAAGCATTTGCGCCGCCTGATCCCAGAAAGGGTCCTGCGACTGACTGCCCTTGGGCGTGGTGTTCTTAAACAGGTTCGTCACAAGGCGCTGGATGTCATTATCATTCCGCAGATAGACAAACGGATTGTAACAGTGGCTTTTCTCCATATTGATGAGATCGATTACCTTGATTGCATAACCCTTGGATTTCAGCAGATTACCTGTATCCCGCAGAAGTTCGCCCTTTGGGTCTAGGCAAACAAAGCTGGTATTCGCATTCATCACATTGGGTTTTGCAAAAAAGCGCGTCTTGCCAGCACCGCTGCCGCCGCAGCACAGAATATTCAGGTTTCGCCGGTGCTTTCTACCATCAAGTCCGATTGCAACAGACTGCGTCAGGATTTTATTTTCTGGCGCAGACTTATTAGCATATTTTCGACTGATTTCCTTTGGAGAACCCCACTGTGCTGAACCATGCTCCTCGCGCCTGCGGTAATTTCGGTCATTCGAGAGAAATACCGCCAAAGCCAACCCGTAAATCAGCAGAAAAATAAGAACAGCCCGAAGACTATCCCTGCAAAGCACAATATGAAGCGGATTTGCAAATGCAGCACCGGCATTCTTTATCAAACCGATCAATCCGTCATCTAAATACGGAGCGAACAACAGTGCTATCCAGATGACCGGTATACAGCCGCAGGCATAGCAGATCAGGTTTACTGGCGAATACTTATCTTGCTTCATTCCGCCACAGCCCCCGTTTCCGTTTGGGCGGTGCGTCGATCACTTTGAGAAGCAAGTCATCAATATCGTCCGTCGGCTTACCATCCCGGATTGCATCGTTTCGGTAATCTGCCAGACCGCGCACCATAAGCCGCTGCTCGTGTTCCTCCAGCGTTACAACTTTCTTATCAGATGCCATCTTTGTCACCGTTCCTCTCTGTTGGCGTTCTCTCTTTGCGGCTGTTTCCGGTCATGCGTATCCAGCACTCGGTTCATATCACCAATCATCACGTTGGAAACACGCCTGATCGTACTAAGCTCCTGTCTTGCGCTCTTGGCGTCCATACCGCCAAACTCCGCTGGCATTCGATCAAAACGAAACGTCTCGCAGGACAGCTGATTTTTCCTGCACAGCACATACGCAACCGAATATGCCGTAAAGGCAGGGTTGCAGCAGGTCAGTTTTTTCTGTTTCAGATGGACCTTTGCAATTTCCTGTGCCAGTCCGCGAAACAGCGGTTCCGCATCCGTGCCCTGACGAACGTAAATCTTGTTATCCGCTGGCTGATACAGTACATTCACTCGTTCCGGCAGGTCATCCGAAACCTCAATTTCGCAAGGCCGATGATCAACTAGCGCATTCAGCAGCAACTTTTTATCATGGGATACCAACGTCTCATGCTTCTGCAAAGCCGTTGTCTGCGACACATCGAACACCTTTTTCACCTTGTAAGAGGTCTTAACCGTACCGTCCTGATTCGTATATTCCTGTCCGGGTTCCAGAAGGTTGATGGCGCAAACCCCTTTCTTGATGTGAACACCAGTGTTCTTCCAGGCAGCAAAGTCTGCCAGCTGCGTCGCATCCGGACACTGATGGGCAATCAGCAGCGCATTACTGGCAGAATACCGGTCAAACTGCGCCTGAATATTCAGAAACGCCTGAAACTTCTCACCGCTGCTGACTGCCGCGACCGCTGCATCGTCAATCATTTGATAGACAACTTTGCGCTCCTCACGTTTCTGTTTTGCCCATTTTTCCTTATCAAAAGGTTCAGCATTGCTGTTCTGAACCAGACCGTCATTGTTTTCCATGCTCAACGCTCCTTTCTCTTCCTGCGCTTCTTCTTTGGGGCATGATGCTCAGTCGCAGGCATTTTCTCAGCACGGTCCTTCGCTTTCTCTGCGGCCTTCGCAGCCTGCTCTGCCTTAATGTCTTTCAGTTCCTGCCGTACAGATGGCCGTACCCGTTCTCGATTAGAGATATCCCGCTCGCTTCGTTCGCTGGGCCTTGAGATAGGCTCGGACTGAGGGGATTTTGTCGTCCGAGCCTGTGCGGGGTTTGGTGTATGCCCCTCTTGCTCCTTGTCCGGTTTCTGCAACATGGAATCTACCAACTGTGCCGTTTTATCCGACTCGGCTGCGCTGCGCTCCGGTTCCGGAAATTCCTCTGCGGCTTTCTCGCGGCGGCTGCGTTCGATTTCACTCTTAACGCTGCCCATATCAACCGTTGCAAGCTGAAAACGCTCAAAAATGCGGTTGATCTTGCTTGCATCCTCCGCTCGAACCATCACATCCGTAATACCGTCATCAGCATTCCTGTCCTTCAGCACGCAGTACAGCACACCATACTTCTTGGATGCCTCGCAAAACTGCTTCAGATCAGTGTCCTTCACAGCAAAGACTTTCAGTTCTTTGCCGCTTCGCAGCATATTCGTCAGCCGCGTCTTACCCTTGGTCTTTTTCTGTTCACGCAGAATGGCATACAGAAGAACAGCGACCTGTTTCGCGCCTGCACCGGTGATTTTGGCGGCAACTTCAGCCCCTTCCAGCGACATTCTCACGACCTGTTCTGCCGCGTCGCCCGAATAACTCATGCTCATCTCGCTCCTTTCGTTCCAGTTTCTTCTGTTTATTCAGCCGTTCCAACTTCTCTCGCACTTGTTCGGAACGCTTTGCGATTTCACTACATAAAACCACCTCCTTTCGCTTCGCTCTGATCTCCGCAGTCAGGTCCTTAATCTGTGCCTTGACTGCATCATCAACACCATTTCTGCGTTTAACGCATTTCAGTTCATTTCGCAATTCATGTCGTTTTTCAACGAGTGCCTGTACCGCAGCTTCTGCATTCGATTGATATGCAGATAAATCTTCACCTGTACAGATATGGTTTCTTGCCAAAAGCCTTGTCTGTGCATCCAGTCGATCCAGTTTGGTAATATCCTCTTTCAGTAAAAAAGACACCCGCTTTACGGATGTCGGATGCTTCAGCAGAATATGCAGTTCATAACAGTATCGGAAATACAGTGCCTGAAGTCCCGTTACAGATCTACGTACTTTGCCGCGCACTCGAAATGTACGCGGTGCATGATGCTCTGTAACAGGAAACGGATACTTCTTTGAAATGTTGTCCAGAATCCGTGCTTTAACCTCATCAAGCGAGTACCCTTCGCCCAGCTTATGAAAGCGAAAGTATCCTTTGGCATCCGGCGGCTTGATTGCGGGGTATTTGAGCGGTTCGCCACTCTTTCCGCGCGTTTTCAATTCGTACCCCATTTCCCGCATAATGCGGATAAAATCCCGTTCCGTAGTCGATGCTCGGATTGCCTGGTCAATATCCGCACGAATCATGCTGCGGTACGTCGGCTTGCCGTTCTTTTCTGCGGACCACTGTGCGTAGTGTTTTCCTTTGCCGCTCGGCACATCAATCACAGAAATTGCATGCTCTCGACATAAGCGATCTGATATTTTTCTCATCTCGGCATAATCCGACTTCGAATTATTGAACTTGTAGCCGTCTGCCCATGAAACCGAGTTGATTACAAAATGATTGTGGTAATGGCCTGTGTTGCAGTGCGTAGCAATTACAACTTCAAATCGTTCTCCCCACAATTCTTCTGCTAATTTCACTCCGATTGCATGGGCGGTTTCCGCTGTCACTTCACCTGCTGCAAAAGACTGATACCCATGGAAGCACAACCGTCCATCAGTTTTCCCCAGTATCGTTTCGTTTCCATCATTTGCACTGCTGCATTGTCTTCTCGGCAATTCAGGCACGAAACGTATGCGCGTTCTTCCGTCTTGATTGTATCCGCCGCATATTCAATCACGTTGTCAATTGCATGAAGCGAAGCTTGTGACACCAAAGATCTTTCCCTTGTCTTCGCCGGATTTCGCGCATAATTGATCACATGGTCCAAGCGACTCTTGACCGGCCAAATTGAAGTGACTGCCATATCAGTCTTCCGGCATCGTATATGCCGCCGTAATCATCTTCTCAACTTTGCGGTTCTCCGTCAGCGCTTCGCGCAGCTTGGGTACATCGAGCATGCCGCGCGCATTCGCCATGCGCAGGATCTGATCGATGTTATAGCCAACGCGACGCACCTCATTGATCAGCATCGGCACGTCTGCAGAAGGCGCTTCCTTGATCTCCGCGCCATTCAGCAGGTGGCGGCAAAAGCTCTCACGGGACAGGCCGGACTTGCGAACCTTCTTGGTAAGGCTCTCCAGTTCGTCCTTGGTAAAATAGATTTCTACACGGCAATTTCTCTTACGCATATTTTTCTTCCTTTCTTATTGTCAGCATGGTATACTATGGTCAGGAGTTGATTTTATGACTACACAGCAGTTTAATAGACGTGTTGCGGCAGTAAAGACCGCTGATGCAATTAATGCAATCGAAGGTGCACCAGTTTCTGATTATGCCCGGATGCTTTCTCTTAGCTGGGCGAAAGGCGAGATTACCGGCGAACAAATGAAATCCGCACTAATGTCTTTTCATCGAAAGATTGCATCACAGGTACACCAAAATGGCTGATTTATACTTGTATGACGATGTGCCTGTTCTCCGTAATTCGTTAGGCATTAAAGATGAGAACACACTTGATCAAATCGAGGCAGAGCAAAGTCGGGCAAACATGATGCTCCTGTACGAACGCGGTTTTCATGACTTCACCCCATCGGGTCTCTGTGAAATCCACCATTTTCTTTTTGGCGATTTATATGATTGGGCTGGCAAATACCGCATTATCAACATTGAAAAGCGTGAGCGATTGTTAGCTGGTCGCAGTGTTTGGTATAGCAATGATGAGGAAATTCCCAATGATTTGGAAAGTGCATTTTCCGCACTATACCAGCCGAATTGGGATAGTCTGACTCGTGAGCAATTTGTAAGTGCTATCAGTCGATGTTTCCCTCGTATTTGGCAGGTTCATCCCTTCCGCGAGGGCAATACTCATACCGTAGTAATGATGATGACTTTTTTTGTCGAGCAGCACGGCTATTTCATGGATCAGGAATTGCTCGCCGCCAGTGCTGGTTACGTCCGTGATTCTTTCGTCATGGCATCACTGGATCAATTATCTGAATACGAGCATTTGGAACGAATCCTCTTAGATGCTGTTCAAAGCGCACCCATTCACTATGATGTTGAAACGCTCTGCAACTCGATTTCCCCATCGTCAGACCGCTATTCCAAATATCAGAAAGAGCCCTACAAACCTCAACCACATTACAAGCGTGAAACTTGAAGAACGCAGGCTGTCATTTCCCACGGCAGCCTGCGTTCTCCTTTTTTATTCATTCTGTTAGGGCAAATAGGGGTCATAGGGGTTCTCGCCCCTGTCAAGCTGGATTTGCACAATCAAATCCGTTGCTTGTTAGACCGATACCGCTATGCTCTCTTACGGCAGTGCGGTCTTCTGCTTTTTCAGCGCTCCCGTTCCTTATCCGATTTGACCGGCATCGGAATTGCAAGAATCTGATCATCAATCTGCACAAATCGTTCAGGGCGCTTATACTTTTCGGTGTAGCGCTTCAGCTGTTCCTCGTTCAAACTCTTGAAGTTCTCCGTGCTGCAATCGCACACAAAAAAGGTTCCCGCCACAATATCATAGATGCGATTGTCTTCATCCCGCAAGGCGCGGTTCAGCGGAAGTCCCTGCAGCTTGCCTTCCTCATTGCAGACCAGACACACAGTTTCTTCAAACGGATAGACCGCCTGAATATAACCGCTAACCGTTTTCTGCATTCCTTCTAGAGAACCATCAATCTCTGCAACACGCGCTGCCTTGCCCGGCTCCACCAGAACAACACGCATCGTTCTCGTATCCAGTTTCTGTGTCTGTTCGGGCTCAAACTTCACAGGCTGAAAGCCAATGCTGTCACAGAAATAGAAGCCAGCATTTTCACCGTTAACAATCTCGACCACATCAGAAACCGACAGCGAGTGTCCCTGAAAATCTTCCGGGCAGTCACAGTTGAACATCTGATATACGCCTTCCAGCGTATCGGCCTCAACCGCTCCCTCAAACACTTTATCGTAAATCTCACTGTTCACTTTCGAACTCTCCTGAAACTTATCAAGCTGGGACAGTCCCAGGAATGCAACCCGGTCGTCATCTCTGCTCAAATTGATCTGATAGATTTTAATGTCCATCATCGTTCTCGCTCCTTTCCATTCCGATTTACAATCTCCATCCGCAGGTAATCGTTCACATCTTTTCCGGCTCGCGGCGGGCGGTTCAGGATCGTATACTTCTTATCTAGGCCACCCATAATACTCTCTGCTGCCTGACGGCCTACACGGTCATTGTCGAGATGCAGAACCACCTTCGTAATCTGCGAGTGGTCTTTCAGAAACTGCTCCAGCGCTACCGGCACTACATTCGCCCGTTTACTCGCGAACACGCCTGCCAGCGACAGATACGCGATTTTTCTCCAGTCTTTGTGATACATGATTTTCAGCGATGCATAGCTCATGGCATCAATCGCGGCCTCAAAGACATGAACCTCTCTAACTGGTCTGTCATCCGCAACCAGTGCAAAGGAAAAGTGCTTATCACTGCCGGTTGCCTCGCCCTTGTAATCCGTAGTCATGGAGCGCAGCGCTGCATAACGCTGGGTTCCTTTGGTATCGTATCCGACAAAAATAACATCATTGGCGTTCTCTGACTGAAACAGCAATCCGTGTTGAATGCAATATGCTATGATTTGCGGATGGATTCCTCGGCTCTTTAGATACGCCTCTGTTTTGCTCGTATTGGTGTCCAATGACGGCAAAAGCAGCTTTCTCGGGGCAGGCGGCGGTTTCTCGTAGCATATCGGCTGAACAGCCTGCCCGTTGAGCATTTTCACTGCCTCCGGGAACGACATCTCCTTCACCTTAACCAGATAATCCAGCGCCGACCGACCGCCGATATTCTGCGAAAACCAATACCACTTTCCGTTACTGATTTTCAGCGAATCATGCGTTCTGGTGCAGTACGTTTCACCCGAAAAGCGCACCAACTCGCCCGGTTCATACGCTCTGAGGTATGACAGCAGATCCATCTTTCTGGCATTGGCGATTTCTTCTTTTGATACACCCGGCATTACCTCGCCTCCCAGTTCCGGCCCTTTGCCGCTTTCCGCTCTGCACACGACTCGATCGCACCGCGCACCGTTTCCATGTAGTCGGTTTCCAGTTTACTGAAATCCTTGAATACGTCGTCGAGCGGCCCACGCTGTTTGAGCAGTGCCATCGCCTGATCGTCCGGCAAATTTAATTCTTCCATAGCCATCAGAATATCCTCGCGCACAGCATACTCATAAGCATGAGAAAGAATTTCCTCTGGCGGACACTGAACGAGCCACTTGCAATATTTGTCCTGCTCACGCTCCATCTTCTGATAGAGCGCAGTATTCAGTTTCTCGTTGTTCATTACCATCACCTTCTTAATTTCAATTCACAGCTGACACGAAAGCAGCTATGTAGGGTAGGGGAGGAGATTCCCCTACGCAAGTTCATTCAGGCTTTGTGAATCACCCGTTTATATTTGGTATCCGAGTTCTCCATATATGAATTGATGATTCGGCTCTGCTCCTTGGTTTCTGCGTATGCTGTTACGGTCAGCGTCTTGCGATTCCAGTCCAGCGTATAACTGTCCGAAGCAACGTTTGTAATATGGTGCTTAGCAAGATAATCTCGAAAGTCCTGCATCGCTGCCATATCATCAGACATCACCACATTGACATAGGTGCGATCCTTGGATAGCTTGTTGTTGATGCCGCTGACCAAAAAGCAGCCAACACCACTGGCTACCGCTACCGTCAGCGTTGTCAGCAGGCTGTCTGCCAACACCACACTGCGTGTAATCCAGAAATAAAGAAAGCTGGAAAGCGCAATTGCTACGCCTGCCAGCAGACTCCGGTTTCTCTGAATCATAATCGTTTTCACGGTGCTCAAGGCGTTGTCTGCCATCTTAGCGATAAACAGCAGGCCAAGACTCATTGCTGTTGTCAAACTCTCATCTCCTCATCGTTCCATTTCGCGTTTCTTTTCTTTCGGCTCCCCCTCATCGGGTTCGCCGTCCACAATTTCATTCTCCCGCTTATCCAGATTGAGTAGAATGTTCAGTTCATCCAGTCGTGCCAGCTTGGTTTTCAGTTCATCTTCCTGCGGGAACGGCTTGTTCACTGCCGCCTTGGCATTGGACAGTTGAACCCTTGCATTATCCAGCTGTGCCTCGCACTGCCGGAGATCGCTCTCCAATCCAGCAAGCATATTATCAATGCGCTGGATATTGCCAAACAGGTCTGTACCAAGAGAAATCGAATGACTGAGCTGGCCTTTCAGATTCAGTCGATACTCCTTTGCAAAGGTGTCAAACGAGAGGACCATGGCAAAGCCCCGATACATTCCGATTGGAATCGCATCAGGGCTTGTCATATTATGCGCCGCTGCCAGCAATGCGCTGCCCGCAGCTTTCTTTTCGATATAGGCGGTTCCCTCGACCTCCATTGAAGAAAAACCGTCTTCATTCGGCATTGTCTGTGCCTCTCGCAGCTCAATATCACTCTTGTATCCGCTGATTTTCTGCTCCAGTGCTGCGATCTGATCCGGGAACACTTTTGCAATCTTATCCTCCAGCGCATATCTCTGGCTCAAATGGCTTGCTTTCAGCATTTTCAACCGTTGAACCCCAATGTCCAGATCCATCTTTTCCTTGATATACGGATTACCGGTGCAGAGTGCTTTCACCTCGGCATAAGATAATGCTGTTTCATCAATATCATCCGCCGATCGGGCCGGTGCTTTGGAAGTCATGACCTGACCAATGAACTTTTGCTTTCCCTCAACCATCTGATAGAGGTAGCTGTCGAAAGTATTCTCTGTTACATAGGTGTAAATCTCAACTTCCGGGTTCTCATTGCCCTGACGGATAATGCGGCCTTCGCGCTGCTGTAAATCGGACGGTCGCCACGGGCAATCGACATGGTGCAAGGCGATAAGCTTTTTCTGGACATTCGTACCGGCACCCATTTTCTGCGTTGAGCCAATCAGCACTCGGATTTCGCCGCTGCGGACTTTGCCGAACAGTTCCTTCTTCTGCGCCTCACTGGCTGCATTATGAATATAGGCAATCTGATCTTTGGGAATACCCATATCCAGCAGTTTATCCCGAATGCCATCATAGACATTGACATTTCCATCGTTATGCGGCGTTGACAGGTCGCAGAACACCATTTGTGTTGATTTCTGTTCCGCAGTTTTCTGCCAGATTTCAAATACATTCTTTGCACAGGCACTGACTTTGCCATTCTCATCGTCTGGCAGCATAGGGTTCATCAGTCGCTGATCCAGTGCCAGCTTGCGGCCATCGTTGGTGATAAGCAGCATATTGTCTACACTGGCATCAACCATACGATTACGCACACGCTCGGCACGTTCCGAAAGATCCTTCACCATTTCCACCTGATAGGCAGACGGTTTCAGCACAACATTGTGATAATTTGCTATCGGAACCGGCAGCTTGAGCATATCCGCTGTTTGAATATCTGCTGTCTGCTTAAACAGTGACATCAGCTCCGGCAAATTATAAAACCGGGCAAATCTCGTCTTCGCCCGATACCCGGTACCCTCCGGTGCCAGTTCAATGGCAGTAACCGTTTCACCAAAGGTACTTGCCCAGGCATCAAAGTGCAGCAGATTTTTCTCTTTCAGCGTCCCGTACTGAAGATACTTCTGCATCGTGTACAACTCCACCATGCTGTTACTGATTGGAGTGCCCGTCGCAAATACTGTTCCTCTGCCACCAGTAATCTCGTCCAGATAACGGATTTTCATATACAGGTCACTGGATTTCATTGCCTCCGCCTGACTGATACCGCCCACATTCCGCATCTTAGAAAATGAGGCAAGGTTTTTATAGTAATGTGCCTCGTCCACAAACAGTCGATCAACACCCAATTCTTCAAAGGTAACAAGGTCATCTTTTCGGCTCTGGTCGTTCAGCTTATCCAGCTTCGCCTGCACTGCTTTCTTAGAGCGTTCCAACTGCTTGACCGAGAAACGATCTCCGTTCTGTTCTTTCAGTTCTCGGATACCATCTATGATTTCATGGTACTGCTGCTCCAGAATATAACGCTGCCGCTCAACAGACATTGGAATCTTCTCGAACTGGCTGTGGCCAATAATAACGGCATCAAAATCGCCAGTTGCAATTCTGCCGCAGAAGCGTTTGCGGTTCTTTTTTTCAAAGTCCTTCTTTGTTGCAACCAGAATGTTGGCAGAAGGATACAACTGCAAATACTCTGCCGCCCACTGTTCTGTCAGGTGATTCGGCACGACAATCAGCGATTTTCGGCACAGTCCAAGCCGTTTGCTCTCCTGAGCTGCGGCAACAATTTCGAAGGTTTTGCCGGCCCCCACAACGTGTGCTAGCAGCGTATTTCCTCCGTAAAGAATGTGCGCAACTGCGTTTAGCTGGTGCTGCCGCAGCTGGATTTCAGGGTTCATACCCACAAAGTTCAAATGACTGCCATCATACTCACGAGGGCGCAATGCGTTGAACTGCTCATTGTAGAGCCTGCACAGCCGTTCTCTTCTCGGCTGGTCCTTCCAGATCCAGTCCTGAAACGCCTGCTTAATCAATTCTTGCTTACCCTGTGCAATTGCTGTTTCTTTCTTATTCAGAATCGGTACTCGTTTTCCGTTTTCGTCTTCCACATAGTCGAAAACACGCACATCCCGCAAATTCAGTGTATCCTCAATGATCTTATAAGCATTTACACGATCTGTACCATAGGTGCTGGTCGCGTTGATATTGCTGCGGTCATAGGACTTGCCCTCTACATTCCACCCGCCGGTGTAGCGGGAATAATGCACCTTCACTTTCCACTGTGCGTAATACGGCGTGTCCAGCAGCTGATACATGAATTCCTGCACCACATCTTCCGGAAGCCATGTTGCTCCAAGACGAACAGAAATCTCGCTTGCAGTCAGGTCCGTTGGCTGAACTTCTTCCAACGCGGTCACATTCGCTGTGAATACTGGATCGCTTTCAGCCGATCTTCGAGCCTCCGCCAGTTTTTCACGCACATTGCCCGAAAGGTACTCATCTGCGGTAAGGTATTTCGCCTGACTGCCGTTCTCCTCATAAAGCGGATTCCGAAAAATAACGCCGCTGAGGTCTGCAAAGATTTCTTCTTCCGTTTTCCCAGTCAACTGCATCATATACGGCATATCGACCTTTGCCTTTTCGCCCATGGAAACCGCCAGAGCTTCCGATGCGGTATCAACGCTGATAATTTCGGTATGCTGCCGGATTGTGCGCTTGCTGAACATATCTGCCTTACGCACGAAGTTTCCCTCATCATCCAGAACTTCCAAGGAAGAAAGCAGGCAGAAGGAACTGTCATCAGCAAAAACAGATTTGTTTGCTCTGGTATTGATGCGCCCATACTTATTCTCAAATGCATCGTACAGGGCATTCAAGTTAGTCTGTTCCTGCTGAATCATTGTGTCCGGGTAATCTTCTGTCTGATATTCGATCAGCTTACGGACACACTCGCGGATTGCAATTAAGCCTTTAACTCGATTTACGCCGGTTACAGACAAATCGACCGGGTGCATGATGCTGTTTTCCCGATAATAGACTTCACCATCTACAACAGTAAAGCTGAAGTTGCGTACGGACGGGTCAGCCGGGATAGAGCGATCTTCTTCCTCGCTTTCCGGATCATCAACTTCGTACTCCATCACAGAACCATTGATGTTTTGAATTGCATCCGTTAAAAGTTCTTCCAGACTGCTGCCGTCAATCAGCAGGCAGGCCGTTTCCGGACCATAAGGACCGCTCACTTCCTGCATGGTTCCAAGCACCATACTCGGATTATCTACAAAATACTGATTTATTGCCAAACCGTTAGCATCAATGCCAAGGTTGACCCATGCCGGCAGCTGATCGACCATGCGGTCACGTTTTTGCAAAATGAGAATATCTGCGGTGACTTCTGTTCCCGCTGCATCCTTGAACGTATTATTGGGCAGGCGAATTGCTCCGAGCAGCTCCGCTCGTTGTGCCAGATATTTGCGTACAGACGGATTTTCCTTATCCATCGTGCCTTTACTGGTGATGAACGCGATAATACCGCCAGGCCGCACCTTATCCATGGTGCGGGCAAAAAAGTAGTCATGGATCAGGAAGTTATACTTGTCGTATCGCTTGTCCACAATCTTAAAAGAGCCAAACGGTACATTACCAAGGGCGGCATCAAAAAAGCTGTCCGGCAGGTCCGTTTTCTCAAACCCACAAACAGCGATAGACGATTTCTGATAAAGCTGCTGTGCAATTCGTCCGCTGATGCTGTCCAGCTCTACACCATAGATTTTCGAGTCGGCCAGCTTACCCGGACGCATGCCGATGAAATTGCCAACACCGCAGGACGGCTCCAGAATATTACCGCGCTGGAATCCAAGCCTTTCTAAAACCTGATACATCGACCGAATCACAACAGGCGGTGTGTAGAACGCTGTCAGCGTCGATTCGCGCGTAGCTTCGTACTCCTCATCAGACAGCAGCTCCTTCAGTTCGGCATAGTGACTGTTGCGCTCATCAAAGCAATCCGCCAAACCGCCCCAGCCGACATATTGTGCAAGCACCGACTGTTCTTCCGGTGTTGCCAGCCGATGCTCAGCCTCCACCTTTTTCAGAACTGTAATCGCGCGAATGTTTCGTGCGTACCGCTTGCTCGGCGTTCCGACACCCAGCAAGTCATCAGAAATGTGATACTCTGAGCGTTCTGTATCCGGTATCTCCGGCAGCAGTGTCAACGGTGCTGTCTTGTCTTTTTTTCTTGCAACCGGCGGTGTAAGCTGAGGTTCCTGCGTCTGCTCCGGCTCTTTATGCTGAGCGGCATATTCATGTTCTGCAAAGGCAACGAGTTCATCGAATGTCATATTCACGAGGAACTCATTCATATCACCTAAATCAGCATACTGAATCTGGGCAACCGCCTCATTATCTATTGCATAAAGCATACGGCAGTGCTCAAGGTCTGCATCCACCTGAATACTGTGCTCACCATCACCCGATGTGCTGTACGCCAGCGGAACTGCGGTTAGATCGCTGAAATCCGCTTTCTCCTCAAAGCACTCCAGCGCGTACAGGTTGATCATGCGTATGCTTTCGTTCAGCAGATATTCTCTGTGTCCCTCTGCGTAGTCCACGACTGCAAAGCCCTTTGGCGGTGTTCCAAGGTCCGTCAGGAAATCCTGTGGAATGGTAGTGCCGTTCTGGTCACGATACAAGGTAATGGTAAACGGTGCACCTGTATCTACGTCTTCTTTGACTTGCTCGACAAGCTGGATTTCGTCATCATATTCCACCTGCTCTCCGACATGTCCATTCGAGTCCAGATAGTCCAATCGGCCAATTGCTTGCGGTTTTACACCAACTGCCTGCTCGCCACTGTTTTCTTTCGGCTGGTCATTCAGCGGATTTTCTGCAATGCGCCGATCAAAGTCACTGCGGCTCAGTTCTTCGTTGAACAGCGGGTACTCCGAATCATACAACCGAACCATATGATCGTCGATTGCAAGAATTTCATATTCTTTAACGCCCAGATAAACCTTATCGCCAAGTGAGTAGTGCCGCTGCACCGGTTCTTCTTCATTTGCCGGGGCAGCAGTCGATTGATCCGCTTTCGTTGAAGACTGTTCCGCACTGATTCGCTCAATTTCTGCCTTACTCAGATACCGTCCCAGTGCAATCAACTCACCAATGCGCTTCTCAACAACATTCCAGGACAGATTAACTGCCTTGCTGCCGTCATCATGCAGTTTGCTGAGGTGAAGCCCCTTTGCATCATACTCCAGCCAGTAGTCTGTACCGGGAATGGCATCAGAATGGCCGCCGATTCCGTACTCTCGCCGCAGAAACCGAACATTCGCTTCTGTTCCTTCCTGCTTGAGAAACTGTTGGTAGATGCGCCGTTTTCCGTCTTCAAATCCGCTGCCACTGCTGAGTACATAATCAATCGCGTCTTGCGGCATAACAAAAGCCGAGTCTTTTTTGGACTCGGCTTCGCCAATCAGGGAAAGCTGTTCATTTACGCTGGGCAAAACTGCTTCATCCGGTGAAAGCCACTCATGCAGCACGATCATTCCGGTAATATGGTCTGCAACCGTGCTCCACTTCATAATCACTCTCTGCTCCGGGTCGCTTGCCGAGCCTCGCCACATCATAAGCACCGTATCATAGGCTCGATAGCCTGCCCGCTGACCGTTGCTGAGTATCATTTCGGTGAACGTGTTATCAAAGAACGTTTTGACAAAATCTGCACGTTCATTCTTGTCCTCATAATCAGCGAAAAATGTGAAAATCTCCGGTCGATGGCCTTTCAGCGCGTCGCCGGTACGCAGCAGTTCATTCTTTTCTCCATCTGAGTGGTAATACGGCACCTTGGAGTCCTTGTACCACTCATCGTGAAAGACCTCCAATCCGGTCGAGCCAACGGCCCGCATCGTGGCAGCGCCAATATCTCGCGTTACCGGTACACCAGTTCCTTCAGCACGATTTCCTCCGCTGCTGCCTGGATGTTGTTCATCAGCCCGACCCACTTCATCTGGTTCTCCGCTTTCAGGCTCTCGTTCACGCCCTCCTGCTTCGCCATCTGCGCGGTCAGCGTTTCCATCATCTCGTTCGCCTGACGGTCGATCTCCTCCAGATGCTGATTCAGCCTGCCGGTCAGCAGCATTGCGGTGTACGTGCCGTTCCGGTTCTCCCGAAGGAATCTCCGCCGCAGCATTCCATACCTCCCAACCTTCGGTGCCTCCGGCACGATCAGATCCGGCAGGTAATACTCGCCCTCCTTGTGATAGGTCACTTCCATATTCAGCGCTCCCTTCTGTTGTTGCTGTTCTGTTCACATCATACCGGCTGTCCGCCGGAACCTCAAATGTGCGATTCTGATTTCTGTCTTCTCGCTGCAAATCCTGAACTAAAACTGCGATTTCGCGGAGCAGAACCTCAGACATATCACTGACTGCTGCTCCCAGAATGGAGATAACCTCTGGCGTATTAAAATTGCAGACCTTGTCCAGAGAATTTCCGAAATATGCTCTGCCCGGAAGTCCACTGCGGATATGCAGCATATAGCCGACACTGTAACTGAGTGCGGTCAGCATTTGTAGGCGTGTATTGTCCTCGTCCAGCTTTTCCAGCAGGCTGCCCGCTTTTGCCTCCATCAGCTCTGCCAGATAATCCTGATAATTATCATTAACGAATGTGACCGCCACATTGAGCAGGCAATCCTCCAGTGACTCATGGGCATCAACCTCATATCGTTCTGCCAAAACCTTTTTGACAGGCTCAACGAATCTCTGTTCCATCTTCCAGATGGGAACTTCTTTGCCCGCTCTGCTGTTGGTGTCGGACACATCAAATACATGACGCAGCTTATACGGCGCATCCGTATCGACCAGCAGCGCAATGCCTTTGGTATTGCGATTAACCCAACGGCCATGCTTATTCCACCAGCTGACTTCGGCGCAGGCTGTCGCATCAGGCTTCTGTGCGAAAATCAGCAGCTGCTCCTGAAACGAATATTTGAAATTATTCGCCGCAGTGGTCAAGAAGTCCATATAGTGATTCGTATCCACTGTCAAAGTCCGCAGATGTTCCGCCTCCATCTCCGTGATCACCTGATACTTGCTCGGCATCTCGCTCACCTCCATCATCAATCTGAATTGTCACTTCAACAGGAATCGGCAGCTCTCCTAAAAGCGAAGAATACAGCAGTCCTGTCCGAGCATTGGATATTTTCGTCACCAGTCCAGTCAAACGAAAGACTGTTGCATTCACTTCTTCCTGATTTGCCGCGAAGTAGTATCCGCTCCGGTCACTGCAAATAGGAACGCCATCCTGACGCAAGCGATTGATCTTGCGGCGCAGGTTACGCCCGTTCAAGGAAAAAAGCTGCTCCAGCTCTGTGCTCGGAACAGCTTTTTCTTTTCCGGTATGATATTTCTTCAGATACACGCACAGTGCTGCGTTCTTATCCATACGCTCCTTCCTCCATCATCGTGCATCTATTTGCACACTTGACAAGCTCTGTTTCGGAAAATCCCAGCCATAGACCTTGCCGATTTCATCGCCCAGCCGGCGGGTTATGCGCGTAATATCCGCCCTTGTTGCGGTGCCACGATAAATTTTCTCTTTCAGATTCTCAATCTGCGCATCGCTGACACCGTCCTTATAGGTTCGATAGAGATAATGGTTGGTACCATCATGGTGAACCGCATCACAGCGCATATCGCCTAGCCTGTCAACATACCAGGTTACATAGTCGCACTCCGAGAACAGGCAGTCCTTGATGTTGCCGCTCTTGATTTCCTTGTAGCCGCTGTAACGTCCATTCCAGAGGCCGAGATCGACAATCACCAGAATCGGCTTGTCCAGCTGAATATCGAGATTCATACGTTCATCGTCCAGATATTCGCTATTCCGTTCATACATCTTTTCCTCACGTTCCTGTTCGGAAAGTTCGGGATACTCTGCCTCCAGGTCCTCACGCCAATCCTCGTAATCCAACGAGTAATTGCTCCAAATCAGGTATTGCGGCTTTGTCATCGCGCATCACCTCGATCCTTTGGGCGGTTGCGTGTATTTCGGGTAGTATTCTCCATCACATCCAGCGGCAGTACAGTGTTATGGCAGCGTTCCATCTGTTCGGCAAACTGGCAGATATGATATATCGAGTCCCAGCTGGAGCCGATTTCTACATGGTAATCGTCGATGTACCTGCAAACCCTGTCTATATGGGTTCCGTCTTGCCGCAGGATACGAATTTTACCGCCATCTGGCAGGTGAAAGAGCGCCGTATAATCCGATGTGATAAAGCGAATCCCTTTTTCTGCCTGATGCAAATGATGGTCCAGAAACTCTCTCTTATAGCAGTAGCAGTAAACCGTGTACATTCCTTTCTGTGGATTCAGCCGCAGAAGATAAGAATAATCTTTTGTATCCGCACGGAACGCGAAATCCTGATCGGAAAGATCAATCGCACTGTCGATCTGGCGATAGCAATACGCCGATACTGCCGCTCTGCTTTTCAGAAAACCGCCATCTTCTCTCAGCTGATTGATTACCTGATTAAACTCGTCATTAAACTCGGGCGTCAGAAGCCTCTCACAATGACTGGTCCAGTCATGAAAGAACTGATCGCCGCTGTCACCCATATCTGCACGCAAATGACCGATGCAGCCGGTCTGTCCCATAATCTGGTCAGACTGCGTATAGCAGTACATCTGCTCGGTCTTTGTGGCAGGTCTTACTTCAATATCCATCGTCTTTCCTCCTCATCTATGTGATTTCATACGCTGCTTACAGTGTATGTAGCCGTACCTTTGCGCTTGTGCAGTTTCGCCTTTATACTAAATTCATCAAAATGAATCGGAGGTACTCCCATGAAACGAATTACATACTTTCTGTCCGGTGCATTGGCGGCTCTGCTGATCAGTTCTGCAACAGTTTCCGCCTTTGCAGCCGGCGGTCTTATCACCCTCAACGTCCAGCCGGCACAGGTCATGGTCAACGGCGAGGTTTTTCAGCCTAACGATGCACAGGGCCGTGATGCTCTTGTTTTCACTTACAACGGCACGACCTATGCACCGGTTCGTGCGCTGGCTGAAGCATACGGTCTGACCGTCGGTTATGATTCCGCCAAAAACATGGCTACTGTTGACGGTGCTACACGGACCACCAATAGCACTGGCAGTTTTTCCTCTCAGTGGACGGTCACGGAAAAGCCGGTCACCCGATACGGTAATGAGCATATCTTTACCGCCGTTTATTCCGGATCACTTTCCATGAACGATTTCAAAAGCTGGTGGAAGTCGATGAATGGTGCCGATCTGAAAGCACAGGCAGAACAGATGGCTCTGGATGCGCAGTCTTTGACCAATGGTTCTGAAATTACCATGTACTTCAGCTTCGGTTCTTATAATCTCGGCACTGCCTTTGCACAATCCGGCTGCACATTCAGCAACTTCGACCCCGCCTCTGTCTGGATCAAGTAATTCTCATGACAACACCCTGTCCATAATGGACAGGGTGTTGTTCTACTTTCGCCACCAGCGCCAAAGCAATACACCAATGACAGTCGCTGCTGCCGCTGTGCCGCAGATTACACGCTTTCTCATTTTCAACCCTCCTCCTGGATAAAAGAACATCGGCCATTGCACAGCAACAGCCGATGTATGTAAGTCTATTCGCTTTTCAGCCCAGTTTGACCAGCAGTTCATCAACCGGATCGGTAATATGTCCCTGCGCCAGCAGCTTATTTCTCCAGATGAGCAGATATCTCCGGAGCATCTGCAATTCCTTATATGTGATTTCCAGCTGAACTGTATTCTCTCGTTTGAACATTTGCAAGCACTCCTTTCTCTTGACTTCATCATATATGCCGTAAGAAGTGTTTGCAAATATGCAAACGGTATGTATGTGGCCTGTCGATTGACAGACCACTGGAAAGCCTTACTTGTACCAGCTTTCCTCAGTGCCCAGAATGGCATTGTGTGCGTTTGCTGCTTCCAGAATATCGCTGTACGCCCAGTAACGGCGGCTTACATCGGGGAAGGTGTTCAGCTTCCTCAGATTATCGCTGACATACTCCAGATCAGCCGCACGTCCAAGCAGACGGTTCACAATCGTTACAACCTCTGCGCGGGTAATCTGACGGTCAGCGCGGAACGAACCGTCCCCATAGCCGGTGATCCAGCCATGCTTTGCAGCGGCCTTGATATACTCTGCCGCCCAATAACCGTCGCTCACATCATCAAAGCTCTTGAACTGTTCCATGATTTCAGCATCGCCATCGCCGTACGCATCGAAGAAGCGAACCGCCAGAGTGGTAAACTCGGCACGGGTAATCTGCTTGTCCGGTGCAAAGTTGGTCTTGCTGTTGCCATAGGTCACGCCATTGTTGTTCAGATATTTCACATAACCGCTGTACCACGCATACGCAGGCACATCACTGAACTTGGTCTTTGCCACAGGGGAAATGTTGTCCCCATTCTTATCCGCCAGCAGTCGTGCAAAAATCGCTGCTGCTTCGCTGCGGGTCATATTACGTTCCGGTCCGAACGTACCATCCGTATAGCCAACGACATAAGCGCTGTGATGTTCCGTTTTCTCGACTTCGGGAACCGTAACCTCACCGTTCTTATCAGTCTTGCCGGTGGCCTTGTCACCCAGATCGTTCTTCACAATCACATTGATATTCTTCTGCGGCACCTTCTGCGGGTCGGTTACAATCACCGTCACCTGATGTTTGCTGTCCATATCAACGCCCTTGGGCAGTTCAACCGTAATGTTGCCGGTCTTGCCAATGGATACCTCAGAACCCTGAATCGGACGTCCGGTGTCAGTGCGAACCACCTTGACCGTCAGCGTCCAACGGTCACGATCTGCATCTTCGTAACCCTCCGTAACTTTGCCGTCCTCGTTGGTCTTTCCGTTTTCGATGGGAACCGTAATCTGACCGGCCTTGTCGGTCTGATCTGCTGCATAGTTATCATTCTTGTCGGTCACAGCGATACGCATACCCTGAACGGCGCTCTTATCCTTTACCAGCTGTACCAGAACAGTGGTCTGGTCATCATAGTCCAGCAGTCTGCTGTTCGGCAGACGGATGGAAATGCTGTTGTCCTTGTTCAGCACCACGGACGCATTGGAAACAGGCGTTTTATCCTCCGTATCCGTTACCGTCACCAGATAACCGCCCACAACAGCCTGGCCCTTGCTGTCAGTCGTACCGCTGTTGTAGATTTTCTCGATCGGCTTCGTATCCAGCTTTTCGCCGCACTCAGTACACTCCTTGTGCTTGCTGCCTTCGGAGTCCGCAGTAGGCTGCTTATCGATGATCCAGTCACCCGGCTTGTGACCGGTTGCCTTGGTATAATCGGTCTTGCTGGAATCGCCGCAGCGAGTACAGGTCATCATGGTGTAACCCATCTCCGTACAAGTCGGCTTAGTGATTTCGGTCTTATAGTCATGGCCCAGTGCCTTATTCAGAACCGCACCGCATTTTGTACAAAGCTGAGGCTCCGTACAGGTAGCCGCAGAACCGGGAACATGACCGGCAGCAGCATTTCCCTCGATTCTGTGCTCACCGCAGCGAACGCAGTGATATTCCATCACGCCCTCACCGGTGCAGGTCGCATTCGTCACCAGAGTACCCTTGTCCCAGCTATGGCCGAGCGGTTCCGTATAATCTGTTACGAATGCACTGCCGCAGCCATCGCAGCGATGAATGGTCTTGCCGCCATATTCACAGGTGGCGGGAATCACATGGTCTTCGTACTTGTGTGCCAGAGTCGCAGTAATATCTTCGATGTGCCGCTCTCCGCAAATGGAGCACTCACGAACGGTATAGCCGGGATTGGTGCAGGTAGCCGCAACCGAATGGGTTTCAAACTTGTGCTCACCCTTGGGCATTGCCGTTTCTTTCATTTCACCACAGCGAGAGCAGATTGCTAGTAGCTTGCCTTCCGTTTCGCAGGTGGCTTCGCGAATCTTTACACTCTGCCATGCATGACCCAGAGAATCTACATAATCGCGCTTTTCGATCTTTCCACAGGCTGTGCATAAATAGCGATCATAACCCAGCGTCTTGCAGCCGGCCTTTACGGAATCCAGCAGCGTGAAGTGATGTTTTTCTCCGCAGCCTTTATCGGTGCAGCAGTTGCCGCCGCAGTTTTTATCCTCGCAGCCGCAGTTCGGGTCAGAGCAGCCGCAGCTGCACTTACCGTCATCCTTAGTGGTTTCATCATACAGCCAGACGTTTGCTACACCATTCTCGGTCATCTCTACGCCCTGATAGGTGTAGGTAATCTGATAATACACATCGTACTGTCCCTTGTCGGTATAGTTCGGCGCGCTGGTCATTGTGCAGCTATCTGCACTGTTGCCGTAGCGGATTTCCGTGCGTACACCGGCATCAGAAAGGTCTGTCACACTGATGGTGTGCGGTGCTCCGTCCACAACACCGTAGTAGCTGGCAACAACGGACTTTGCACCCACATACTCGTATTTTGCGTAGTCGCAGTCCTTGCACTTCTCTACGATGGCAAACCGGCCATTGGCAGGCTGAGAAAGGATTTCTTTCTCCATGTCATGCCGTTCCAGAACACTGCTCTTGGTGTGATTCGTGCCGTAACAGAACGCACAATACTCACCGCCGGTCGTCGTGACCTTGTGATAGGTACTGTCCACATACTCATAGGTTTTCTGTTCGGGCAGTTCCTGCATGAATTTCGAGTCACAGTCATAGAGCCAATAGACGTTCTTGCCGAAACCATAATCGTTAATGCTCATGTTGCTGTTGACCGTACCGCAGGTCTCACATACTGCTTTCGTCCAGTGATAACCCGTATAGCTCGCGTTCTGACCGGGAACGCCATCCAGGATCGTGCCCGTACCCGAGCCGCCGACCATCGTACCGTCCGAATATTTCACATTCCGGTTCATAGCAGTCTGGCCGTCCCTCGTATACTCCGGAGTCCGGAACGCCTGAAAAGAAGTTGCCTTGCCGCATACACCACAGTTGAAGGTTTCATGCGTTACAACCGCATTGACATCCAGCTCATTCGTTCGACCGGAAGCCTGCATCCAGTTTTCCGCAGGATCGTGATAGCTGTTTACCTGTGCAGCACCAGCCGAAACAGGAAACAGCGAAAATGCCGTCACTGCCGAAAGCAGCATGGCAACGGCTCTCGTGCCGAGCTTTTTCGTTCTTGCTTTCATTTGAGATACCTCCGTATGAATTGATTTGCGGCAACAAAAAATCCACAGTCCTTGCTGTGGAGGAAAATCCGCCGCTGTTTTCTTGTGTCCAATCATAGCTACATTGCAACCACCTCCTTCGCAATTTTGCAGCCCCTATACTTACTTCTCAGGTAGTAATACAGATGGTTTACTAAAGGGGAGAGTGTGAGAGGGGGAATGAAAAAGCAGGGAAGTGGGGACAGTTGTACCGCAAATGGGCATACTTTCCCCATGATAGAGGTTATCTTGCTTGTTCCCTTTTCTGCCGCTCCCTTGCACGCTGATAATATTCCAGCGCCTTGATGATATAATCCTCGGTCTTTTCCAACGGCACAGAGGAGGGAATATACGGACGCAGCCGTTCTGCCTTGAAGCTGATTTTCTCTTTCTGGTTTGGCTTTTCCTCACCAAGAATCGCTTCGATGACCTCCGCACTCAGCTTTCCAGCTTTGGAGAACTCTTTGAGCCGAATGGCCTGCGGGAGTGATGGCGTGGCATCATTGTAGCTGATGCTGTTCAGAAGATTGTGCTGTTCCGTTTCCGTCAGATAGGAAAGCTCCACCGCAGGACGAAACGCAATCTTGTTCTCATCAACCATATCCAGAAGTTCGGGAATTAGCTCTGTCAGGCGAATGTAGCGTGATATTTGTCTTCCACTCTCCTCCGCTTTATCTCCAAGTGCATCACGAGAGAACTTCTGGACCACTGGTCCAGAAGTTAAATCCGTTCTCTGTCCCTGTCGCTTCATCGCCTCCAGACGCATCTTGTAGCTGAACGCCTTTTCACTCGGAAGAATGATTGAGCGCTGCAAATTGGATTCCACCATCAGAATGATTGCTTCATCTCTGGACAGCTCTTTGATTTCTGCGGGAACGCTATCCAGTCCTGCCAGTTCACAAGCCTTTCGTCGTCGATGCCCTGATACGATTTCATACCGGCCATCTTCTTTCTGGCGGAGCGTAATCGGCGTAATAACGCCGCGCTCTTTCACGCTCTGCACAAGCTGGTTCATGTCCTCGTCCATTTTAACTTTGAATGGGTGGTTCGGGAAATCGTCGATCTCAGATAAGGGAATATCATAGATGCGTGGCAAGCGACTTTCTGCTCGCCCCTCATCATTCATAAATAGTTCAGCGAACCCCGTCAGATCGAGATCGATGTCTTTCTTTCGACTCATGCTCCAACACCTCCTTCGTCACCGCCTCATACGCAGCCGCAACCTTTCCGCCCTTATCATAGGCAAAGATGCTTTGCCCTTCCTGGGCGCTCTCAGCGGCACGAACAGAAAAGGGAATCTGCGTATCAAAGACGCGGACTCGATCGCTTACAGCGGCTCTCAGCGCCGTAGAAATGGCCTTTGCGTTGTTGGTTCGGTTATCCACCATAGTCAATAGAATACCGTCGATATTCAGGCGCGGATTGATTTGGCGTTTTACCTTGGCAACCGAGTGCATCAGCTGATTCAGACCTTTCGTTGACAGGAAGCTCGGCTGCGAGGGGATAATCACCCGGTCAGCCGCTGCCAACGCATTAATGGTCATCATGCCAAGGGACGGCATACAATCAATCAGGATATAGTCGTAGTTTTTGCTTACTAAATCAATATAGCTTTTCAGCACATACTCTCGGCTCATCACATTGAACAAGCCGACTTCTGTACCGGACAGCTCGATATTCGCAGGCATCAGGTCAACGCCCTCCGAACTTCTCAATAACCCGAAGTTTTCCGGTAACGACTTATCGTTGATGATGCATTCCATTACATCAGAGAGTGTTTCGCTCAGCTGATCCGGATTACGCTCTCCAAGGCTGATTGTTAAACTGCCTTGCGGGTCTGCATCAATCAGCAGCACTCGCTTTCCCTGTTTCGCCAGGCCGACACCCAGATTCACCGTTGTGGTAGTCTTTCCAACGCCGCCCTTTTGATTGGTGATTGCGATTACTCTGCATTGTTCCATATCGGTTTCCTCCTTTCTCATTTTAAGCTGTCTGAATCAGGCAGCTATGTATGTGAGCGCCTGGGCGCTCACTCATCCTGCGACAGTTTGCAGTAGTCATCTACATACTGAAGCAGCCAATATGAGAACTCCCGAATGAACCACGCGCAGAGATACGGCTCGTCCATCAGAGCATCCGGAAGTTCAACTTCCATCTTAAGCATTCGGGAAAGCACCCGAAGAAAGAGCAATGCGGTACTCGGCATATACAGTTCGTTAAGGCCACTGACCACAACTGCGATAGCCTCCAGCTTACATTCATCACCGTTAAAGTGTTCTGCCGCCGCATCAATTAGGTACTCCGGGTAGTGAACTGCCAGATCTGCCAGCTTTTCGAGATTTAATTCTTCATTCATAACATTTTCCTCCTTTTGGTTATGTACGCACACTGTTCTTCTCTATGCCCTGTGTGCCGGGCATCATCAGGCGGCTGGCAGCGAACCAGCTCCATAGGCATCTCACCTCCCCGCCTTCTTTATGGCCGGGCCGCGAATTACGGAAGTATCATTATCCCTTGCACCTTTCATTGCCTCCGCCGGTAGCAGTCCGGCTTTCTATCGAATCAGTTTGATCGCTCCTCCGTTTCCGGAATCATGGCGCACCGTCGATAGCGGCTTGAGGTTTCCCTCGGTGCAGGTAATGTACCTGATGACTGTTATTCAGT
>ENA-OPWR01000595-OPWR01000595.1-human-gut-metagenome-genome-assembly--contig:-NODE-595-length-32076-cov-4.567752_pt1 | contig 32076 bp, 34 predicted proteins | sample MGYA00241507_ERZ502006 | MGnify/ENA primary metagenome ERZ502006 (study PRJEB25962, sample SAMEA2043041) | human gut metagenome | biome: human gut; feature: human-associated habitat; material: faeces...
ATACATACTAATCACCTACTTCTTATCTTTTATCAAATATCAGTATTCTTGACATCTTAATAATATCATAATACTTGACTTTTAACAATATCAAAAAAAGTGTTCATCACATCTGAACACTAATTATTATTACCAATAAATTTTATATTATTTACTAATTTTTGAAGATTTAGTATCATTCTGACTACCAAAAACTAAATTAGAAACCTTCTCTTCACTTGCCCTAATATATGTAACTAATTCTTGATACTTTTTACTATTAGAAGTAGCATCAACAATATTTTGTAACTCACCTTGATTAGAATATGTCATATTCAAAAACAATCTATAAAAATCAGGCTCAGAATAACCACTATCTTTAAAATTGCCATAACCTGCAATATAATAAACATTTTCCAACTTATCAAAATTAAATTCTTGAGCTAAATGATTTCTATTTTCATCACTTAACGGTAACTTAAAAAACATGACTTTTGTACATTTTCCCGTACTATATCTTTGCATTGGGACTTCTTCTGACGTAAGTTTTACGTCATTGTTCCTAGAATTATCAATTACTTTATGAACCTTAGAAGAAAATTCTGGACTGTTAAAACTAGTACTCATTAGCGTCTTTAGTGCACTTCCTGCTTTTTTTAAAGATAATTCTGAACTACCAGTATTATTTTCCATCAATGCTTCTATAATCTCAGAATTATAACTTGGAAGTATAAATAAATTGACAACATCATTCAAATCGTTTTTATTATTAATAGAATTAGCTTCAATATAATTAACTATCTCTTTAGCATTTCTTAAGATTCCTTCTTCTTCCACTAATTCAATTAAATAATCTACACCATATTCAGGTTCTTCTAAAATAATCTTAATATCCTCAAATTCTTTATCTAAAATATATTTAGAAAATAATAGTAAGTGTTTATCTTCATAATTAGGAAAAACAGTTTTAAAGTATTCCATATTCTCAGAATATGTTAAATTCGCATCATAATAATCTTGAAACCTTAATTGATAATCTAGTTTAATCTTATCCATTTTTTCTTGTATTAAATTATATTTATTAATTACTTCATCTATTTCTATCATTAATTCTTTATTAACAGAATCAAAAGCAGAATTATCAGCAAGAGTGTTCAACACTACTTTTCCCCCTTACTTCTTATTTTTTTCTCTAAAACTTTATTAGATTTTTCAAATTTAATATCACAATCAAACATTAATTGACCAATTCTATAACCAAGATCATATTTTTTAGCTTCATCTTGACTTTTAGTTAAATATGCTAATTCATTTAAAATATTTAATTCTTCTGTTACTCTACTAACTACTAATCTAGTATCACTTCCATGTTTTAAATCATCATTTACAATAGCAATATTTCTAATTAAATCCTCCGTAGTTAACTCTTCTCCATCTGTTTTATCTTTTTTATAAGAATTATACATTTGTAACAAATATAAAAGTTCATTTTTTGTTACACTATTTTGTTTAGCATAATCCAAAACATCTGTTAATAAAATTTCGTTTTTCATCTTTTCTCCATTTCTAGCTTTTGGTACGTACCAATACTAATTATTACTAATAAACTCTACATTATCAATAACTTTTTCATTTCTATCTATTTTATATGGTGAATAAATATGGGTTAATCTACCATCGTATTTAACTTTAAATTTTCTTTTCTTTGGATCTTCTAAATAATAACTATTAGTGTTATCTATTTCTAAAATATTCCCTTTAATAGTCATTACTTCATTATTAATATTATTTTCTACAAATAAAGTTATACTTGTCTTTTCTTTTATTTTCCTAGCTAAAGTATTAAGTTCATTATCTGTTAATTCAGTTGATAAAGTAACACCTTTATAACCATAGTAAGCTAAGAAGTAAGCGGTATAATGATTAGTAATATTACAACTACTAGCTGCTACAAAGTCTTTTCCTCTACCATCAATAATTTCGTGAATGATACCACATCTTTCTTTTATATTAAACTGACAAGCAGGTATTTCTTTATAGTTATTTATATCAATACTATCTACATCAACATAATCTAAGTTAAATCTATTAATAACTGGTTCTTTAAAGGTCATTCTTAACTTACCAATTAATCTTTCAGTTAAAGTCCTTCTAATAATATTAATTTCTGTCATGGGAATAAATATATCATCATCCATTTCCACTTCAATATTCTTAGAACTAAAAGGGGTATTACCTAGTTTTTCTACTTGGGAAATAAGTCTTTCTTTAGTAACAGCAGCATTTCTTGCTTGTTCTACTATATTACCTTGTTCCTTAACTTCAACATCATCTTTACTAAAAATAACTTTTAAAGGTTTATTTTTCTTAGCCGTAACTTTAATATGAATTGGTACTTTTCTAGTAATAGTATCAAAACTAGTCATTAATTTATGATTAGTAGTTAAAGATACTGTATCTAAAGATGTAAGACCTATCTTATTATCAAGCATTATCTTTTGTTTAGCATTACCTTTAGATATTAACTTACCTTTCATATCATAAAGATAATTAACTATCATTCCCTTACCACTTTCTAAGAATCTAATACCATCTTCTTGATTTAATTCCTTATCTAATAAAATGATTATCTTATCATCAGTTACTTCCAATACTTTACCGATAGGTAAACCGATATGATTAGGTGATGTTTTATTTATTAAATCTTTACTAGCTAATAAATGTCCTTTAGTAAAACCACGATAAAATAAACTCTGTAAGTTTTCCTTTTCTATTTCTGTAATCTCTTCTTTGTTAAGTATCTTACGGTAATAGTTAGTAATAAAAGAGACATAGCTAGGACTTTTCATTCTTCCTTCAATCTTTAAACTATCAACATAAGGAGTTAATCTCCTGACATCTTCACTTAAATTCAATTCTTTCATAGAAAGAAGATAACCTTCATTAATTAATTTATCATTTTTATATAATTTCCAAGGAAAACGACAACAACCAGCGCATTCCCCGCGATTACCACTTCTACCTCCTAGTACTTGGGACATTAAACATCTTCCAGAATAACTTACACAAAGTGCTCCATGAACAAATACTTCCTTCTCAACTGGTGTTTCAATCTGTTTTATCTCTTCAAGAGACATTTCTCTTGGTAACACTACTCTTTTAACACCTAACTTGTAAAGAAAATCGATTCCTTCTCTAGAAACATTATGAGCTTGCGTAGAAGCATGAATTTCAAGATTAGGAAACTTCTTAAGACATAAACAAATCATTCCAAAGTCTTGCATTAAGATAGCATCTACTCCATTAACATATAGAAATTCTACTTGGTCTAGAAACTCTTCTACTTCATTTTCTTTTACTAATGTGTTCATCGTCACATAGATTTTAACACCATAAATTTTTCCTATTCTTATTGCTTCTTTTAGTTCTTCATTAGAAAAATTTAGAGCATATGCGCGTGCTCCAAATTTCTTCCCTGATAAATAAATAGCATCTGCACCACTATTAATTGCTGCTATCAAACTTTCTTTATTTCCTGCTGGTGCTAACAACTCCATATTTTATCACTCCTCACAATCATCAATAATATAAGGTGACGAACTGCTTCCATCTCCATCACTAAAAGCTACTGATGATTTTAAATAAACTGTTGGTCTTACCCCCACATCAGGACTATAAATAAGATAATATCCAATGTAAGCAGTAGGACGAATAATCAGACCACTTTCACTACGAGCTGAATAAGATGTAAGTGTCCAAGAATAATTACTGTTAAATAACCAGTCATTATTTTTACAATCACTATAAGAACTACTATCCCAATTATATATTTCTTTTCCTAAACAACTAGTACGATTGGTTGTACTACCACCACTTGTAGCAAAACCATAATCAGAAGGATAAATAAGACCTACTTTTCCTGTCCAGTTGCTACTTCTTCCACTATATACGTCTGTTCCTCTTTCTCTTTGATAATACAGTAGTGGAGTAACATCATTAAAAGTACTACTTCCTCCTAAATACCACTTAGCATTTCCTATCATTGTTCTAGCTTGTTCTGTCAAGCCTGTTGACGTAAAATCACAAGCTTCTGTAGCATTATTTTGCCCTCTATAGCAAGTACCGCTTTTCCTATTCCAATATAAGCTTCCACCAGTTTCACCATCATGATTTGGATTTAATAAATAATTAAGTCTAGCATCTGACCAATTATTTTTACCATAAGTAGTTTCTGCTCCAGTAGTAGTGTCCTTATTATCCCATGAATAATTTCCTATCGACTCATTTCGAACAATTTTTAGTCTTTTTTCATATTTTCCAGTACCATCATCAGTTTCAAATACTCCGATAATTCTCCAGATTTCATTATTAAATTTTATATAATTATTTGGATTTTGTCCAATATATCTGTATTCAGTATTAGCTTTAAGTTGCGTTGTAGCACTCTTTGAATAAGTCCATACTTCCTTCTTTTGAGTAGCATTAGCACTATTATAATCTAAGCTTTCACTATTAGCTTTACTAGTAATTTTGGTAACAGCATTCTCCCCTGGAGTACAGCTTAACGATTCCACACTACAAGCAGCATTTGGAATAGTATTTAAGTCATAGTTTTTCTTTTTACTAACTTTTGAATTACATACTAAATGATAAGTATATTTACCACTACTCTTTGTTTTTGTATAACGTATCTTAGAACCAGAACAATCATAATCTGTATCATCGTAAGATTTAACTAAATCACTAGTAGCTAATTCTTGATAACTAATTTCAATACAACCTTGCCACGCATCTACACCAAGGGGAGTAATATCTTCTCCTTCTTTCTGGACATAAACTTTAGCAGCTTCAACCAAACTCTTAGCATACATTTGAAATTGTTTTGTCTTGTTATTATCTTGTAACTTAACAATAGATGGTGTTACCATCACAGTAATTAACCCCATAATTGTAATAGTTGCAAGTAATTCAACTAATGTAAACCCTTTTTTCTTCACCATAAATCACCATACTCTATATGATTTATTTTATCAAATTGTTCTATTTTAGTAAATTGCTATTTAAATACTTTAATTTTTTCGACTTCTTTTTTCATCTCTTTACTCTGAACTTTATTGATATCATTATCAAGTGCTGCTATCTTTTTAAATCTTGGTAATCTATTAGTATTAAAATACAATTGCTCATCTGTCATATTTAAAATGAAGTCAAACCATTTATTTATCTCTTCATTACTATCATGATTAAGATCAAAATAAATATCATTGATTCTTTTTGCATAAGTCGGCTGATTAAGAAGAATACTTTGTGAAATATTTAAAGGACAAATCTTTAAATTCATTCCATAAACATTGTTAATTCTTTCAGTTAGTTTCATATTATAAATCATTCTAGCAGTTCGTCCATTCCCATCACTAAATGGATGAATTCTTACAAAAAGCAAATGTGCTAAAGCACTTTTTAAAAATGGATTACTATCAATTACTGATAAAGACTTAGTCTTATAAAACTTGATAAAATCATCCATAAATGGTTTTACATCTTCTGGTTTTGCACCATACCAATAGATTTTTTCTTCTCCATTTACTAGCGAACTAACCCTAACTTCACCATTACGATAGTCGGTATTATCTTTCATAATAACACTGTGAACTCTCTTAATATTAGCATGACTTACTTGCAAAGATGAGAAGAACAAATCATTTTCTAAAATATCTTTATCTTTTATATGATGCTTTTCCATCTTGTGTGATGAGATTATTTCTTGACTTATTGCATCTAGAAAATAATAAATTTTTGTATAGTCATCACACCTAGTAAGGGTTGATAAGTATGTATCAAATTCTTTATTAGTTTCCTCCATATGTTCTAAAACATGATCTTCAATTTTTATTCTACGTACATATTCTTCAAGGGGAAAGTAGTCAAATTTATTAAGGTTTATTCCATTTTCTGGTTTCATATTTATTCCTTCTTTCTAAAATTTACTTTTAACTAATCCTCTACTCTTTTCTTCACTAAAATTAAAGTCTTTATTATATTGTTTTAAAAAGTAGATTTTATCTAAGTTATTATCAAATATAGCATCGACAAGTTCTAGCGCATTAGCTAGTGATGGCTTGGTTGGTAATCCTTCTCTAAGTCGATAATCAAGATAGTCTTCATCTATTAATTCTTTTCCTGGCGCTTTTAGAAGTTTTGCAGCTGTATTAATATTATTTTGCCAGATAATTTCTTTACTTGTTCCATTTGGACTTCGAAATTCTAATGTACTTCCAGGATATGGTTTATATACACCACGTTTTATATTTTTAAAATTAACTGCTACATTTCTATCTTGCAAAAATATTTCATCATACATATCCGAAAAAGAAAGTATATAGTTAAGTTTTTCTAAATCTTGATATAAAAACTTAGCAATCGGTTCAGCATACCTTCCTACTAATAAACGCATTTCACTATACTCACCTTTAAAAAATTCGAGTAAATCTTTCTCATATAACATATAAGTCTTAATAAACTGGCGCCAATAAATTAGATTATTTTCTAGAACATGACTACCTATATGAATATGACCGCCAGCATTTTGACTAGTTACTGCACCATTTTCGGTTAAAAAGAAACAAATTTCTTGTAACTCATCCCAATCTTCCTTTTTATCTACTAAGATAGGAGAATCTACTTCACCACCAGTTTCAACCGTTTCGTCACTATCAGATATATATCCACGATGATTATGAATAATATATCTATCTACAGTATCTCTAGACAAATTTTCATATTCAATCTCAACTCCAATGGTGTCCGTAAAAGATAAGCCTAGTTTATTTCTATAAGGCAAACTAGCATTTTTTATTTCTTTTCTTAACTCTTCTAATTCACTTTTATTTAATTCTGACAACATATCGTTAGATTGCATATCTAACATAGTTATATTTTCCATATTATCCCCTTCTTTTTTGTCGATTATTATACTACAAAACATAAAAAAAAGCTATCATTTTTTATGAACAGCTTTTTCAATGGACTATAATGTATTTATCCAGTCAGTAATTTCTTCATCACTTGTAACTAAATTATCAGAATAACTTTCAAAGACAATATTCATATTATTAGTTACTATAGAATTAGGACAAAGATTTTTTATTTCAATAAAAGTCTTTCCTAACCAACCAGCATTGGTTGCAAAAGGAATGATTGTTTTTCCTGTTAAGTCATATTTATTTAGAAATGTTCTAATAGCAGGAACTGGTCGATACCACCAAACTGGTGTTCCAAGTATTATTGTGTCATAGTTAGTAAGGTCTATATTTATATCTTTTATTTCTGGTAAGAAATTACTTCTTTCACTATTTTGTTCATCATTAACGACACTATCGTAGTCAGTTGAATATGGTATCACAGTTTCTATTCTTAAAACATCACAATCTATCTTTTCTTTTATTTTATCTACAATCATCTTTGTATGACCTGTATATGAAAAATATACAACTAGTTTTTTATTCATCATCTAATCTCACTTTCTATTTTTATTATTTTCTTACTCTTCTATTTCATACAAATTTCTATATTCAGCACAATTTTTCATCAATTCATTATGTGTTCCACTAGCACTTATTTTATGTTTATCTAAAACAAAAATAGTATCAGAATCAACTATTGTACTTAATCTATGTGCAACAATAATAACTGTATGATTTTTTGCTAAGTCTTTGATAACATTCTTTATTTTTTCCTGATTATTGTTATCTAATGAACTTGTTGCTTCATCTAGTAAAATTATCTTGGACTTCTTTATTAAAGCTCTTGCTATAGCAATTCTCTGTCTTTGACCCCCACTTAAAATAACTCCGTTTTCTCCAACAAGGGTATCATAGCCATCTTCCATTGACATAATAACATCATGAATTTGTGCTTTTTTACAGACTTCAATTATTTTATCATCTGTTGCATTTGAGTTAGCTAATTTAATATTTTCTTTAATTGATAAGTTAAAAATGTATGGAGATTGAGAAACCACAGATATATTATTCTTTATGGTTTCTTCCGATAATTCATTTATATTATGATTATCTATCAATATTTCTCCACCATTAACACTATAATTTTTACTTATCAATTTCAAAATTGTTGACTTTCCCTCGCCACTTTTACCAACAATTGCAATCATTTTATTTGGTTCAACTTTAAACGTTAGATTTTCAAACAAGTTATTTGAATTATATTTAAATCTTACTTTTTTAAATTCTATGTTTCCTTTTATACTTTCAAGTTTTGTTGAACCATAATTTTCTTTACTAAAGGAATTATACATAATTATATCAAACACCCTTGAAGCAGAAACTTTTCCATCAGCTAATTTCTCTCGCATATCAGACATATAATTTATTAATTCTAACACTTTATTTTTATATAGGAAAATTATCATAAACGAGCTAATCTGAAGTGTCTTATTTGTAATAAAATAAACTGATAATAATATGAACACAAAATCTAGTATATGCTGAAATGATTTAATCCATCTATTCCACGTTCTTCTGGTATGTGTACTTTTTATCCCTGCTTTTATTGTTTCTGCTTGTTTTTGATTAACATCTCGTAAAACTACTGATTTTAAATTCAGATTTTTTATTTCTCTTATTCCTCTTATTACATCAGTGTATAATCCTACAACCTTTTCATCCTTTTTTTTATAATCTTTTTTTGCCCTTTTATAATAAAATAATTTCTTTGATGTTAAAAGATAAACAAATATTACATTTAAAATCAAATATAAACCTAAATATATGTTAAGATAACAAACATAAATTATAAAACTAACATTAAGTATTACACCTGATAAATCATCTGTTATATAATCAAAAAGCTCTGATAACTCAGTAGTATCTTTATTTAATCTTGACACAAAAAGGCCTGAATTTGTATTATCAAAATTCTTTACTTCGAAATTTGTTAGACTTTCTAACATATCACTTTTCAGATCAAAATTAACTTTTCCATTTAATTTTAAAACAACTCTTGACCATAAGTTTGTTACTATTTCAATTACAATTCTCAATATCATTAAAAACAGGGCCATTTTTAGAATATTTTCTTTATCAAATTTTTCAAAACATCCTAACAATTTACCTTCATATATTGGTGATAATAATGATATCCCTGCATAGCCTAAACTTAATACAACAACAAGTATAGACAAAAATTTATATTTTTTATAGTATTTGACTAATTCACATAAGTTTTGAGTGTCCTTTTCCACTTTCATCTACTCCATTTCACAAACATATCGCTTTGCAATCTATTGTACCATATAACGAAAGAATTTTTTGAAAAAAGACGTATCTAATTTTGGTGAGCAATGCTACTATAAGTATTGTTATGTTATAGTTAGTAAGATAACTATTCACATTCTTTGTTTTTAATCATTTTTGTATGATTATACGGCTATTTTTCGTTTTTAGACCAGTCTTCAAAGGGATTATAACCATTTTCTTGTTCCCATTTAATATGTGCATCTCTTGCATTTTTTACCGCACTACAGTTATTATTACTAGTAGCAGAAGCGCCATCTGTAACAACAAAAAATGGTAAATCATACTCTTTTGCTAGTTTCTTTACTTCTAAACAAAATTCTCTTGCTTTTTCTTTATTATTCATTTTTTATGTAACCTCTAACTATTTTTACTATTTAACCTAATTTAGCATACGCTTCATCGGTTACTGCTTCACACCATTCGTTTGAAGTTTCTTCTCCTGGTAATTCTACAGCAATATGACTAAACCAAGAATCTTTTTTCGCTCCATGCCAGTGTTTAACGTTTGCAGGAATTGTAATTACCATCCCTGGTTCTAGACTAACGGCATCTTTACCTTCTTCTTGATACCAACCACTACCAGCTGTACAAATTAATATTTGACCACCATCACTTTTAGCATGATGAATATGCCAGTTATTTCTACAAGCAGGTTCAAAGGTAACATTAGCAAGAAAAACTGTTTCTTTCGGATTAGTTAAAGGATTTAAATAACTTTTTCCAATAAAATATTTAGCATAATCGATATTTTCATTACCTTTCCCAAAAACATTTCTTTTATCAAACTCTTTATCATTCATCTTTATATACTTCCTTTCCCATTTTAAACACTGCCCAGGCATTAGGCCAACCAATATAAAAAGCTAATTGTGTAATCATTTCGACAAATTCATCTTTTGTTAACCCATTTTTTTAGCATTTTTGATATGGTACTCTAAACTGCTATCTAAAATACCTTTTCCCATTAAAGCAGCAATAGTTATCATACTTCTATCTTTTAAAGATAACTTATCTGTTCTATTCAAACTTCACCAAATAATAAATCATCATTATATTCAGTAAATTTATCAGCAAAACCACCTAATTGGTCTTTACCTGCTGTTTGTTTTACCATTATTTACACCAACTTTCTAATTTTTCTTCAGCATTATTTACATTACTTCCTACAATGCTCAAACCACTTTCAATGATAGCATTTTTACAGTATTTTTCTACATCACTCATAACACTAGCTAAACCAGAGCCTTCATGAGTAGTAAATGGTTTTACCTTTTTAGAAGAGAAATCTAACTTTTCTAACGTAGCAAGTAATGGCATTGGATAATGTCCCAACCAAACAGGTCCACCAATATAGATTGTATCGTAATCAGCTATACTAGTTAATTCACTCTTTGTTTCTCTTTTAATATTATTATTAAGTTCTTCCTTAGCAACATCACAACATTCCTGATAGTTATATGGATATGCTGTTACTGGTTCTACTTTAAACAAATCTGCACCAGTGATTTCTTTTATTTTTTCAACAACTATTTCTGTATTACCCTTCGTAATATTTCTAATGGTTCCATTTATGTAGTTTTTTCCAGTATGAGAAAAATAAATTACTAAACTTTTCATCTTTTATTCCTCCTTAAACTTTAATACAATTAAAGTATAAACCAGAGAGTTAACTCACGGTCAAGACTTAGATTAGATATTTATAAAAAACTTTCTAATAAAAATCAATAGATTTTGATAAAATAATTTTAAAATTTTTTAGTTAATTTTAGGTATGCTAACACCAGACCTCATTTTGGGGTCTTTTTTTGCAATTTAAGTAAGCATATTTACCACTTTAGCAGATTTCTTTGATTTACCTTCATTTTCTTTTTTTATAATATATGCTTTTAATTCGTTATCCGACTTACAACTACTTTTGATTGATTTCATCACTTCGTATCCAGTTTTTCCTAAATGCCTGTTTCCTCTTTTAGAAATATGTCTATTCAGGGCTTCAAATTTTCCTGATTGATATGGTGGTGTGCGTCTAATCTTGCATATGCAATAATACTTCCAGCATTTTTAAATTTTCTCACATCACCAATTTCAGCAATTATTCTTGATGTTAATTTCTTACCAACACCAGGCATTTTATTTATTTCTTCATATTCTGGTAATTCTCTTGCAAGTTCATCCATTTCTGCTATAATCTTATTAGATGATTTAATTGTTAAAATTAATTCATCAACACAACATTCTGCTGAAAATTGTGTATATTTATTGTTAGGGTGCGGACTGATTGTATTAAGTACCAGATTATAAACTTTTTTTGCTAGGTTTATTCCAGCACTTTTATGTCCTAACTTTTTTGCAAGTTCATCAATCTCGATTATAAATTGAGATTGTTTTTTGTTGTAACAATGGCTGGATGATAATACTTTTTAAATACTCCTAAACATAAAATAAAATTGTTTTCATCTAGCAGTTGATAATACCCAGAAAATAATAAATCACATAAATTAGAAAAACTTATCTTCTCTTTTGTTTGAATAGCCACATTATCTAAATATCTCCTTGATAAGAATCTTAAATTATTATATATTTCATCGTTTTCTCTTATCTTGTTTAACTTATACCAATTATCACAGCAATACTCAGCTAACTTTAAAGAATCTTTTTTATCTGTCTTAACTTTTCTTAATCCTCAATCAAGATACTTTTTATTTTTCAAAGCATTTTCAGCAACAACAAAGTATCCTTTATCAAGTAAATAACCTAATATTGGTAAATGATATGTTCCTGTCTCTTCCATGACTATCTTTAAATCTTCTTTTGGAATATCTTTTATTTTTTCCTCTAATAATTTTACTCCCTCTATATCATGATTTATTTCAAATGGTTCAACAATCAACTCTCCAGCAACTGATAATACAGCTATCGTACTTTTAAACATCAATGCCAATTCCATACTTCATTTTATTTTCCTTCCTATCCTTCTCTTAATTATGATTGGTTCCAACTCCTCTACATATTCTCATTTTGGCTCTTTACACGAAAATTATTTCAATCTCAACTTGCTTAAACGAATATATTATGTGAAGGTTGGATAACACTTTTTTATACGAGAACGTTATCTCTAAAAGACTCACGTTATCCAATCACTTCAATCATAAGAACATAATGCATATCTTTATCCACGATTTTTTGCATTACATAATTAAATAATTCCATTGGGTCTCTATATTTACTATTTTCGATTAAATCTAATTTTATAATATGGTTTTCTTGTATTCCACTAGAAATCAAGTAATTTTTAAAAATTGGATCTAATGAATACGATTTACCACATCTCCTTATTCCCGTAACAACTTTAATCAATTTATTTTCACGGGCTGATATTAATTCATTTAAGTATTGTTATCTTTTAAATTCTTTCATTTTATCCTCCATTGAAATTTACTGACACTTTTGTCACTAATTTTCAATAGCTCAAAATTAATATCTTATTGAAATTTTCTTATATCAGTTACTTTAGCAGCAAAATACGGCTTATTTTTCGATTGTTCTTTAAGAAAGATAGCAAAAGTCTTATCTACATAGAAATACCTTTCATCTAATGATGACTTCATAACATTCATACCAGCTTCACTTTTTATCTTTCCTCCAACATCATCAAGAGTAAACTTTATTGTTTGAATAGCTGTCCCTATTTCTAAAGCATTCCCATCCTTAGTCTTTATCTGTTCTCCTTCTAATTCTTTATATTCTTTTAAAACATTAAGACTTAAATAAGGCATTTTAAAGTAATCACTATCTGTTATAAATTCTTTATCCCGATAGTTTTTAGAATTATTAATTATATTATTATATATCTCATTAAAAGTTTTACCTTTAGGATTTTTATTTACTATTATTTCATCATTACTAGTAGTAAGTAATTTAACAGCAAAGTCATCTTCATCCTTATAGTAAAGGACTTCAATTTGTTTTGCTAATTCTTCATCATCACCTCTAATACCAAAATACTTTATATTATTATACTTATTATTAAAACTACTTTTCCCTAAAATATTAAATTTTTTTGGATATTTAAATTCTTTATATAACATACTATAGAAGAAATATTCATTAGAATTACTACTACTAAAATCAAACTTATCAATAATATCACTTGTCTGATTAAACTTATCTTTTATACCTTTAACAATCTTATTCTTAAGTTCTATATTTTTAACACCGTAAGTCTTATAGTAATAATCACTTGATATATCACTTTCCTTAAATTCTTCTTTATTAAGATTATCTAGAAAAGTATTATTTTTACTAAACTTAATATCTTGTTTTACTAAGTCATTTTTTAAATCATTAAATATTAACTGAAAAGTTGGGCACCAACTACTATCACTAGTAATAACATCTTGCATAGTTGGTACTACTTCTACTCCTTTCGTTTCTTTTATTGGCTTTGTTAAATAGGTTTTAGATAATGTCAAAGTTACTAATAAAATAGTTAATAAACTAACAAGAATTGTCTTTTTTTTCATTTGTCCTCCTCCTAAAACAATTTTATCAAATAAAAATAGGTATTACTACCTACTTTTCATATTTATAGAATCCTTCCCCACTTGCTACTCCTAGTTTTCCTTCATCTATATACTGTTTTAATAGTTTATGCATTCCTTTGAAGTTATAAGGTGCTAGAAATGATGGTATCTTTACATACATTTCTACTATATCATAAGCTGTTTTCAACCCTACTGTATCTAAAATCTTAAATGGACCTTCAGGAGCTCCTGTTCCAATCGTCCATGCAGTATCAATACTTGCTGGGTCTGATATTTCATTTACAACAAGGTCAAGGGCAGAAAATAAAAATGGTATTAACATTGAATTTAGTAAATAACCTGATTTTTCTTTTCTTACTGGTAGTGGTAACATTTTAATATCTTTAGCAAATTTCAAAACAATATTAAAGTATTCTTCTTTCGTCTTACTTTGTTTCATTACTTCTGCTATATTATTTTTCCAGATAGAATTAGCAAAGTGAAGAGCTAAAAACTTTTCTTCTCTTCCTGTATATTTAGCAAGACGACTTGGTAACATAGTAGAAGAGTTAGTTACTAGTATTGTTTTACTAGGAAGAAGTGGTGCTAGTTTTATAAATAGTTCTTTCTTAGCTTCAAACACTTCACTCATTGATTCAATTACTAAATCAGCATCTGCTACTGACTTTTCTAAATCTAGTTCTAGTTTAATATTATTAGCTGCTTCTTCTACTTTTTTTAAGCAAACATCTTTATCAAACTCATCTAGGGAAGCAATACCATTACACCAAGAATCATACGATTTATCTTTAGCCATTAAGTTAATAGCACTTATATAATTTTCTTTTAGTTTAGCTAGTTTAGGTTTACATCTTTCGATACTTCCTTCACTTCTAAGATAAATAGTTACATTAAATCCTGAATAAGCTGTCTGAAAAGCTATCTGGCTTCCTAAGACTCCTCCTCCAAGTATTGTAACATTTCTCATATAATCAACTCCTATTCTGTATTTTATTTAATTATAGTATAGAAGTTAATATTTGTGAATAATAAATACAACTATTTTTTCTTTACCTTTACTTTACTACTAAAAGTTTGATTTTCTAAAGTTTTCATTTGCCTTTGAAATTCAGCTCGTTCAAGCAACTTTAGACTTGTTGGCGTTAAAATGGTATTAAATTCGCTTTGTAATCTAATATTTATCATTGTATCACCGATAAATCTATCTTTTTTTGTCTCGTTTGCTAGCTTTTTTAGGGTGGCAAAATTATATTCAGAATATAATTCTACTGGTAACTTTTCCATTCCATAGGAAGGTGTTGATTGCATTTTTTCAATAAGATTTAACAACTTACTTTCTTTAGCTTCAAATATATCAAATAATTCTTCTTTGTTACTATTATCTAAGATAGCTATAATCTCTCTAAACTCGTCAATATTGTTTAGTGTTAAATTACTTGTAATATTATCTCTTATCTTCTCGATTTGTTCCTGATAAATTTTTACTGCCTGTTGAATCATCTCTTGCTGATTTAAAATTTCTGTTCTTGTAGTTTTTTCTGTTAGAGTCACTGGTTCTATTAATGGAAAGTTTCTTTTCTTGACAGCTTTCTTTTTAACTAATTTTAAATCTTTAGACAATAAATCTTTATCAAGATTAACTTGTAATTTTCTATTTTTTTCAGTTTGTCTATTAGAAATCTCCTTTTGCATCTTGATAATTATTTCATTCAACTTGGTTAAATTATATTCCAAATAGACATCTTTCGATAATTCAGTTATTTCAAAAGTACCAGAAGATAATTGTAATTCTTTAAATTTTTTCACAGTTTCCAATAGCTGTTTTTTTCGAGGTTCAAAAATATTAAACAATTTGTTTTTATTCTTGTTATCTAAAGATCTGAGTATTGTTTCTATTTCTCCACTATTTTTTAAAGTTAAATTATATTTTATAGTATTAGTCAAATTTTTAACTTTAGTATTATAATCATCAATTATCTTTTTTAGCATTTGTTGATGGCTTTCAAAACCATTTTCTTGCAATTGTTCTCCTAAGTTACTTAAATAATTTACATCATTATTTCCTTTTAAAGATTCTACTTTTTTAGTAACTATTTCTTGAATCAAGTCATTAAATGCTTCTAGCTTAGCGCTCACAAGCTTTTTATCATCATGAGAAAGATGTTCGTCACCACTTAACAATATTAATTCATTTTTTAATTCATCTATTTTAACTTTATTTTCAATAATAAATTCAAAAGTAATTTGTGATGAAATATTATTAAGTTTTAAAAGCAGTGGACTATTAAATGTTTTATTTTTCTTAGTAGTGTTTTGTTTAATATTATTTCTGCTAAGCACATGTGCATTATTTATTATCTTTCTTTTGATGTCTTTTTTAGGTGATAAATTAGTAAATTTTCGTAATTTATTGATTGTTCTACGAAAGTCATCCTCCTCAACCTCTAATCTAAAAAGATAGGATATATCAAAATCATATTTTTCCTCTGCTTCTATAAAATCATCAGAATTTTCATCTTCTCTATAATTTTCCACCCAAAAATCATCATCATCCACATCTTTTCTAACATTATTTTTACACATATTAAATTTTACAATTATATCTTTGCCACTTTTATCTTTACAGTTAAAATCAAAGTTTTCCCCTAAAGCTTCCATTATTGGTAAAATTTCACCTAAATAACTTCTAGCTTCAATGGAAGTATGAATAATACTATTTCCTGACCTATCTCTTGCATTAACATTTAAATTGTATTTCTTTGTCAAACTAATAAGATTAACAACGAACTCTGTTGAATAACCATTTTCAATAGCAAATTGAATAAGATTATCACCATGAAAATAATTGTTACAATAATTTACATTAAATCCATTTTGTAGAAGAACTTCTATAAATTTTAAACTCTTAGTAGGACTAATATGTTCCATTCCACGCAAACCACAAAATAATATAATATTTAATGAGGAATCATAGTCTTGGACATCAAGATTTTTTAGTAACACCTCTTTGATTGATTCATAGGTTATTTCATCAATTGGTAAATTAAAATATGCTATTATTTCTTCTAATTTCAAATTTTTATACCACTCATTAATTGCTTCTTTTGTTGTCATTAATATCACCATTTCTTAAATATATAAAACTTTTTTTAAATATAATAGCATAAATATTACATTTCTAAAACACTATTTACTACAAAATTAATTTTTTTAATTAGTTATCTTCTACTTTCCAGTTAAAGCCATTATCTTTACTAATAAATACTAATTCTTTGTTTTCATGACCATCGTCACTTACTTCATATAAAGAACATTGTAATTTTAAAACATCTTTATCATAATAAGGCATATTTTCTATAGTTAGATATTCAACATTTTCATTTTTATAATCAAAATTAGCAACTACAAAATTCTCACCACCATTATTAGTGACATATAAATTAGTTTTTTTATCGTCTAAATAGATTTTACCAGTATTAATTACAAAACCTAAGTCTTTACTCAAAAACTCAAACTTTGCTTCATTGCTTACTTGAATAACATCATCAGAAACAACATAAAAATTGTTACCATTATCTTTACTTCTTAGAACATTAATTAACATATTCTGACCTAGTACATCATCTACCTTACCAAATCTTAATATCGTTTTACCAAATTTCTTCTCATATAAAACATTTTCATTTTCTGGTAACACATAATTAGCATTATCATCAAATTTACTATTTTTATCAATATCTATATCATAATTAATTTTATCTATTATTTTCTTATTCTTATCTTTAATAAAGACTTCCACTCTTTCTGATTTTATTTTACCATTACTATCATAATAAGTATAAGTGGCACCATCAGAGATACCTGGATTAGCAAAAGGGTCATAACCACCTCTACCAAAATAACCATGTACTTTTACTTTTGTTCCCATTAATAAAAAACCATAATAATCATAATAATCAACATCTACATGAAGAAAAGATGAAACAACTGCTACATATTTTTTTCCATCAAGTGTTGTAGTGTGTTCTGGTTTATAGCTAAATATTAGGATAGGTCCAACAATAGGTAAAAAAAGTAAATTGAGTGCAACTATTAATAAAATGATGATAATTATGTATTTTTTTTGGTTAGTAAAAAGCTGAAATAGACCAATTATAAAACCAATAGTAGATATTAAAAATAAAAGACCAATACCCCATAATCTCAATCTAATGTTCACTAAATACAATAAAAAATTAATTAATACAGTAATACCTATAAAAAATAAATCATAAAGAAGAATATTACTTTTAACTTTATTAAATATTTTTATCATAAATTATCACCATACTTTAAAATAATGCTTTTCTCATAATTATTAAGATAATTTTCTTTTAGTATCAATTTTTGATTTTTTATTGCAAAAGTTGAAACAGTTGGTATTTCTAAATTAACAGCTTGCTCTATAATTTTCGTTCTATAGTAAGTAAGTTCACTACCTATTATTTCAAAGGTTCCAGATGATTTTTCAAGTAGTTTCTTATTTTTGTTGTCATTATAATATATATCTAAAGATGCAAGCCATTCATTTTTATTAGAATCTAGTTTTAGTGTTGGAAGAAAATATATTTGTAGGTTTGATTCATCTGCATACAAAGTTCGAAAAGCATTCAATGCCCCTATCTTTTTAGAATATGCTCTTTTTTGTAATTCCTCACAATAATTACCATTTCTAATATTATAAAAAATAGTATTATAAAATAAGCTTTCCTTAATTCCATAATCAGTAATTGTAATATTAACATCATCATCATAAAAGTAAGTAGTTCCATTACAAGAAATATGTTCTAAAGTATTAACATAACTTTTCAACTCACTTTTTAAAACAGCTTTTCCCCTAAAACTTTTATATGAATAACTATTTTCGGTATTCTTCATTAGAAATGAAAATTTTGGAATTCCTAGATTAATTATTTTATTTTCAGTATGAGCATATCTAGGATGCTCAATATTATATCCAAAGGGAATAAGTTTAAAAAGTAAAATATAAAAAAGTAAAGCAATTGGTAACATATATATAACTATTTTTCTCTTCAAGTTCTTTTTTAAATTTTTTCTTTCATCTACCAAAAGACTCTCAATATCTATATCATTTTCTTTTTCTATCTGTAAAATATCATAAATATCAGTATCTAGTTCTTTTGCTAAATTTTCTAAAATAGTAATATCTGGTAAACTTAGTCCTCTTTCCCATTTGCTAACTGCTTTATCTGTTACAAATAATTTATCACCAAGTTGTTGTTGCGTTAGTTTTTTTGTCCTTCGAAGAGAAGCAATATTTTTCCCTATTTTGTTATTATCCACAGTTTCTCTCACCTCATAAAAATTATACTATAATAATATTAATTATGTACTCGACTGATAGTTTACTATTTTTTAATCTACTTTTCACTTAAATTACTTCCCTAAAAAGTTTTTCTCCATATATCTTTTTACATTCATATAATTGTAATTTTATTTTTTTAGTAATATCTAATGTTTCCTCAATTATTTCCTTAGAAGATTTTTCTTTTGATACCTTAAATAGTTCTCTCATTTTTTCTATTCCTCTTGGAAAATTATCTGAAAGCCAATTATCATCTGGAAAAATCCATATATGGTAGTGAGAACATCTATCTTCTTGAACAATTGTAAATTCTTTTGAGATATTTAAATCCATTTCTATTTTTTCTACTAAAAATAAAAGATTAGATATTTCTATTTTTTCTTCCTTTGTTAACAAAGAAAATGAATTTGTATGCCGTTTCAAAGTTATAATCATAAATCCAGGAATAGGAACTGCCGGGTCTTGATTAATCACTAAATATTTTCCATCATATAATATTCCAACAGGAGGAATTAAAGTGCCATTAGAAATAGCTATTCCCATGTCATCAAACTCCCACGTTTTTCCTAAAAAATCTGTCCATTTATTTTTCATTTCAATACCTCAATGCTAGTCATTAAACTTTAACTTTCTATATATAATATTTCATTCAACCTAACTTTTATGTTTCTGTAATATAATCAGTGATGTAAAAGTCGACTTATTACTTTATTATATCATGCAATTCTCTCTAGACAAGTCTAGAGAAATGTTCCTTAAGATATTCAAAAAAACCTAGAATATTATTCTAAGTCCTTTCTAATTAAATTTACTATTTTATTTTTTATTACTTAACAGAAGAGTTACCACTTGCTATATCATAAATTGTATTTCTAAGAAGCACAGGATAAGATAGTTTCTTAGTTGATTTCTTAACTGTTAAATCTCCTTCTCCAACAACAGTATTACCATCTTTAATCTTTATTTTTCCAACTACCTCTCCCTTAGTTAAAGGTAATTTATTCTTAGTGATTTTAACATCATAGCTGTATTTTTTCTTCACATCACCTTTTTTAGATAAAATACCAATATCAGTAGCTGGAACATATTCTATTTTCTTAGTACTAGCTTTTTCTATATTTTGTATTTTATAAATCCTCTTTATAAAAGTATATTTTCATTGCACTATCAGAATATTTTGGCTTAGATACATCAATATCTAAAGTCTTACCAATATAATAAATTATAAACTGTGAAGCAATAAGTAAATCAAATTCTGCCAATATACCATCATATTTACTTTCAATTACTATACAGTTATTATCTAAATATTTCAATAATTCAATTTCATATTTAGTGGTAGACTTTTGTTTAAAATATATTGAAAAGTTATTATTTAAATTTTCATAATTAATAAATCTCCCATGTGAGAAATTCTTTTTCTCATGAATAATACAATTAAATATTCCTGACTCGATAATTTTACTTTCTAAATCAAAACATGCTGTATTAGTATAGTCGCCTCTAAAAATATTTATTAAATTATGATTTTTTAATCTTTCTACCATATTTTTATCAACTATTTTTTCTATTTGTCCATTCCAATACATAATTGAATTTTTTATAAAGTCATTAATATCAATCTCATAATTAAATTTATCTAAATAATATTTTAAAAATATAGCTGCTGGTGCAACTGCTCCTTCAAATGATAAGAATCCCCTTTCTTTTCCTTTATTTGATGCAGTTCTATAACTTAATATATTCTTCTTCAATATTCCTGTTTTTAATACAATATTTTGTAATTCACCTTTAGTAACAACATAAATGTTTTTATTATCAAAATTTTTAATACTACTGATAATATCACTAGTAGTACCAGAATATGAAAACAAAATAACCTTATCAATATTACTGTTATTTTTATACAATACATCCCTTGGATATAACGAATAAGTATTACATCCATACAAAGCATTTATTACTCTTGCTGAAAAGTAGGCTCCTGCATATGAACCACCAGTACCTATAAATAAACAATTATTATTAGCAAATTCTATTTCATTTAATTTAATGCTTGCTGATGAATTAACTGCATTTATTATTCTTTTCTCTAAATTATTGATATTAATATTACATCTTTTAATTTTCTTTCTTTCCGTATATTTAAATTCATCACAGGTGCAATAATCCTTTATCTTTTTTATTTTAAATAGTGAATTAATATGTCCTCTTGCTCCCATCTTAGAAACAACTTTTTTGGTAAGTTTATTGGAATTTTCATACCAGTTTTTTAACTTGTTTTCATCATATTTAAAGTTATTCTTAATGCTATCTCTAATAATACTCGCAACAAAAGCATCCCCTGCTCCTGTAGAATCAACCACTTCACCTTTACTTACCAATTCAAAATTATATACATTATTATCAGTTATAAATGTTGCATCATTTTCTCCCCTAGTAATTGTCATCAATTTAGGTTTTATAATATTATATAGTTCGTTATCACTTTTTAAATCTAATCTTTTTAAAAGATAATTGGTTACTCTTTCGTTAAAGTTTATTATTTCAAATTTATTTTTTAATTTTTCGACTATTTTATCATCAGTAATTTTTTCAAATTCAAAATATTGTCCTAAATCTATTATCTTTTTATTAGTAGTATTATCAATAATTATTTGATTTTTACTATTCAAATTATCAAAACTAAAATATCATCATTTTTAATATTAGAAAGAATAAAATCAGTATCTAGCAAACTTTCATCATACCATTTTTTATTATTACAGAATGGACATCTTTTTTTTGAGGTAAAAGACAGTTTTCCTTTATCATCATGATAAGAAACATGAAAACACCTAGTTCTAACATTTTTCATAATTTTTATATTAGTAACATCCACCTTAACTTTTTCTAAACTATTGATAGCAATATTACCTTGATAGTCATCACCACAACAAGCAAAAGAAGAAGTTTTTATTCCCATTTTTGCTAAATTAGCAATTATATTATGTGATGTCATCCCCCCATTTATTCCTATTAATTTATCATCTTTATAATAATAATCTGTTACAAAATCACCTATGCTTACTACTCTCATTTTATTAACGTCCTTCCATATATTTTTCTTCCTTGAAGGTATTATAACATATTGATTTGAAGTATTTTGTCTTTATTATTTTATATTAACAATTCTTTTAATTTCAAAATGACGAATATCCTTTCTAAGTTCACAAAAGGCAGTTACATAGTAATTTTCTTTATACTTAAATAAATATAAAGGATGAATTATTCTTCTATGCTGACTACCATCAACATCATTATAAACAATTTCAACTTTTTCATTTTTACTTATAGCTGATTTTATAATTTTCTCAATCATTTCTGATGAAGTTATATCAACATTAGCAATATACTTACTCTTTTCCTCATATATTGAATACATCTTTTTAGCCTTGTCCAAAAATTCCTCATATTTATCTACATACTTAAAATTTTTATCAAATAAAAAATGCTCAACATTATCTAATAACTGAATATCATACTTATTTATACTAGTATAATTCTTTATTTCATCAATCATAAAATAACCACCATTAGGTCCTTTAAAAGATTCAATAGCTATACCATTATTACAAATTTCATCTTTATAATACCTAATCATTCTTTCTGTTACACCTATTTTTTCTGATAGCTCTTTTAATGTATAAATATTTCCAGTATTAAGTAAGTCTATCATATATAACATATTTGCTATTTTTCCCACTTTAATCACTCCTATTGAAAATTATTATATCATCTAACATTATTAAAAGCACCATTTCTGATGCTTCTATTTAATTGAGGTATTACCACTTGCTATATCATTGATTGTATTTCTAAGAAGGGTTAGATAAGATAATTTCTTAGTTGATTCCTTAACTGTTATATCTTTTTCCCCTACTACAGTATTACCATCTTTAATCTTTATTTTTCCTACTATTTCTCCTTTAGTTAAAGGTAATTTGTTCTTAGTAATTTTAATATCATAACTATACTTTTTCTTAGTATCACCTTTTTTTGATAAAATACCAATATCAGTAACTGGAACATATTCTATTTTTTTAGTACTAGCTTTTTCTATTTTCTCACTCTTTACGACATCACTTTTCTTCTTTATTATTTGTACTTGATAAGTATTAAAACCATAATCTAGTAAAGCCATTGTTTCACTATTTCTTACTTTAGAAACTTCTTCTCCTAAAACAATAGCGATTAGTCGCATGTCATTTTTCTTAGCAGTAGCCGCTAAACAATACTTAGCAGCATCAGTATGTCCAGTCTTTAACCCATCTGCTCCTTCATAAAATCTTACTAGTTTATTAGTATTAACTAACCAAAATTTATTAGGAGTATCAACACGTAAATAGTCTTCATATTTAGAAGAAAACTTAAGTATTTCTTCGTGTTTTAATAACTCTTTTGCAATAATTGCCATATCATAAGCCGTAGAATAATGTCCTTCTTCATCAAGACCTGTACAGTTTTTAAACTGGGTATTTTTAAGTCCTAAAGACTTTACTTTCTTATTCATTTCTTTAACAAAATCTATTTCTGTTCCTTTTAAAAACTCAGCCATTGCTACTGTTGCATCATTAGCACTAGCCATAGAAATACCTTTCATCATTTCTTCTACTGTTAATACTTCTCCCGTTGATAAGAAAATCTGACTTCCACCCATACTAGAAGCATTGCTGGAAGCTGTTACTTTATCAGTCCACTTTATCTCTCCTTTTTCAATCGCTTCTAAAATTAAAATCTGGGCGACCATTTTAGTCATAGAAGCAACTGCTACTTTCTCATCTTTATTCTTTTCAAAGATTATTTTACCTGTAGATTCTTCCATTAAAACCCCACTCTTAGCATTAGGAATAAGTGCTTGGTCTTCAGCTTTTACCATAAGGGGACAAAAAAGCAACATAACTAAAAGGCTAACTACTAGTTTCTTCATTAAATAAATCACTCCTTGTTAAAAACTATGTGTTATTATATATTTTATGAATTATTATTTTTCTCTTTTCTTATAATATAGTAGTGGTGATTTTATGAAAAAGTTAGTTTTAATTATTATTTTAGTTATTGTTTCTATTAGTTTATTTTTAAGTTTAGTATTGAGTAAGCCAGTAAAAAAAGAAGTTAATGTAAAGAAAAACTTTATCGAAGAAGCAAAATGTCTTCCTTATTATAAAAATAATAATATTAAAAGATATCAAGATTATCAGAAGTTAAATAGCAATTTATCTGTTGAAGATATTGTTACAAGAGTTAACCTTAATCTTGACTTACCCTTTTATACTAATACTAAGGAAGCCAAACTTACTAATACTTTTTATACTTTAGTTAATAAATATAATTATTTAAGAGAAGATTTTGTTCCTAATAATTTAGTAGAATTAGAAACACCTTATGCTAGAGAAGGTATTTATCTAGTAAAATCAGCAAAAGATAAATTCTATGAATTAGTGAAGAAAGCTAGTGAAGAAGGACTTACTATTAGAGCAATATCTGCTTATCGTGGTTATACTTATCAGAAAAGACTATACGATAAGTATGTTGAAAATGATGGTGTTACTAAGGCTGACACTTATTCGGCAAGGCCTGGTTTTTCCGACCATCAGACTGGTCTAGTAGTTGATGTTGATAATACTATTAATTCTTTTGAAGCCTTTACTAATACCAAGGAATATCAATGGATGCTAGCTAACTCTTATAAATATGGCTTTATCTTAAGATACCCTGAAGGAAAAGAAGCAATTACTGGTTACCAATTTGAGTCTTGGCATTATCGTTTTGTTGGCGTTAAATTAGCCAAAAAAATAAAGGCTAGTAACCTAACCTTTGATGAATATTTTACGAGATATCTTGATTTTTCTTACTCTTCTTAAAGAGGTCACTTCGCCTTAACTCAATCGTCTCTTGAATAACTCCTGCTTGATTAAGACTCATACCAAGAGTAAATATATAAGCTAAGATGTAAACCCAGAATAGTAATACTAATAAGTTTGACATACTTCCATAGAACAAGTCATAATGTGAGAAGTATTCAACATAAAAAGCATAAATCTTCGAACTAATCAACCAAAATATCGCTGTAAACATTGCTCCTGGTCTAACCTCTTTAGAAGTCATTTCTTTATCAGGAGCTAAGATATACATTAACTTTATATTGAAATATAATAAGAAAAGTGAAAATGGATACTTTCCTAAATGATAGATATTTTTAATGAGATTTGCTAATTTTTCATTATGAAGATTAATCTGTGCTAGGGAGATTAAAGTATCTCCAAAAACGGGTACTAGTATTAAGAAAAATAACAAGCTTACCATAATGAAAGTTAAAATAATCGCTTTTCCACGTCTTCTTATCTCACTGTTATCTTCTACTTCATAAATTTGATTAGAAGTAGTGATTAAGGAATAAGCACCATTACTTGCAAGAACAAAGGCAGCAATAAAGAACACTGTTACATTAAAATTAAGTCCTGTTATTACATCATTAGGAAAAAGAGTATTAATTACGGCATCAGGAACAGCAGACTCTAAAGCACTTTTAAAAGAGGCGATACTAAGTCCTAAACTACTTCCAATCGTTCCCACTAAAGCAATTAAGGGAATCATTGAAAGAACTAAAAAGAAAGCAAGCTGACCTGGTAGTATTCGCATATCTGGTCTTCTTATTATTCTAATAACCTTTCTTACAAATTCCCTACTAGCTCGCATACTTCCTCCTATTTTAAGTTCTGTTTCTTAGTCATCATTTCTAATGTTGCTTCATTAATAGCATCATCTAAACTTTTAATCTCATCAAAAATCATACTATAACCAACACAAGCACCAAATTCATGTGGAAGTGATTTCATTTCTTTTTCTAATTTTAGTGCATAAGTTGCAACTTGTTTTTCACTGTACCCAACTAAATAGATTAAGAACTCATTTCCATCTGTTCTAATAATTTCAGTATTTTCTAGTTGCGAATTAACAAGAACAGAAGCAGCTTTGATGATAACATTATCACCTTCTTCATGACCATAATTATCATTGATGTATTTAATATTATTTAAATCAATCATTACTATTGCTTGTGGATATACTTTACTAGCTTCCCACTCTGGAACTTTCTTATTTAAGAAGTTTCTATTCTTAAGTCCTGTTAATAAGTCTGTATATTTATGTCTATCTTCCTTCTTGACTTTTTTAACTTTCTTCTTTTCTTTAGCATAGATAAAGAAAATTAATAAAGCGATAAGTGGTATAAAGATTAACATTAATATTAAGAAGAATAATTGTGAGAAACTACTTCTTTCAACAACTGACCTTTCAATATCAATAAGTCCTGCATTACGATAATTATAATATGAATTAGTACTTATTATATAGTTAAATAAATTATAGAAAGCGTTGTTTTCTTTTTTAACCATAAACTTATAGTCATTCATCATTGTATCAGTATAAATAATAACATAGTCTTTAAATTTAGAATGTTGATAACGATAATATACTTCTTTATCAACCACTACTAATTTATCATTTGCTCTTTTTATTAAGCTATCAATATCTTTATAAGTAGTTATTTTACTTCTACTACTATTTTTAAAGTAATCATATAAAGAATTATTATCAAGCATTGCTAGGTTTTCACCTTTCAAACTTTCAAAAGAGCTGACAACTTGACTGTTACTTTGTTTTCCTAAAACGACATAGTCTTCAACAAAGGTTGATAATGTTGACAAGTAATTAGAACTTGTATCACTTATTCCATAGTAATCAAAATAAATATCAACATCATTTTTCTTGATAGCTTTCTTTAAAGCTTCTACAGATGGATATTTTTTAAAAGTAAAATCAATATCCATAAGTCTTTCTATTCGGTTAATATATTCACCAGCAATACCAGCTACTTTACCATCTATATCTACTTCGTATGGTGAATTTTCTACATAACCATAAACATAGTTTTTAGAGATTAAATCTGCTTTAGTTTTACTAGAAATGTTATTTTCTTTCATGTAGTAATCTAAATAGGCTTGATTATACTCGTTTACATATTCACTACTTTTCCATTTCTTATAGTATTTTTTAATAATTGTATTTACTTTATAATTATCTTCTGCTAGTGTTAACACAACTTGTTTCTTCATCTCTGTAAAGTAGTAGTTTATTATATATTCTTTTTTACCAATAGTTTTATTTAAATACATTATATTAGGAATAATAATCATATTAACTTCATTACTATCAACTGCTGTAAATAAAGCATCAACACTATCGTATGATTTATATACTAAGTTACTACCTGATTTTAAATAGTAACTTATATCAGAAGCATCATTTTTTAATACTCCGAAAGTAATATTCTTCATATCCGAAATATGATTAATTCTTTGATATTCTCTTCCTAAAGCAATATAACCATCGTTAAATAATAATAAATCATTCTTTGTTAATTTTGTATCATTATCTAATACTCTAAAACTATAACCCTTAGAATTAGTTGTTTCTTCTTTTAAATATGATACTTTATTAAACTCTAAGCCAACATCTTGTTCAAAATCTGTTAAAAAGTTAAAGAACACCCCTTCTCCATTTAAACCATATAAGGGATAATCATTAATTACGGAGAAGTCTATAACTTTACTTTTATTTTCTTCAACCCATTTCTTTTCTGTTACTGTTAAAGAGTTTTTGGCATCCTGTTTATTATAATAGGAATAAACTCCCACAAAGACAGAAAAGACAATTATTATGGGTATTAGAAAAAATAATTTTTTCTTCATAATAACTCCTATCTATCTTTTGTAAAAGAATAATGTTCTCCACCTTGATGACGATATGCTATAACAGGAAATTTATCATCTTCTTTATTTTTCTTGATAAATACTTGTACGTCATAAGCTTTCTTTTGATCATCATCTAAAGCTTTATCTACCTCATCAGGAAATGACTTAACACTTTCTAATGAAACATCATCTTTTACCATGATAATAACATTTAAAATTCTTCCTGAAGTAGAAGTTGATATTTTTTCAACCCCATCTTTTTCTTTTAAATTAGATTCAATCTGCTCTAAATCACTATTTTTAATTTTAGCTTCACTTAAACCATCTAGCCTATCGCCATAAATTGCTTTTGCTTCATTAGGGAAGAAAGTTAACTTTAAAGCGAAAAGAATTATTGTTAAAGCTAAACAGCAAATTATTACTATTACTGTCATTTTATTTTTCTTTAAAAATTTTCCTAAGTTCTTCATTTAATTCACATCCTACTATATATTATACAATACGTTTTAGAAAGTAGCAATTCTAAAATAGTTCACATAAAGTTACGGTAATAAGCTGTATTATTTTAAGTACTTCCTTTTTATTATCTAGAAAAGGCAATATAAAAAGTGCCATTACTGAAGCACTTATATTTATTATTTTTCTAATTCTTCTTGTAATAGTTTGTTGGCAAGTGACGGATTAACTTGTCCTTTAGACTCTTTCATCACTTGACCCATTAAATATTTTAAAGCTCTATCGTGTCCTGTTTTATAATCATTTACACTTTCTTCATTATTAGCAATTACTCTTGCAATAATATCTTTAATTAAAGAATCATCTTTAATATTTTGAATATTCTTCTCTTTCATTATTTCTTCGACGGATTTATCTGTTTCCAAGAAAGTATCTATTAAATCTTTAATGTTATTCATTGATAAACTTCCATCTGAAAGATGAGCGATTAAACTAACTAATCTTTTAACAGTAATTGTAGTATCACCTAAATCTTTTCTTGTTCTATTTAAATAAGAAGCAATATCTCCTAATAATAGATTAGCAGCTATTTTATAATCAGTATCTTCTTTTATTAACTCGGTAAAGAAGGAAGAAAAACTACGATTAGAAATTAATTTTTCTATCTGACTTTCCTTAATACCCTTTTCTTTATATAGACTTCTTAATTCATCAGGAAGTAATGGTATTTCTTTTATTGCTTCCTCAATCATTTCATCTGCTAGATAAAGATAGGGAATATCTGGTTCTGGGAAATAACGATAATCATTACCAGTTTCTTTAACACGCATTAAAACAGTATCATTCTTTTTACTATCAAATCTTCTGGTTTCTACTTGTAAGGTTTCGCCTTTTTCAAGTAATTCTTTATGTCTTGCTATTTCTTTATCAATACTAAGTCCGACATTATGAATAGAACCAATATTTTTAATTTCTGTTTTAACGCCTAAAGTATCGGTCTTAGAAATAGAAACATTTGCATCACAACGCATACTTCCTTCTTCCATCTTACAATCAGATATATTAGCATAGAAAAGAGTCTCTTTTAATTTTTCTAGATACTTCATCGCTTCTTCACTACTACTAATACAAGGTTTTGTAACTATTTCAATTAAAGGTACCCCTGCTCTATTGAAATCTAATAAACTAATTTCACCACGGTGAGCACTTTTACAAGTATCTTCTTCGATATGCATTTCTTCGATTTTGATTTTTTTCTTTTGACCATCTACTTCTATTTCAATGTAACCGTTTCGTCCGATTGGTGTTCTATTCTGAGTAATCTGATAGTTTTTCGGATTATCTGGATAAAAATAGTTCTTACGGTCAAAGTGCATTACTTTAGAAATATCACAATGTAGAACTTTACAAGCTTTAATACCTTGTCTTATTACTTCTTTGTTCAAAGTAGGAAGTGTTCCTGGATAACCTAAATCAACAGGATTAACACAAGTATTGGTTGGCATTCCATAAGTATTTTTACTATTTGAAAATAACTTGGTATTACTCTTTACTTCGACGTGAACTTCAATACCTATTGTTGCTTTATATTCACTCATCTTTGATATCCCCCTTCTATAAAGGCTGCTAATTGATAGATAGTAGCTTCATCAAAACTATTACCAATTATATGTAGACCATAAGGTTTAGTACCTTTCTTTGCTACTGGAAGAGAAAGTCCTGGTAGGCCTGCCATATTAACTGGTATTACTAAAACATCATCTAAGAAAGATTTCATTGGGTCGGACATATCACTATCTAGACTATAAGCTGTAGTCGTTGTAACAGGACCGATTACTAAATCATAACTTGCAAATACTTTATCAAATTCTTTCTTTATATCATCACGAATAGACAATGCTTTATCATAGTAAACTTTAGCATTAGCACCACTTAGAAGATAACTTCCTACCATAATACGACGTTTAACTTCTCTACCAAAGCCTTCTTGTCTTGTTTTTAAATACATTTCTTCAAGAGTTTCATAGTTAGCACTACAGTATCCATATCTTACGCCATCAAATCTTGCTAAGTTACTACTTGCTTCTCCCATAGCAATTACTTGATATAAAGTTACCGCTTGGTCTAAATATTTCATATCAACATAATCAACTGTTACACCATTTTCTTTTAAGAATTTAATAACATCTTTAATACCTGTTCTTATTTCATCTGATACAATATCACTCATAAAATAGTTTGGTACTGCTACTTTTAAGCCTTTTACTGGTGTATTCATTTTTCTTCTAAAGTCTTCTTTTTCTTTAACAGCACTAGTTAAGTCTTTATCGTCTTCACCTACTAAGACATTTAGTAAGCTTGCATTTTCATAAACGTTTCTGGTCATTGGACCTATTTGGTCAAGACTTGATGCAAAAGCTACTAAACCATAACGAGAAATTCTTCCATAAGTTGGTTTCATTCCTACTATTCCTGTATAACTAGCTGGTTGGCGAATACTTCCACCGGTATCACTTCCAAGAGCTAAAAATGTTTCATTACTAGCAACACAAGCTGCACTTCCACCTGATGAACCGCCAGCTATTAATGTTTTATCAAATGGATTTTTAGGAGCGCCAAAATAGCTTGTTCTACTAGTAGAACCCATAGCAAACTCATCCATATTAGTTTTTCCAATGATAATCATCTTGGCAGCTTTTATTTTAGAAATAACAGTAGCATCATAAATAGGAATAAAATTTTCTAGCATTTTTGATGAGCAAGTAGTTCTTAAATCTTTAGTTACAATATTATCTTTAATAGCAATGGGAATACCAAAAAATAAGTTATCTTTCTCAACTTCTCCTAAAGCCTCAGCTTCTTCAACAGCTTTTTCATTAATTGTGATAAAAGCATTTAAGTCTTTATTTTCTTCTATTCTTGCAAGAGATTCTTTAACTAAATCTACTGGTGTTATAGTCTTCTCTACTAATAAATTGTGAATTTCTTCTAAGCTTAAATCTAAATATCTATTCATTAATCATCACCGGCACTTCCACAAAATTCCCATTTTTCTTTGGAGCATTAGCTAAAGCTTCTTTAGCACTTAACATTTCTCCTTCAATGTCTTCTCGCATTGTAGCTTTATTTTCACTTGGAGTAAACATTATTTCATCATCATAACCTTTTATATCTGTAATTTTAGATACTTCATCTAATAGTTTTTTTAATTCAACTTGAAAAATTTCTACATCACTATCACTCATACCAATACGTGCAAGATGAGCAATATGATTTACTTCTTCTTTTGTTAACTTATCCATTGACCTCAATTCCTTTCGTTTCTTATTATAACGTTTTTTAACTGAAAAGGAAAGGCATTGTTAAATTAAGATACTTATTTATAAACAAAAAGAGATTATTCATCTCTTTTACAAAAGTGTATTCAACTGATTTATACTTAAACCCGTATATTTGACTATTTTGTCTAATGATTCTTTTCCTTGAAGCATTAACTTAGCTATTGCTAGTTTCTCTTTATTAGAACCATTTACCTCACCTTCAGCCAAACCAGATTTTCGTCCTTCGACAAGTCCAGACTCTCTACCTTCATCATATTTTTCATTAAGATCTTTCTTATAGAT
>ENA-OPWR01000598-OPWR01000598.1-human-gut-metagenome-genome-assembly--contig:-NODE-598-length-31978-cov-2.395984_pt1 | contig 31978 bp, 30 predicted proteins | sample MGYA00241507_ERZ502006 | MGnify/ENA primary metagenome ERZ502006 (study PRJEB25962, sample SAMEA2043041) | human gut metagenome | biome: human gut; feature: human-associated habitat; material: faeces...
GTTATTCACGCGCTTACTTTCAAAAGTTCCCTTATGCTGGAAGTTCACATCCTATATCTCATTCTTAGCTAATCTATTTAATTCCGCGCTAGTTACAAGAGAATCCGGTAATTCAGCCTTGATCATCTCAATAATACGTTCTATTGCACTTCTTACTTCTGGCACAATTGTATTAACATTGCAATATCTCAGCTCTGTATTCTCCCATTTCGAAAACAAAAACCCTTGCCCTAACATTTTTCCTGCTAGCATTCCATTACACTTGATTTTCATTTGTAATGGAGGTATAACCAGCCAGGCAGACTCTATATCTCCAGCCTCCACAATATTCCCTTGTAACATTTTGCCAGATTTCATTTCTACACATATAGGCAAATAATCTCCACCAAACATCCTTCCTAATACAATAGCTTCAAAATAACCATTCCTGTTGTGAAATTCCCTAAACCACTCCTGGATCTGTGTTATTTCTCCACTCAAATCCTTTCTGGCAATCTTATCTACAGTTTCAATATAACCTATAACAAACATATAAAGACTTAACACTGCATATCTGCCTCTAAGCCATGGTGCAAAATGATCTATTGCAAAATTGCCTAATCTCTGAAAGCTCTCATAATAGTGTTTGCTTCTTTCAATATCATCTATTGAAAAACAATACATAGATAATCTTAAATAAATCTCATTTAAAACAGGATGCTCCATTAGCTCTGGCAAAATTTTTTCAACTTCTTGCAACGAAATCTTTATTGTATCCAAATACAATGGTTTATACTCAGAATCTATATTAAACTCCGCCAACCCTTCATCCATAATATTCAAAGCGCATAAAGCAGAATCAGCCAATAATCCATTCTCTTGATAGAGCATTTGTGCACTACGCATATCCTTCAAAAACTCATTCCATTGATATTGATCTGGCTTATATTCCAAAAGCCCAGCCCGTTCTTTTAAGCAATAGCAAATTTCATACACCGCCTCTGATGGCAAACTTGCTCTATACTTTTCCAAATCATATACAGCTTGATTTACAATATACCAGTGTGCAGTTTCTTTTATTTTCTGATTCTTTTCTATTATTCGACCTCTCAGATCTTTAAACATATAATCAATTTCTTTAAAACATCTATATCTTTCAGGCATTGGAAGCTATAAAAATAGTTCTACATCCTTTGATATTTTTTCAATAACCGGCTCAGGATTTAATCTTCCGGTACATACAATACGCGCTGTTGTTGCCTCTAACACGCATCTTTCAATATCTGTTAAGTTCGTATTTACAAGATATTCAAAATCCTGATTTATGATTTCATTCAGCTGCATTTTGTCCGCTTTTTTCTGCCTAAAAAGTTGAATAACAATATTGCGATAACCTATATACTGTTTTGGATCTTCAATATCAATATATTGCTTGACCTCCTCCAGCATGTCGATACACTCTTGAATAGATATATCCAAATTTAATCTGGTCTTATTAAATACATAATTATAGTAAAGATTTAGCCACAAATCTGGAGCTTTCACATTATTTACTCTTCCGAAATCTATTGCCCTTTTAAACCAATCATTTGCCAAGCTATATTCGCCCGCTCCTACATAGCCTGCACCTCTGTTTGAAATAATCTGAAAATGCAAAAATGAATCTGTATCACCATCGCAGTACCCTTCTGCAATTTTCTCTTCTTCAAGTTCGTCTTTGTGATTTCCCCTAAAATTAAAAATAATTGCTTTCGTAAAATGATAAAAAGCCTTATCATTCTCAAATTTTTTTAATTCCTGTTCTGCTCCGCACATATTGCCAAGCATAACACGTAAATATAACCTTCTTTTATCATATTGTCTCTTTTGCCAGGGTGTCAAATTTATCGTTTTTATTTTTTGCAGACGTTCCCATGCTTTAATTATATTTCCATCTGACTCTGTGTTTTTAATCACATACTTTAGCTGCTTGTCATTCTTCATATATGAGTAGATAAAAATCGCTATAGTTACAACTATTACTGTCAGCAATGGCAGCGGGAAAACCTTCCTTATCCGCAACGCACCAAGATACTCATTCCACTGAAAAAATTTAGAATCTATCAATGCAGCAATTGCACACACACAAACAATAAGACACTTCCGAAAATACTTGGGGAGATTATTTTTACGGATAAATCGAATTGCGGACACAGCCACAACAAAAACAAATGCAGCAATAAGCCAATTATCTCCAAAAGTAATTTTAATAATTTCTTCTGTAACTCTATTATTCACAATCACTCCCCCTAATTCTTCCCATTCCAAGTAATACACTTTCTTTCATTATTTATCTTTTGAGTCTTTACGACTACTGCAATTTTCAAAAACAGCATAATATCATCCCACTTAGCATTCACAACTAAGTGAGACTTTTGGAATCAGCCTTATCTGTTCAGTTTTTCTCAATATATTTAATGGTCCCAACTTTTTCGCAAAAATTGGAACCATCAAATACATATTTCACCTATATTCACTTTTAAACTCCTTTTCTTTGTTCTCTTTATGAGCATGGGTGATTTGACTTGCGTCAAACAGGAGTCCCCCTTTTAGTGGAAACACATATTTAACACTATTCTCTGCTCTTTAAAGCAGTTTACTCAAAATCATATACTACGTGCCCTATTTTCTTTTTACAATATTTTCAAGAACTTCAGCAATTGTTTTTAAGCTCCTGGTTATATATTCCTCTGTCTTCGACCTGGCCTGGGATTTAATCTCTGCCATCTCCTTCTTGTATCGCAACAAAGCAATAAAAAACACATAGCCAACACTTGCAACAACTACTAGCATCTGAAACCATGCAGGTAATTTCACTACAATCTTGCCAACTTCTACAACAGCTACTGCTATTGCATCGCATACCTTACCTAAAGGATCACTAAGGGGAACTACTCATACTCACACCTCCTATCTTTAGTGTTGTGCATTTTTACAATTATTATTGTACGCTCTACTTATTTCTTTGTCAAGAGAGTGTTAAAATTTTTTAAATCAGTTTTTTGTATTAATCATTTTCACTAATATAAAAATTTTATCGAAATAATTTAATACATATTTCACAATAACCATTTGATATAAATATATAAATATGATATTATTAAATCACTTAATAATACAACTATTGTATCTAGCATAAATATGGAGAAAAATATGGAGAAATTAATATCACAGCTAAAAGCTCAAAATAAACTCATCAATATTGTCCGCTGTCAGCCGAAGATTTCAAAAACAGCATTATCTGAATACCTGAAAGTCTCCTGGCCTACAGTATCAACCAATATTGAAGCTTTAAAAAAATCCGGCATCTTTGATCCAGACGAGGGACTAGCCATTAATGGGGAATTTGCCTATATGGTAGGTTTATCTGTAGGATCAGCACAAATTAAGTTATCCATCATTGACATGAACTTTTTGCCCATTTCTGCAGATTTTTTTTCCAAATTGATTCAAGACCTAAATCTGTTTGAAGAAGCCAGAAGTTATATGTTGGAAAAAAATAAACCGATTAGTAATTACATCTTTTTCCCAACTCCTGATAACTTATTTGAATTACAACAAAAATTAGATTCTATTATTGCCGATATTATTAAAATAGTAGAAAATCAAGACAGTTATCATATGAATATTATTTCACTTGGAATAGCTTTTACTGGTGCTATAGATAATGTTGGTAAAAAAATTGTCCGGTCGCATAATCTGGAATATCTTTCAGACAGACCCCTAAATACAATTATTTACCCCAACCGTTTAGATTTCTTTGAGCAAAAAGGTATCAATCTTTACATTGATAATAATTCCAATGCCTCTGTCGTAGCAGAAAAATATAATATGTACAATCCAGACAGTACCAATTATAAATATCGAAATAAAAAAAATATGATGATCCTGTATCTCGGTGCAGGCACTGGCGCTGGTCTGATTTTTAACAACGCCTTGTATCATGGTGCTACTAATCTGGCAGGTGAAGTCGGTCATATAGAACTGCCGCCTTATCCTAATCAAAACTTCAAAGCAATAGAGCCATGCTGTTCCTGCGGTAGTTGTGAATGCCTCGATTATAGAATTCGAAATGATGTTTTTGAAATGACCAAAAAAGAATTTTCAGAATTAAGTTCCAAAGAAATTAAGGATTACTTAATTAATCATCCAGAAAAATTTGAGATTTTCACTTATTACATAGGTAAAATTATAAACTTACTGGTTAACCTGTTAAATCCGGATCTTATTATTTTTACAGGAAAATTCAAAGAAGTGGCTGATTATATGTGGCCTTTATTATATAAGCAAATTGCCACTAATAAACTTTCCTACATCGCCAATGCCTGCGAATTTAAAACCTCTAACCTAGGTGCCACCTCCCCGGCCATCGGAATCGCAATTTGCGCATATTTCGATAAAATCGGAGAAGCTATTGACTGGCAGTTTTAATATAATTATTCAAACACCATTACGCGGATAATATCACCTTGGATCAGCTTTCATCAAAATATTTTATTAACAAATTTTATTACGCGGAGTTTTAAAGATCAATTTGTTCTTCCCGTCAACAGCTACCTAATTCAAATCCGTGTCACACATGCCAAGCAACTGCTCCGCTTCACAGACCTTTCCGTTGAAAAAACAGGCCAGGAATGCGGCATGAACGACGCCAATTATTTTTCCAGGATTTTAAGAAAACAGAAGGGATTGCACCGAGGGAGTATCGGAGAATGTGAGATATGGAGCGACTGCAAAAGTATTTAATAACTCTAAAAAATTCGCGATTCAGTCGTTGCTATAGACTAAGAAAAGCGCTATACTTTAATTAACAAATTATACTCAAAGGAGGCGAATCTCTATGAGTGAAAGACAGCTCGACATTGCTGACATGCAGTGCTGGGTATTCCGTATGGCTCAATCCAAATGGAAAATGTCCTCCAGCAACTGCACTGAACTATTCAGAAAATACGATATCCTTGGTTTTATCGCTGAATGCTACGACATTCTTCATTTAAATGGTTATTCCTGTGTGCTTCACGATGTGGAGACCTTGTTAAAGAATCGAGGTGTAACCTTATGATAGAATTACAGGATGGAATACTTCTATATCACGGCAGTTACATTGGCATCCCAGAGATTGACCTGAACCGCTGTTTTGGTGGACTTGATTTTGGTCGCGGATTTTATCTTACTTCATCTTACGAGCAGGCATACAATTACGTCCATCTTTCCACCAGAAAAGCCATACGCATTGGTAGTGTTCCAGAAAATTTCAATCCTGAAGATGGTCAAATATCTGTCTATAAGTTCCACTATGATCCGAATATACTGGCATACTGTTTTCAGGGAGCAACCATCGAATGGCTCCACTTTGTAGCTGCAAACCGAAAAAAAGATTTGTTTCCACAACTTCTGAAAAAGTATAGCACAATTGATATCATCGGTGGCAAAATTGCAGACGATCAAACAGCTCGTACCTTACAGCGTTATATCAGCGGAGTTGATTTTGGTATTCCTGGAACACCAGAAGCCGATAAAATCACCATAAAAAAATTAATCCCCAATCGCTTAAAAGATCAATTTTGCTTCCGCACCCAGGATGCCATTAACCATCTTGAATTTATAAGGAGTGACCGCTATGGAGACATCAAACTATAACTTCACCGATTCACAAAAAGAAAGCTGTGCTGTTAGTCTTATGCGTGATACCGTCGAAGCTCTCTCTCTGCGCGATAATATTTCGTATGAGGAAGCACTGCTTCGCTTCACCAGTTCAAAGATATATAGCGCACTCTTCGACTACGATACCGGCATTTGGAGAGAAAGTCCGGATTATCTTTTGAATCTTTATGATTATTGCAATTCTCAAAAGACGGCATAGTATCGTCCCACTTGGTCTTCATGACTAAGTGGGATTTTTTAACACCTATTCCCTCATAATATCCCTGATAAAATTATCCGCCTCCACAACCCTTCTCACATTTTTCTCTCTTGAATCACAAATAGTCACCTGACTATTCTCGTATTTCAAACTTACAAAGGATCCATCAGTCCTATAAATAGTCATATGCTCTTCCGGGCGGTTCAGTGTCTCTATAAGATTTTTCATTTTTTTAATTCGCGTATATTCAGAGTCCGTCATAAATAATTCAATCCTCGAAAATGCACGATTTTTCTTTAATGGTGTCTTTCTCCAAGATCCATTTTTATTCAATAAGTGGTCTTCACATTTCTACACTTAAACCACTGTCAATCTTCATCTCATCCTCAAATACCTCTTCTAACATACAAATATTTGCTAAAATCATCCCCCATAATACAATCTGCACCCATATATTATCATTATCTATATACATTTTTAATGATATTTTCCGCTCTTCTTCACTTATCCACATTAAAGAAGCTATAGTGGGCGAGCAGTATTCTGTATCTTTTTTATAATCGTATTTTATCAAAAAATCCCTAATATTCATTGCTATAGGATTCTTTAAATATTTTTCTCCAAATGTGATAAAACAATATTCATATGCCATTTTCAACATAGTTGGAAATGCATACAGCAAATACTGTGATCTCATTTCCTCTGGAAATTCCACAAATTCAACGTGCGGAATTTTATGCTCATTAAAATCAATCCTATTTTCCAGAAGCTCTTTTTCTGTTACTGGATTCATACCATTTTCGTTCAGCTTACTATTCACATATGACGCAAACCCTTTTCTTGGACCTACAATCAATTTTTCTTTATTACATTCTAATACCTGGTGCTTTGCACGAAACCCATTAATTTTTCCCTCTTTGTCGACTTTCAACTCGCCAACAATCGACGTATCTGCATATTTTACTTCGATTCCTTTAAATGGATTGGGAATTCCATTTTTCCCTCTAATTTTGAATTTGTATCTCATATATTTTGTTATACTCTGGTTTAAAAGAGAAGCATCTACCCTCGTCCCAAGGGAGGAATTACAGGAAGTACATACATTCAAACATATATCCTTGTCGCCTTTTCCACCAAGCGCTTCCAAAATAATATGTTCACGATTAAATTCTTTATCCTCTTTCCACTCCATACAAAATATACATTGCTTCATTTTTATCTTCCTCGTATCGTTGATCTTGTGCATGTTTATGTTTCTGGTGCTCGTAAGCACGGCGGCATATTGAACAATACTCTGGAAAATCATTCTTATATATGCCTCCAAATATATCCACTTTCGTCATTTATTCCGTATGCTCTCCAATATACGAATGTACTATTTTTTCAAAATAATCTTTTTCTCCGGTAAACTGCATATTTTCAGTTGCTTGATATTCCCGTAGCACTTCAAAAACACTCTTATATCGTCTAGCCCCATTTTCACTTGTAATGAGCCTACTCACAATATTATCGAATTTAACTCTATCTTTTTTATACGTAGTTAAAAACATTTCTAGTTCTTCTATTGTCATAACATAACAATTTGAATCTTTCTCAAATAACTCTGGTAATGAAGAAATTATCATCTGCGTATTCGAAGGCATACTCTCATATAGCAAAAAAATCTTTATTACTGGTTTATCGCCTTTATATTCTAATTCTGAGTTTTTCAATTGCTTGTATGCTTTTTCTATATTTCTCTTATAAAATATATCAATCAGATCAACATTAGGTGTCTGCTGCTTTGCTCCAATTCCCAACATTCCGGACTTTAATTCAAATATAAATACAGCTTTTTCAAACTCAACATAATAATCTGCACTTTTTTTCTTATTTTCAGGAATTTTATGCCAAAAACCATTTTTGAGATATTCTCCCATCAATTCTTCGAAGTAATCTTCAAACATTTCACCAAACGCATTTACAAAAACTTGCCCCTTCTGGTTATTGTGGTAATAATCCCTAATCAGCCAGTATAGTCCATCAGCTAGCATCATTTGAACCAAATAAATGCTTACCGCAAGCTTTTCTCTTTTCTTCTGAGTAATAACAAATGGTTTACTGTAAAAGATCTGTTTTCCCAATGGCGATTTTCTGACTTGTTCATAGGTTACAGAATAATAATCAATAATCCGCTCTATATTATTCTTTGTTAAAATCCTTTCATCTTTTTTTCTATATACTTTTTCGGGTAAACTCAAAGGAAATGGACAATTGTAACATAACCACAAAACAGCCCACTCCAATGCCAGAGTTTCTTCTACAGTAAATTCAAAAATTTCTTTTGTAATCATATTGGCATCTACAAGCCCATCCCTGTTAATACTAAGTGAACCAATAAGAATGTGATAATTACGATTAAAATTCTGGTATACCCATTCAGGATTTTCATACTTGAACTGCTCATAGCTCATACCCATTACATATTTATGTAAATCCGGCAATCTCGCATTTTTTAGATACTCACTTCCAGAATATTTGTTTTCATATCCTCTATAAAGGTTAACCCCTATTCCAGCCATTTCCTCTGTCATTATATTTTTTCTATAATCATTTGCATTTATAATTGAAAGATATGCCATATTAGGGATATCCCACGCAAGTAACATCACGTTTGCACTTCTGCGAAAGAAGCCATATTGAAAAGATTCCAAAGGAAACAGCATGGAACAGCCAAATTTTTTTAAACTATATATATGCTCTTTATATATTTCAATAGATTTTTGAGAAAAGAAATATATAAAATCTCTAGTTGAATATGTTTTTACAAATGATTCAAAATCCTTCAAAGTCTCCTCCTTTGTTCACCACACCATTAGATGCATAAATAATATCCTTAACGAATTCCCTTAGCTTGAGGGCTTACTTTCCCGCTATCAACTTCATCCTCATTCTCTTATCATATTCACTAGGCAGATATTTATTATCCCCTTTCCCAGCAATCACTTCATTCTCAGCGCAGTTTTTTGCCTCCGCATAATTTCCCTCTGCTTCATAAATATTTCTTTTCGTATACAATGCTCCTGCACTTTTCGGGTCTAATTCCAGTGCAATATCTATCTGATTATGAGCAGCTTTTAATAATTCTTTTTTTACTTTTCCCTCAAGCAAATATTTGTACATATAAGCTTTTGCCATATTGTAATGCGTATCTACAAACGTAAACATAAGCTTTTCTGCTTTTTGGCATTGTAAAATATCATTATCAATTTTCTCTATCCAGTCTTTTGGGTTAGAAAAATCAATTTCATTCAGTAGTTTTTCTTTCCTGCCTTTAATTCCATATTCCTCTTCAAGCCTTTTTAACTCTACGGATACAACGGTATTATATGCTTTATAATCAAACGAATCAATTTGGACAGCCTTTTTATATCTTTCACAAGCTTTTTCTAAATCTCCCTTATCCTCGTAAACCAGACCTAAATTGCGATTATATCGTCCATTATTCGGCTGTTTTGACACAGCAACTGATAATTTATTCAATGCACTATTTTGATAATCGAGCTTTTTCTTCTCATTTTCTTCATGTTTACTCATTGTTCGTAATGTATAGCCTTGTGAATTGCAGAAATAAGCATCTACTTTCTCGTCCCAAAATTCAATTTTACTTGGATTGTCAATAACCGTCTCGTACAGCTCAACACTCTCTTTCATTTCCTGTAAATTGAATTGTTCTTTATCACAAGTCATGTTCTTATAGAAATAAACATCCGAAAGCCGCATACGTATAAAATTTTTCATAGGATCAGTATCAGCATATTCGGTATAAGGCTCCTTGCTTCCCAATTCTTTGTATTTAGCGATCAAATCTTCCGCTACTCTATTCGCGTTTAATTTTTCACTATTTTCGTAAAATCTACAGCACTGAATATATTCTTTTTCATACTCGATAATAAGATCCAGTTTCTCATATTCTTTATCTGTATTCCAAAATAAATCAGCAAAAAATTCTGAAACATAATACCTCTTACCAGTCATATATAATAAATTTATAAATACAGTCTTCTTAAAAATAAACTGCATTTTCTCTTCTCTTTTTTGCTCTAAAATAAGCATTTCTTCATTATATTCTTCTATTGCCTTTTGAATATACTCTTTACTAACCACATTATATATATTCAAACCAATCCAGACTGTTATAGCAATACTAATAATCGTAAATCCCGTATTCAACATATTCGTTGTTTCCAGATTATTGACAAACACCCCCAGATTAGCAGCCTGCTCTGCATTTGATGTATCTTTACAAAACTCATAGACAAGATTCATAACTCTGGAAAACTTAAAATACTGCATAAAGTTGACAATAATTAAACAAAAACAGACACCCGCTGATGCTATAATGCATAAATATTTTCCAGTAGAATATATATTTGTTTTCTTCTCTAATTTCTTTTCAGCCTCCTTTGTTTCAGGTTTCTGCTCTGCCGAAATATTTTTTGTTTTAAAATCTTTCATAAACACCCCCTCTCTCCTTCCCCATAAGTGTAGCTCACATAAATGTAAGTGTCTCAAACAATCATATAAACATTATAGCAAAAATCCTGTTATTTTTGCACTACGCCATATTTTTTGACACTTCCCCTCCATTTGTGCAACTTTACTATTGATTGCCAAGGATTTTGTTTTCACATTCATATCTCTCCGCTATTTCAACTAGCATGTCATAATCATTCGAAAAGACCTCGTTATAACAATTGACTATCATTCGACGGTTTAATCTTTCAATTTCATCTCTATCTTCTATAATCAATTGTTTATTTTCTTCCTCCGCATCTTCCAATGTTTTTTTTGCAATACATAGCTTAATAGCTACTGATGGCGAAATTGGATAGTAAAATTCATTTCTGTCTGCAAATACTATACCTGTTAAATTTACAACTGGTGTGTCAGATGTGACAAATGGAATATCTGTTTTGTTTTCATATCGCTCTATCCAAGTCCGAAAATATCTTGATATTTTCCAAGCCAATTGCTCTGTCATAAATATCATCAAAGAATTAACATAAAATTCCGTACTTAATTTTCCCAGTTCATTAAATTTCGCTTTCATTGCATTGAACGCATCTGTTTGATTTTTATGTATTGTCGGTGATCTCATATATTGTAAGAAAAAAAATCTATGAAATTCATGTTTCATGTCAAATTCATCAAGTGAATTGAGTGCCTTTTCAAAATTTTTTAACAATTCTACCTCATTTTTTCCGCTTATACCAAAAGCAGCATTGAGCGTTTCCCTTTCTAAATCGTTCATAACTTTTTGAACTGTCGTATCTTGATAAAAGTTCATATCGCCTTGAGAAATCTTTTCCAAAAAATGATGCTTGTTATCAATCTCTTCATATTCGCAAATGAGTTCTTCCATAAAATCACGTTTTTCATTTGCACTTTCTAACAAATCCTTATTTATCCCAAATGTCATTTCTTTTTGTCCTTGTATCTTCATAATAATTTCTGATACAAGGCCAACATCTACTTTAGAAAATCCCGTCATATCATAATAATACTTTTCAAATCCAACATTCTCTAGTCTTGCATTCTCTAGTTTTGGCTGATTTCCTTTGACGCATTTTCTGTAAACATATATACGTCCCAAGCTGTCTATTTCTTTATTCCAGCGTTTTAAATACCCTCTCCACACATAATGTTGCCTTTTAGTTGTTGTTCCCATGTTATTTTTCCTTTTTTTATTTACATACATCAATCATAACGTGCCTCTTTCAACAAGCCACTCACTAAACTTCCCAAAACTAAATTAATAGTTACACCAAGCAAATTCTTTTCATACATATTCGATGCATAATATATTATCCAAAAGCATGATACGGATAAAATACTCGGTACAACAAAAGTCATAAAAATTTTCCATGTACTTTTTATATCAAATCTTATTTTTTTATCTTTATATTTAAGTAATTTCATTGATTTTCTTTCACATATACCTTTATATATTGATTCAAAAATATATCCCTCTCTTCCGAGGAAAAAAATTAAAAGATCTGATATGGCATAGCATATAGGTGCTACAAGTAACATGTCCCCATTATAATTGTTCTGAAAAACAATTCCCATACCTAAAAAAACTGCCATTGCAATTAAAATAAATGCAACACTATTAAGACATTTTATTCCTATACTCTGCGTTTGCGCAATTATTTTTGACATTCTCGTAACTTCTTGATGAACTTCATCTATTTTCTTATCATCACCCAAAATAATTTTATTTATTGCGTCTATCTTTTCTATTGTAAGGACTCCATATGACATAATAAACACATTACTCAATTGTTTAGACCTAGCAATTTGCTCTTTAAAACATATGTCAAATAAATCAACAATCTCTTTTGTATCCTTTTGTGTACAATAATTTTGCTGATAAGCCTCCGTTTCTTTTATAAGTTCTTCCAGACTATCTGGTTTATCTACCATTTGTTTCAATTCCTGTACAATTTTCCTATTAGAATCCGAAGATAATTTTTCTTCTGTCCTTAGCAACGCTTCCTCAATGGCCACGTCAAGTTCTTCTTTTAACGACCAATTTTCTTTTTCCGGCCAACTCGCAGCATAACCTAATACTGTTGAAATAGGATTCATCCAATTATATACTATTGTCCCCAAACAAAATGCGGATGCAGATGCTAAAAAAATCTTTTTTATTCTTGTGTCTTTTGAATGCTTTTTCTCCACTTTTTCCTTCCCCCTTGCTCCTCACATCCAAATTTCAGTTCCAAAGTTCGTTCAAAATAAACTAATACATCTGTTTTCAATCATTCATTGCTATTTCTGTTTCTACCAGATATTCTGATAAAATCTTTTGTGATTCATCTAAAAACACAGCCACGTCCCCACTTTCTTAAGTATAACCGTAAGTGCCTCAAAACATGGCGTAGTGCAAAATAGCAGTGTCTCTGCTATAATGCCTACATTATTGTTTGAGGAACTTTTTTCTATTTCGCTTCATCCTGCACTGTTCTGGCAGCTCCTTTGACCAAGGCAGAAGCCGGTCAATGACAGATGGTTTTTCCAGATGATGATTGTTGGGCCTCTCTGTGAGCAGGTGTTTCAGATACTCATAGACATCTAGGTCATTGGCTTTGGCACTTTCCACCAGTGTGTATAAGACTCCGTTTGCAAATGCGCCTTTTGGAGTATCAGCAAACAGCCAGGCACGTCTTGCTGTTGCGAACGGTTTTATGTTTGCTTCACAATAATTGTTGCTAAGGGGAATCCGGCCATCTTCCAGAAATGTTTCAAGATATTTTCTCTGGTTCTGGCAGTAGCCAAGTGCCTGGGTAAGCTTTTCATTTGTTGTGTACATGGCAGAAGTCTTTTCAACCCACGTCCAAAAGGCATCAAGGATTGGCTTTGAAGCATCCTGACGCTTCTGTTTCTTCTCTTCGTAAGGGAGATTTTTGATTTCCTCTTCCACTTTAAAGAGAAGATTGATATATTCTCTTCCTTCAGCACCTTTAGAGCCTGGGATTTCTTTCCCTTGGGAATCCAATGGAATGCTCTCTATAAGATAACGCCGGGCATGTGACCAGCACAGGGCTCTCTTTATGTCTGGTACCGTATCATATCCGGCATAGGCATCCGTGATCAGATACCCGTTGAAGTCTTTTAACAGCTTCCTGGCATTTTCCCCACCTCGGCTGCGGGAATAAAAGAAGAATGCAGCCTGGATATCTTCACTTGCCGCACTCCGCATCACCCACATAAAGGATTCACTGCTCGGAAGCTTTCCTTCTTCCTTATTGCACCGGATCCTGGTCTCATCCATATGGATGAGATCGCATTCAAGCAGTTTTTCATAGATCCTCCAGTAGACAGGTTTGAACCACTCCTCGCTGCAGCGGATTACCCAGTTTGCCATATTGCTTCTGGAAAGCACCAGGCCAAGACGGTACCAGTCTTTCTCCTGCCGGGATAATGGCAGCCCCAGTGCAAACTTCTGGTACATGACCTGTGCAATCAGGGATGGCGTGGAAATAGAATATGCCAATGGAGGGACAGGCACAGCGGCTTTCTGAAAATGACATTTTTCATTTGGGCTGTCTTCTGTTCCACAGTTTACACATTTGGCAACCTGCTGGATGATCTGTTTGACAATAAGTTTCGCCGGCTGGAATTCCACCTCTGTACGCACAACTTTTTTACCAGTCACTTTCATTTCCCCTCCACAGACACTGCATTTTTCTTCTGCCGGAAGGACATATTTCTCAACTTCCTGTGGAAAGCCTGCAAGCATTTCTTTGCGAACACCTGGCTTCCGTGCCGTCCGTGTATAGGGCTTTACAGTTATTTTCTCTTTGGAAAGGTTCAGCTGCTCTGCAAGCTCCTGGACAGATTCAAACAACGACAACTGACCATCCGTCTGGGTAACCTCAGTGGATGGTCCGAATAACTTTTTCCTGGCATGGAGCAGTGCCTGGATCATGTTGTCAATCTGGATATTCTGTTTGCGGATCTTCTCATCACGCTCTGCGATGATCCTTTTACTTGCTTCCAGTTCCTGCGCCTGTTTGGCTGCAAGAGCTCTCAGCATCAACAATTCTTCATGCTCTGTCATGCCATTTTTCCTCGTGTTTTGATAAGGACATTATACCATTTTTTATGGCTTTTTTCTATCATTTCAAGACACTTTTCTCTCTGAAAAATGCCGATTTTATAGGGTTTTCGGCACTTTTTAGGGCAATATCACGGCTGTCAGAAGCAGCTGTTTTTATGATTGATTTTCACCTGGTGATGGGCTTTTTTTTGTTCAATTTCCAATCCCTGAAGGAGCCACTCAACCTGCTGGAAAGAGATTTCTTTCACTTCATCCGGCGTCCTTGGCCACTGGAATTTCATATCATCCAGTAACTTTTTTGTTGCCAGGATAAAACCATTCTGATCATACCGCAGAACTTTTATGGAATCCCTTTTTCTGTTACAAAAGATAAACACATAGTCACCATTGTACGGATCCAGTTTAAAACTTAAAGTAACGGCTGCGACCAGCCCCGGGATCTGCTTTCGAAAATCTGTAGTTCCACAGGCAAGGAAAATCCTCGTGGCTCCTTCTGCGATACGTTTCATCATAGTCTTTTCATGGTTTGAAGAAGTTTCAGAAGCGTATCAGGCTGGAAACCATCCGGGATATAAAGTTTCATCCCTTGAAAATAGATCATTAGCCGATTATCTGGCGTATTCATCCTGTTCTGTGAATAGGAAATGTTCGCAGAATGAAGAACTTCGCCAAATGTTGTAACAGTTTCCTGATTTGCTCTAGCCATAGCAGTTCCTCCTAATATATGATGATTTACAATATATCAGGAATATCGAGGCAAGTCACTACGCCATGTTATGAGGCGCTTACACTAAATTCTTAATTTTGGTTATTATCATAGTCCATATATCTACAACCAATTCTTCTTTCTTATATAATAGAAACAGAAAATAAACACAAAAAAATAATGTAGAAGACATTAGTAAAGTTCCAAAATATCCCAATCCTAAAATTTTAACCCAAAGTGAAGCTACTGTTCCAATAAAAGTACCTAATATAACACGACCATAATGAAATTTTTTAAAAAAATATGCAACTTCATTCTTAAGTGCTATGTACTGAACCAGCAATACAAAAAATTCAGCTATAGTAGTTCCAATTGCCGCTCCTGTAGAAGCGTATTTTGGAATTAAAATAACATTAATTATAATGTCAACAATTGCCCCAGTAATTTCTGAATATAAAACTATTTTTTCCTTTCCTAATGGTACAAGAATTTGAATTCCTAAAACATTTGTAATTCCGATAAATAATAAAGTTGGCATAATTACTTGCATTGGTATAATAGATCCACTATATGCTTCGCCTGATAAGAAATAAATTCCCTCTTTTGCAAATAAAATGAAATAAGTCATTAATGGTAGGGAAAGCAAAAATACAAATGAAAATGCTTTTTTAGTAATTTTCCAAAACTCATCCATCATCCCCTTTTCAACATAATATGAAGATCTAGGCAACAAAACAGTTCCTAATGAAGTTACTATGGACACTAAAATATTTTTGATTTTCACTGCGGCATTATAATAACCAACATCCGCATCTGTTGTTAAAAACCCAAGCATTACACTATCTAAATTCACATAAATTGTAGTTGCACACGCCATTGCAAAAAAAATAGCTATCGGTTTAAAATGTTGTTTAAAATTGTAATTTCCTATTGGTTTCAAATCTATATACTTATGTACATTAAAAAAATTAAACACATTTGATGCTGAAGCAGCAAAAATGGTTATCCCTCCATAAATAACATAATCTGACTGTTTATGAATTAATAAAAACATTGCTATTAAAGCAATAAATTTAAAAATTATTGATCTAATAGTTATATAAGTATATTGTTCAAGTGCTTTATATAACCATTCCATTCCAATTGTAGTTAAAATAATTGTAGAACTTACAAGAATCAGCAAATTCCTATCTGAATGTAATCTAGGAACATATGCTAATGCTATAAAAAGAGCAAAATATGAAATGCAACTCATTATTAAATTAATAACAATTAGCTCATGCACTGTTCTTGTAAGATTTTCTCTATTTTCTCGCACTTTAGCACATGCACGAATACCATATGTTGGAATTCCTAATTGTGCAAACATAGAAAAATAAGAAACTACTGATGTTGCAAACGAAACTTTTCCTGTACCTGTTGGTAGTAAAATACGTGAAACATACGGAAATGTAATTAAGGGAAATATAAAAGATGACATAGTTAAAATAATATTCATCATGAAATTGACTTTTAATGATTTTTTCTTCATATTAATTCCTTTTTACACATTTCTAATACAGAAGCAACAGTTGTATCCATATCATAATATTTATATTCACCCAATCGTCCACCAAATATTACTTTATCTTCGTGATTAACCAATTTTTTATATTGTTCATATAATTTTTCATTTTTTTCATCGTTTACTGGATAATAGGGTTCATCTCCTGGTATCCATTCAGAACTATATTCACGACTAATAATCGTTTTTGGAATAATATTCCCATTTTCGTCCTTACCAAATTCAAACCATTTATGCTCAATAATTCTGGTCCAAGGAGTTTCTTTATCTGTATAGTTTACAGCCGCATTCCCTTGAAAATTAATTTTATCTAAAATTTCATTTTCGAAACGCACACTCCTATATTCAAGTGTTCCCAATTTGTATTCATAAAAAGCATCAATAGGTCCTGTATACACTATTTTCTTAGCTAAATTGTTCCAATAGTTTCGCTTCTCCAAATAATCTTCATTACATTTTACTTCGATTCCATTTAGGATATTTTCAATCATTTTAGTATACCCTCCAATAGGAATTCCTTGGTATAATGCATTAAAATAATTATTATCAAAAGTAAAACGAACTGGTAACCGTTTAATAATAAAAGCTGGTAAATCTCTACACGCTCTTCCCCATTGTTTTTCTGTATAACCTTTCACAAGTTTTTCATAAATATCACGCCCAACAAGACTAATCGCTTGTTCTTCCAAATTTTGTGGTATACCTTTAATTTCTTGTCTCTGCTCATCAATCTTTGCCATTGCTTCCTCGGGCGTAACAACCCCCCACATTTTATTAAATGTATACATATTAAATGGCATAGAATATAGTTCTCCCTTGTAATTAGCGATTGGACTATTTGTAAAACGATTAAAATTACAGAATTGCTTAAGATATTTCCACACTTCTTCATTATTAGTATGAAAAATATGTGCTCCATACTTATGAAAATTTATGCCTTCAACCTTCTCAGTATAAATATTTCCTGCTACATGACTTCTCTTCTCAATTACCAAAACCTTATATCCCTTTTGCATAGCTTCATGCGCAAAAATCGAACCGTATAAACCAGCTCCCACTACCAAGTAATCATACATTATAATATAACACCTCTCCTATTTTCAAATCTACACTCTTAAAATTTGCCTATTTTAATTCTTATTTTTCCACTTATGAATATGTAATCAAAAAAAAGCCATATAATAACCATCTTAATAAAAGAAATATTAATTATATACTCTAGAATTTGATTTGAGTAAAACATAACAAATAATCCATAACTCACATACGCATACAAAAACAAATTTTTGTTTACAATAGATTTTTGATTTAATACACAAGTTCTAAAATTGCTATATAATATTGATGCTACCATAGAAATACAAAAAGGAACTATTAGAATCCCAATTAAACCAAAATCAGCATAGTACGCTCTAAATGCAGTATAAACATTTCCTAAACTTACTCCGTTTAAATATCTAAATGTTGCATATGTGTTATATCTTAAATCAACACCACTTCCCCTCATAAACGTTGCCAAAATTCTCGTAAACGTTTCTTCCCCCCAATATGTAGACTTATACTTTTCATTTACAAATAAATCAAACAATTTAAGTGGTGATGCTAAATGCCCAGATATATATTCTACTATTCCTAATTGATCTTGTCTTCCAATTGTAAATTTTATAAGGTAAAAAAATAGAAACATTCCTGCAAATATTAATGCCATTTTCAGTATAAGTTTTCCATCAATATGCTTTTTCTTTTTCTTTATCAAATAGTAATAATAATAAATAGTCAAAGAAAATACAAAGTAATGAATAATTTCCCCTCTGGATCCAGATAATATACCGATAGCACATGGATACAATACAAGCAAAATTAAGGAATGGTCAAATATTTTTTCTACGAAATAATTATTTATAAGAATATATAATGCATAATATCCCACCGCATAATTAATAGTTTCCATATTTGACACAATACTAGGTATTCGTTCCGACCCAGATAGCATCTCCATCCTATATGCATATATTAAGCTCGATAAATTTCCTCCACTTATTGAAAGTGCTAATCCAATTTGACTAATAAAAGCAATTACAAAAAAAGCACTACTCACAAAAAGTATAATTTTTTTATTATACATTTTTATGTATTCTATATTTGTTTCTAGAAATCGATTAAAAGATTTATGTCTTAATTTGTAAGAAATATTCACAAAAATATTTCCTACACAAAAAGAAAGAATACCCAATACTAATAATGAATATGCCTTAAAACTCAAGTCAAGTTGCAATCTCTCACTAGAATATATTGCTATATAACTACAAACAATAAACACGGCTGACACTATCGCTGCTGGGTTAAAAATATCTCTATAATGAAACAAATATATTATTATAAATATAGCCAAAACTGATATAAACAGCTGAAAATTCATAATAATCAACACTCCCATTATTTTAACTTTTAATTTAGTATTTTAAACTTTTCCCCATGTTCCCCAGATGTGCATCTTTTATTGCATCAAATCTTAGTGATGAATTATATAAATTTTCTTCTGACTGTTTATGACATAAAATCCCCTTTATTTTATATTCAACAGCTTTTCCGTACAGTTTAAAGAGTTTACTTATATATCGTCGCTTATCATATGCTCTATACATAACTAATTGATTTCTAAAGCCATAATACCACTTCCAATCATCCTTTATAGAATTTCCAACTTTATAACTAGGATTAACAGTCTTATGGTTTAATATTGCAGAAGTTACAACTAAAATTTCTGAGTCTTTCATAATTCTATAACAGTATTCAGTGTCATCTTCCCAAATAAAAAAATCTTTTCTAGGATACCCAATTAATTCAACTAGTCTTCTGGAAATTAAAAGACCACAAAATGTCGCAACATCACATAAAAAATATGGCTTGCTATATTCTCCAACCAAAACAGCACCATTTTCTTTTCTTGTTCTATGTCTAATATCAATTTTATCATTAACATAAACAGCACCCGCATATGCCATATATCTATCACTAATACATTTTTTAATCTTGTTAAGATAATCTGAACTTATTATTGCATCATCATCTATTAACAATACCCAATCACACTTTGTATGTTCATATGCATATTTAACACCATCATGAAATCCCCCTGCCCCTCCAATGTTATTCTGCTCATGTATGCAATGTATTCTTTTATCATTCAACGCTTGTAAATATTCATATGTTCCATCGGTGCTTTTATTGTTTACAACAACTAATTCTGTACTTACCTCTTCTTGATTTAATGCACTATCAATACATTCCTTCAATAACTGTAGTCTATTAAAAGTAACAATAACAATGGCTACATTCATTAATAACATATCTCCTCTCTCAAAGCATCTAAATATCCATGTTCATATTTTAAATCAGGTTCCATATATGCCCCTTCCCCCCATTCATTCCAAGCAAATAGAAATAGTATCTTTTTATCCGCAGGCTTATCTTTTATTGTATCTAATGCATATTGTATCGATTCTTTAAAATATTCAGGTGTACTATTGTAATAAATTTGTGCATCTCTTCCTTTTCTAGGGGTTTTATCCCAACGCGGAACTAATTGTGGGTAAACATCAATTCTTCTATCTTCTGGATAATATAAGTGTTTTATTATCTTTCTATAATCATATCGTTCAGTACCAAATTGAATGCTTTTTCTACTAAGTAACAAATTTAGCATTTTCCTATAATATCCTTTTGTCATAATATCTGCCTGTTTCAATGTACTAGAAGAAATTGCATCAAATCCTTGTGCCAACAATTTATCGTACCTTTCATTAACTGAATCGAACATTTTTTTTCTAGAAATACGAGGATTCAATGATCCTGTTGATGCAGTCCGCGCTACAAAATGAAAACCTTTAAGACCATTTTCTTTAGCCAAACAATTCCAAGTATTAATAAATTCTCTCGCATTAGGCAATTGGTCTGCTGCATAAATAAGGAATAGCGGTTTATCATCTACAGTAATATACCTTTCATCCTTAAAAGCAGGTAGCATAGCATAAAAATGTTCCTTATAATCCTCTATTCCCGGATATAACTGTTCAATAAAAGTTGTATCTTTTTGGAATCTATCCAGTTTTTGCCATGTTTTATTAGACCAAGAATGATTTGCCCAACCTAAACAAAACGGAAAATCAGGTTTTCCAGACTTTAACACTTCATTAAATGGCATTTCCAAAATACGTTTACCATTTCCAAACCAATAATGCCAATAACAAAAGCCTTCAATTCCAGCTTCACGTGCCAATTTTGCCTGTTCTTCTCTGATTTCAGGAATTCTTAAATCATAAAATCCAAGATCGGCCGGCAACTGAGGTTGATAGTGTCCTTTAAAAAGTGGTTGTGCTTTAGCTACATTTCTCCATTCTGTAAAGCCTTTTCCCCACATTTGATCATTTTCTTTTACTGGATAGTATTGCGGTAAATAAAATGCTATTACACGTGCTTTAGTTTTCATAAAAATCCTCCATAGTTAATACTCACCAAAATCTAATATCTGAAATTCATGCGTATGTCTTTTCTCCATAGGCGGTAATTTCATATAATCACCATATATTTTAGTCAAATATTTATCTCTCTCTTTGATAACTGAATACTTTCTATCTTCAAATTGTATTTTTTCATATTCTTTAAACCATTCTTTATTTGCACTTTCTTTTTCATAACCATACATTCCGCATAAGTTAGTAATATAATTAACATTTTCAAATTGAACTATTTTCATATTTTTATCAATTATATCCATTAGTCTACTTCCACTAAAAAAAGATGAAATCATCTTCAATATTTTTGCTAATATCTTTTGTCTTATTCTCCAACTGGAATTATCCTTAATAGACATTTTTTGTCTTAAAATTTTTTGTATAATATAATTAATTTTCTTTTGTTTATTTCTTAGAATCTTCTTTTCAGGCACATTATCTAGTGGAAAAATATCAATAAAAATTCCTTTTTTATATTTTGTATTTTCATGCCCATATTCAACAGTAACAGTTTCATTTAGCAATAATTTTGCATATCCATAATAGAAATTAGGATCCGATTTGTTCGTCTGTAAGAAATATTTTTCTCCAAAGTTTTTCTCACAAGCCAACAACTTGTCATAGTTTTCTCTAGTCAATGCTATATCCATATCATCGTCCCAAGGAATAAATCCTTTGTGACGAACAGCGCCTAACATACTACCACCAGTTAATGTATAATCAATTTTGTTTTTCTCACAAACTCTATCAATTTCATCCATAAGAATTAACAAAGTTGAATGTAAATGCTTTATATCATCCATCAATAACATCCCTTTATCATGCTAATAGGTGTCTTTACCTGAACCAAACCTTTTTTCTCAAACTGCTTTACATATTTGCATAATTCTATAAAGTCATCCTCTAACCAACAAAATTCTTCCGTATATTCCTTAGACCCTTTTTTATCAATTCCATGAAACTCAAGTATCGCCCAACATTTTTTCCTTACGCACAAATCGACTATAGCTTTAACCTGATCTAATGATGTTAATTTATGAATTGGAATAGCATTCATGTAATAACCAACACTTTTATTAACTGAATTCATATAACATAACTTAAATATAGTTGGCGATTTTGTAATTCTAGCTAAAAGTGATATTATTCTTTTAGCCGAAGTCCTTTTTTCAAAATTTCTTCCTCCTCTTACATAAGAAAATCCAATTTTCTCATATTTCTCCTTATTTTCCATTACTATAGTTTTATTAATTTGTGAATGTGGACTTGCTAAACCAAATTTTTCAATTTGAGGATACCAAAGCTTTAATTTTTCAACTCCCAATTGTATATCGTTAAAATCATTTTTATGCATATAGCCATGACCACCGATTTCAAAGAGCATATCTTCTGCAATTTCATCCAATTCTTCTTTAGACATTAACCCATTATAACCAATTTCTAAGCAATCATCATAATTTAATTCTATATACCCAGATGGTATATAAACCACGCCTGGAAAGCCATATGTTTTCAATATATGTTTCATAACATGATATGTATCTTTTCTCCCATCATCAAAAGAGAAAGTTATCGTTCCTATATTCATTAAAATTACCTCTTAAAAATATCATACTTAAATTTTTGAAATGCAATATTAAATACATAAAAACATCCTTGTCCCAAATAACTTACCAAACAACTAAACCGCTCTCTTTTTCTTGCATTTTTATCAAATAATACAATTCTTCTATACTTTTTTATCTCTTTCCAAATTTTATCTCTTTCCACTTTCTTATTATATGGAATCTGCGAATACACCATTCTATTACAACTGCAACATCTTGATGCAGCTGCTTTTAGTACTTCCGGCATTTCTTTTTTAATATCACTATATAATTTATTAGTAACTTGAATACATGTTAATTTCTTTTCAGAAAAATTTTGATGTATAATTCCATCGCTTCTCATTCTATAAGCATACAACTTTTCATCTATCATCGTAACATGATTAGATTTCAATACTAATCTATATGTTGTTGCTAAATCTTCATAATATACACCATACGGAAATCTAATATTTTGTTCTTTAAACAAAAAAGATTTATATAATTTTCCTGGTGCTCCCATTATATTAGTTCTTTGATAAAACAAATAATTCAAAATTTCTTTTTTTGAATATAACTTTGGTGAATTCACATCACCTATATTTTCAGATAATTTAACAATTTCATTGTCAGAAAATCTGCAGCCATCCTTTGTAAATACCATGTCAGACGAATTTATATCTACCGCTTTTATCAATAAGGCTATAGATTCTTTTGACAAATAATCATCACTATCAACAAATGTAACATAATCACCAGTCATGATTTCTAAGCCTGCATTTCTAGCATCTGATAGCCCCCCATTTTTTTTATGAATCACTATAATACGATCATCAATTTTCTTAAAAGAATCACACATTTTAGAGCTATCGTCAGTTGAACCATCATCCACTAATATTATCTCTATGTTTCTATAAGATTGCGCTATAATACTATTAACACACTCTTCCAAATATTGATTAACATTATATACAGGTACTATTACACTAACTTTTTTATTCATCATTATTTAAGTTCCTTAATTTTTCTTGCAGGGTTTCCAGCATATAAACAATTTGCAGCACAATCTTTATTCACTACACTGCCCCCCAATAATTGTTCCGCTTCCAATACTCACCCCAGGTAATATAAGTGAATTCGCTCCAATCCAACATCCATCACTAATTTTTACAGGATTAAATACCGTTCTACTTGCTCTCCTATTCTCCTTCCCAATTATATGGGTATGTGTATCTATCGTTACTCCCATTCCTGTTACAACATTTTCACCAATTTCAATCTCCGAACCAGGTTGTTCATGAGAAAAAAATTTACAAAACACATTGATAAATACACCCTTTTGTATAGTTATTCTATCACCACAAAAATAACAATTGCTATTTATTCTTTCTACCTCTTGTGAAACAGCGCCAATACATCCATTTAACACTTTTGCTCTAAGCTTGGGTGAAATCCAAAAAACTGATGAAATTTTTATTAGTAACTTTTTAATCATCTTTGAATATCCCTTAATATTTCAATAGTTCTTTCAACACCTGTTTTTATATCATATTTAGCCTTCCATCCAAGTTGTTGAAGTTTTCTTGCATCAAGTCTTGCTTTTGTTGCTCTACTATATCCTGCACTTTCTACATCTTCAGGAATTTCAAAAACAACTTTTTTTCCTACATACTTTGCAATAATAGCTGCTAAATCCTTTAGCATAATATCAGACGCTGCATCTGCAATATTATACGCGTTTCCGCTTTTTCCTTTAAGCAAAACAGTCAATGCCCCTGAGACACTATCCATAACATATAAATATGAATAATATTGAATACCAGCACTTTTTAACACAATATTTTCGCCAGCAACACCATTATGCAAAAACTGTGACAATGCCTTCGTATCTGTATTCAAAAGAGTGGGACCATAAGAACGTGTTAAACGCGGAATCACAATATCCAGGTTTTTTTGAGCTTTATATGCTTGGCATAACGCTTCTCCACATCTTTTACTCTCTGGGTAACCCGCCCTCATAGTATTACAATTAATATAGCCACAATATTCTTCATTAAATTTTTCAACATCTCCACGATTTTCTCCATAAACTTCATTCGAAGAAGCAAAAACAAAACGAGTAACATTATGCTCAACTGAAAAATCAAGTAAATTCTGAACCCCTATAATATTAGTTGTAATAGTACCAATTGGATCTGTTGCATACTGCAATGGATGTGTATTACTTGCAAAATGCAAAACATAATCAACTTGATTCATTTCATTCCAAATAAGTTTCTTATTTACATCATATTCGACAAATTGGAACAATGAATTTTCAAAACAATATTCAAATCTTGCTTTCATTCTGCTCTTACTTCGCCCAAGAGCATAAACAGTACAATTTAAGCCATCTAAGTTTTTTTTCATTATTACATCAATAAGCATACTTCCAATTAGCCCCGTTGCACCAGATATCATTATTGACTTATGTTGCAATTTCTCCCAAGGCAAATCCAAATCAGCTACGTATTTTACATCATCAATATAATTTAAATTTTCAAAAACTTTCATATTATCCTCTCACTTCAACCATGAATCTTTATCTGCTTTAAGATAAGCTTTAAACATTTCAAGATCATCTTTTGTCGTCAATTTGATATTTTTATCAGAACCTGCAGCAAAGTACAATTTTACGCCCAATTCCACCATCATTGTATTTGTATAATGAGAACCGTATATACCAATCTTTTTTTCAAATGCTTCATGATATTTTGAATCTAACAAATCAAACCTATAAGCCTGTGGAGTTGCTACCCTTCTTAATGTCTCTCGCGGAATAAATTTGGTAGTAGTTGTATTATCCAATTCGTCAACAACAAATATCTGCTCATTATATGGCATAGAAGTAACTGCATTACCATAAAGTGAACATTTACCTATAACGTCAGACAGAACAGATGGCTCAATCAACGGTCTTATACCATCATGAATAATCACATTATCATTAGGACTAATTTTCCCTTCCAATGCATATACACCATTTCTAATAGATTCCTGTCCTGTTTGTCCACCGGAAACAATCCATTTTAACTTTGTAATGTTAAATTGCTTGGCATAAGCCCAAACAATTTCATGCCAGCCATCTATACAAACTAATTCAATAGCATCAATCTGAGGATGTTTCTGAAATCCCTCTAATGTATAAATTAAAATTGGTTTATCATAAACATTGATAAACTGCTTTGGTAAATCCTGTCCCATTCTTGATCCGACGCCACCAGCTATAACAATTGCAACATTCGCCATAATTTATTCTTCCTTTTCAGTTTTTTATTTTAAAAATGCTTCTTAATGAAACAATCATGACAAGCAAATTTACTACAAAATAGCCAATAGTAAACACATCTAATAGATTCAACACTATAGCCAATAACATAAATACTTGAACAAATCCTGAAATAGATGTTAAATTTAGTGCTATCACTTTTACCAATCCATATTCTGATTTATTTTTAATCAAATCCATAGCATTCGTCTCACCTAATGTTGTTAAAGCCTTATGCATAATTAATCTTGGAAAAATAACAAAAATCCCTGATAAAGCACCAATAATTATATATAGATCCGAATTAATAAAAAAAACATCCATAAAACCACTAAAATGAGCTGCCGCAATTCCCCAGGAAAAAAAAGATAAAATCATAGCGACATAACCACTCATCGCATCATAAACACTTCCCATTTTTGAAAAATTTTTTTTATACCTTGCTATATTTCCATCCACTCCATCTAACAAATTCCATAAAAAAAACATCCCCCACCCTACTATCAGCATCATCTTATTAGTAGCAAAATACATCAAAAAAAAGCCAATGCCTAGGGGAACTATTGATAAAACAGAAACCGTATTTGGACTTATATTAGTGTATAAAAAGGGAATTGTAAGAATATACGATAATGGTCTTCCAATGTAAAACGCAAAATAATCATTTTTAGCCGATTTTCTTTTTTCAGTATTCATTGTCTTTTCTTCAATCATTTTTGGTGTAATCATATATTTTCTCCCCTTACATATACATCCGCATATCTTTTAGCTTGAATTTTTGTCTCATAATTTTTTATAATATCTCGATATGCTTTATCTGCATATTCTTCTTTTCTTTCATTAATTGCTTTTATAAAATCATTAACAGAGTCACAAACATAACCATTATCGCCATTATGAATCACATCCCTGTTCCCAATTACATTTGAAACAACACAATTTTTTTTCATATACATTGCTTCAAGCAGAGAAATTGGAAGACCTTCCCATAAAGATGTAAGTATAAAAACATCTGCATTCATACTTCTTTTAAGAGCCTCTTCTCTTTCAACCCATCCTGTAATTTCTATATTGGAACTCGTTAACTGTGGTTTTAATTCCCCGTCACCAATCCATAAAAATTTTGCGTCAGGCATATTTTCAGCAATTTCATTAAAAAGAGATGGATTTTTCTGATAACAAATTCTCCCCAATGTAAATACTGTAAATGGGTGATCTATCTTTTTTACTTGGCTTAAACTTCTTTTTAATTTTTCCACATTAATTGCATTATTTACATAAGTTGCATTCTTAGTAAGCCGTAATGATTCTTGATATTCACCAAAGCTACAACTAATAATGGTACACTTTTTATAAGAAAACCATTTCTCTATACTCCAGTATATATATTTTTTTAGTCTACTCACATCTTTCATTAAGAAACTATATCCATGAGGTGTATAAAATAATGGTATTTTTTTTCCACTAAATGCAATTCTACCTATAACACCAGCTTTACTACTATGAAGATGAATAATATCAGGTTGAATTTCATACGCAATATTTTTTATTTCTTTTATAGCAGCAAATTCTTTTTTCAAATTAATTTCTCTGCAAAAATTCTTAACTTCAATAAGATGTATTCTCTTATCAAAATACTGTCTATAATCAGGGGGAGTTTGAGGTCGAACAGCATACGCTATATATATATCAAACTCTTTAATAAGTTCATTTGACAAATCTACAATATAAGTAAAAACACCTCCTCCCATAGCTTCAACAACATATAATATTTTCTTTCTCAACATCTTATTTCTTGACTCCCCTTCTAACTAATGCAAAAAAGTTTGTGCAATTCTATTCACGAACTCAAAAGTCCTGTATGAACAGCATTACTGCAAATAACGTATACTTTACAATATTATTTTTGAGTTTTTCTTTTTTCTAATAAACCCAAACCAATTACATTGCTCCATTCTTCTTAACCACAACCATCACCGTCTTCAAAAGAATCTTCAAATCCAATCCAATATCCCAATTCTCAATATATTCCTTATCCAACCTCACAACTTCCTCAAAATCCGTAATATCGCTCCTACCACTAACCTGCCACATCCCCGTAATCCCAGGTTTAATTGCAAGTCGCACTTTGTGATGCGGTTCATACAAATTCGTCTCCGAAATCAACGGCGGCCTTGTCCCCACAATAGACATATCCCCTTTCAGCACATTAAAAAACTGCGGAAACTCATCCAGGCTTGTCCGTCTGATAAAGTCTCCAACCCCGGTCTTATGTGACCCATCCGGCAGCACCTTATTTCCAATAACTCGGGGGTCGAAATCCATCTTGAACATTTTTCCATCACCCAGTTTGTTCTCTTTCATAAGCTCGGCTTTCCGCGCTTCCGCATTCATGTACATGCTGCGGAATTTGTACATTTTGAATTTCTTTCCGTTCTTTCCCACACGTTCCTGGGAGAAGAAAATCGGGCCTGGGGATGCCATGTAGATGGCGGGACCAACAAAGACGGTAATGATTCCTGTGAAAATACAGCCCACCAGTCCGCCGCAGATATCCATCATGCGCTTCAGGAAAAGCTGTCCGAAGGATGCATAGTTCAGACTTGTGGTCAGAACTGTATAGCTTCCAACTTTTTCCACAAACTGTCTTTTGCCAGTCTGATTGGTGATTTTTGCAAGGTTCAGATGAACGGTTACGCCGGTTTCTGTGAGCTTGTCAACAAGCCCATCCGGGTATGGCAGATCTTCGGAGATGACAATCAGCACCTCATCAATCCACTCCTGGCAGACGTACATAGGCACGTCACTTTCGCCGGCAACAACAGGAACGCCACAGATTTTCTCACCGGTACATTCCTCATCGATCACAACCACTCCGGCAAGGGAATATCTGGCATAATTGTTTTCCTGCATGCTGTGCACTACGTTCTTCGCTACCGCTTTGGAGGTGATGATCAGCAGCTTCTTGTCGCCGCCGTTTTCCATTTTTTTATGTAAGGAATTTTTCCAGATTTCTCTTATGGCATAGGTGAGGATCAGGTAGATCACAATTGTGGTAATCAGGATCATTCTGGAAAAGCTCTGGCCTTCCTGAATTATGAACAGGTAAGCGATTGCAAGAGCACCTACTATCACAGCATTTTTCAAGGTGGAGACAAATTCCTTATAGTGACCTCTTTTCAGAACGCTTTTCATGGTGCCGGAGGTGAAAATCACCACCAGGTCGGCAAATCCAAGGAATATTGCCATATTTCGATACAAAATATCTCCATACACATTGAATCCGTACCCGCGGAATGCATATGCCAAAATAAATGCCAGCTGCAGACAGATCATATCCAGAACAATAAAATCCCCATGTTTTAACCAGCCCTCTGAGTCCTTCCGATACATATTTTCCTTTTCCCTCCCAAATACTTTTCTTCCGTTCAGCTTAGGTAAATACAGCTGACAGAATCCCTCCATTCTCTAAAATGCAATGGCAAAATCTATTTTTCGTCTTATATTTATAACTTATCTAAATTTACATTTTCCCGCCAACGCTTCCCGGTTATGCTTTTTCTCAGACATATTTAGGTCACCTCACTCCTGATCTGCAACCACCGTTTATGCGTCAGCGGTATTATTTATTTCCAATTTCGACAAATTTCACCATTCCAGTCTTCTTAATAAAATACCACCCTGCCCTATTAGTGTCAACCCCCCCAGGTTTCTTTCTGGCCTTTCCGACAAAGTTTGGTAATTTTATCCACTTAACCCGATTTTCCTACTGGTTTTTCCCACTACTTTTTCATAAAATGTTTGATAAACAGGTACATTAGAATGACCATTGCCCCAAAGTACCCCAGCACTCCAAAAGCCGGAATTCCCATTATCTTCGGTGTCATGTCTGTGGTGCAGATAATACTGGAGCTGATCAGAAGTGCCATGACCCAAAGACCAAGCACGATGTTCCGGATCAGGCGGCGCATCAGCCACGCCAGGTCATCGGAGGCGTGAAGGTCCAGATTGATCTTGGTCTGGCCTTTCATGCAGCCCTGCAGGAAATCTGCTGCCAGCGCAGGGATATCCACAGCGCGGAGCATGGAGCGATACAGCTTTTTCCCGGTGCCCTTCATCTGCTTCTTCCAGTTTCCCTCCTCCAGAAGGTTTCCCTTCAAGCGGGCTGCTGCAATCTGCACCATATTGATCTCCGGGCTGATATCTGCCAGTACCCCTTCCATATGAGTCAGTCCTCTTGCAAGCATGGTAAGACCATGGGGCATGACGATCTTGTTCTCCTTCATTACGTCCATCAGATCTGTAAGGATTTCTACGATATCGATTTCGCCAAAATCTGCGGTGCCGTATTTCGCCATAAGGTCGCGGATGTCTGTGTAAAGACGGCTCTGATTGGGTTTCCCCTTGAATTCTCCAAGTGCCAGCACTGCATCCTGAATTTTTCCAATGTCATTCAGTGCCACACCCTCGATAGCCTGACCGATCAGCTCCCGGTCACGATCATTTAAGCGCCCCATCATTCCCATATCGATCCACACGATTTTGCCGCCCTGGATCATCACATTTCCAGGATGGGGGTCTGCGTGGAAAAAGCCGTCGTCCATAACCTGCTTGATAAAATTATCCACAAATTTGCTGCCGATCTCATCAAGGTCATAGCCGCCTGCAAGAAGCTCTTCCTTATGGTCGATTGGAATACCATCAATGTATTCCATAACAAGGACGCTGGCCGTGGTATATTCCCTGTAAAGAATGGGCGTTTTCACAAATGCCACCTTTTTATTTTTCCTGGAAAATTCTTCCATGTTTGCCGCTTCCGTCAGGAAATTCATCTCTTCCTGGGTGACACGCCACAGCTCTTCCAGCACAAGATTCAGATCTACCGCTTCCTTGATGCTTACAGGGGGAAGGAGCTTTACCGCCTTTTTCATCAGGCCGATATCGCGGGCCATGATTTCGTAGATGCCCTTTCGCTGAACCTTTATCACAACTTCTTCGCCGGTTTTCAGGACGGCGCGGTGTACCTGGGCGATAGAGGCTGAGCCAAGGGGCTTCTCCTGGATTTCCTGAAATTCTTCCTGCCAGGGACAGCCAAATGCTTCCCGGAGGACTTCTTCAACTTCTGCAAATGGCATGGGGGCTACATCAGAGCAAAGCTTCATCAGCTCGTCGCAGTAACGCTTGGGCAAAATGTCGGAGCGCATGGACATGATCTGTCCCAGCTTGATGAAGGTGGGACCAAGATCTGTGAGAATGAGGCGGAGCTTCTCCGGGGAGACGCCTCGTGTGATGGCATGCTTGTGGAGGACAGCTGTGATTTCTTTTAGCCTTTCTTTATACGTGCCGGTGTCTTTGCCATTTGACTTCTTACCAGCTGTGTTGCTTTTCTCATTTTTATCCTGTTGGTTTTCCACTTCCAGATTCTTTCTTTGTGCCTGGTCTGCTTCTGCCTTCATCGTACTGTCATTCTTTGTCACACCCATGTCTGTTCCCCTTACTGAAAAGGCAGGATTCGGGTACTCTTTCTCCTCATCCTGCCTTCATAAATTTCTTTATTTCGTTCTGCAATGCCGTTCAGGATTTCCTGCTGCACTTCTTAAACAAGGCAATACTATTTCTTTTTCGGAAAATGTTATTGCTTATTCCTGAGGGTCGTCCTCGTATTCTTCTTTGGCTTCCTCCACTTCTTCTGCCTCTTCCTCTTCTTCGGCATCGTTATCGCCGAGGATTTTTACCTTACCCTCGTAAAGCTCCTGGACTGCGATGGAAAGCGGCTTTTTGCCTGCTGCTCTCGCAATGAGCGGCTCATCTC
>ENA-OPWR01000614-OPWR01000614.1-human-gut-metagenome-genome-assembly--contig:-NODE-614-length-31461-cov-4.678055_pt1 | contig 31461 bp, 26 predicted proteins | sample MGYA00241507_ERZ502006 | MGnify/ENA primary metagenome ERZ502006 (study PRJEB25962, sample SAMEA2043041) | human gut metagenome | biome: human gut; feature: human-associated habitat; material: faeces...
GGTTATGAGCCGGATGCTCTAACCAACTGAGCTAAGGGTCCAGAACTTTCATTGCTATTTAATGATAGCATAAATTTTTAAGAGGTGCAAGTGATTTTCATAAATTTTTCTACTTTTTGCTAGAAGAAAGAAAAAATATAATTCTAGGTATTAGCTACCTGATTATATTTTACTGTTTCATTAATTTTTTTTGCCATATTCTTTAAAGCTTTCTTAACAGAAATGAATATTACTAAAGCAACTATAAGAATTATTATTCCAGCAATTAGTAAAGTATTCCAACCGGAGTTCATAACATATTCGCTAGGATTATTCGGATTGTACTTAACAGTAATTGTGCTTTTAAAACCAGAACGATCACTTAATAAATTAGGTGAACCTTTATATGTAGTACCATCAACAGTATATTCATATAAACCATTACATAATTCAGCACCATCTTCATCATACTGACAATCAACATAATCTACAAGTTTCCCTTCAGTTTCTAAATAACCTTTAGACTTACCATTATCATTCATCATTGAATATGAACTAATTCCAACAAAAGCTATACCAATAAGGAACCACGGAATAAGTACAATTACCAAAATAATATTTGCTATATGACCAGCTTTTTTAGTATTCGACTGGATAGCTTTAGCATTTTCTTGAGAATAATCTACATTTAAAAAATTACTACTTTGTTCTATAGGCTTTAATTCTGCATTACAATATATACATCTAAGATTTGTGTTTTGATTTTCTTGTCCACAATTAGGACATTTAATGTTATCCATTAGTTTACTCCTCCCAATTTAATAGATAATAAGTGAAAGTGGCTGATTACCAAGAGCCACCTCCTCCACCACCTGAGCCACCACCAGCAGAACCACCACCAGAGTCTGATGAACTGCTTGAAGAATCATATGACATAGCACTTGTAGCAGAACTCATTGTAGAATTCATAAACGTTCCAAAAGTAGCTACATCAAAAGTATCAGAGCCATCATACCAAGTTGGTGCTTGCATCGAAATAACTTCAAATTTCTTTATCCATTTATCTGAAACACCTAAAACATAGGTATAAGGTAAAATATTATAAAAGTATGTTGGATTCTTAGCAACCATCGCTTCTAATTGATCTTTCTCTGCTGTCTCTAAAAAGTTTTTAAATCCTTTAATTTTTCCTAAAATTTCATTACCATATGACGTTCTTTTAGGTAGATAAGTTAAACATACAACCATTCCTAAGACACAGAAAATTCCAACAAAATAACCTATTAAGTAAATTGAATCTTGTTGTAAGGCTGGTAATACCATCATTGCCCATGGAAGCCCACCAAAGCCTAAGCCCCAGATAAGAAAAAACAATATTACTGATGCATAAGAAAGTTTATTGCCTGAAGAATTTCTTAGTTTAGGATCAAGTAACATTTTAAACATAACTGTAAAACCTATTCCTGGAAATAACAATGCCACTAATAAACTAGATTCTCCATATTCTAAAACTGGTGGTATAGTAATTAAACAATAAGTTGCAATAATCATAAAAATAATAAATTTTGCTTTACTGGAAGCGGACTTTTCAAGAATTTTATTTTTATTTTCCTTATTATTAATATTAAGTAAAATATTACTCATAGTTATATAAAACTTATCATACAAATCAGCTGATGTTACTTCTAAAGTTGGGGTAGTGTTTTGATTAATACTATTATCAGCTGAGGAAGTATTTAACCTTCTCATTGCAAATAAACCATTTAAAAATAGTCTTTCATTAACATTATCACCATCATAGTCTTTTAACTTGATAATTTTAAAACCCTTGGCTTTAGAAAATAGTGATTTTTCTTCTGTCTCTACAATTTTTATATAACCTTTATTAGCTAAATAGATTAACAAGGAAGTAACATCTTGATTTACAGCTTCGCCTTTATATAAGAAACCAACTTCTAGACTGTTAAATCCTTCGGGTGGATAAAACTCTACTGTTTCTATAACTTGGTCATCACGACCAAATTTATACCATAATAGTATTGCTATTATTAAGAATATAATAGGAAACAAATAAACTATATAATTAAGCAAATTAATATCTAATCCCGCCCCAACGAAATATCCTTCTGGTAATTCACACCTTACAGTTAAGGCTTCATTTTCCCAAAGTATACCATTATAACTTCCTGTGATAGTGTTTCCACTGACACTATACTTAATCTTGCTACTATCAGTTGAACCTACTCTACCTGCTGAAAAACCAAGTTTACTTGAATCAAAACTTTTTGGCATTGTAATGGAAAAAGTTATATTACCAATTACTGTATCCCATTCATTACCAATTATATTATAATAAAGTTCATCATAATCTTTTACATGGTCCTTACCAAGATTATAAGTATACTTAATAATATATTCCTTTTCACCTGTTAAAGTCTCACTAGCTGAGCCGATTTTTATTTGATAGTTACCTTCTTCTTTTGAGGTACTATTTTCTGCATTAACACTAACATTTTTAATTTGCGTACGATTAGTAGAAGTCGTACCATCTAATCTTTTAATAGTATTCTTTAATGGAATCGTTCGAAATATTCCATGCTTTGGAACATTAAAATAAGTATCAATTGTTTCTGTAACATCAAAAGTGTTATTTTCATTAACAATTATATTAATATCATACTTATCAATCACATAATCATAAGAACTATAATTATCATTTTTACTAGGTGTTAAACTAACTAGATCATAATCAGATATAGCATAAGTATTTAATGGATAAATTATCACTAATGATATTATAACTACTGCCAAGAAAATTATTTTTTTAATATTTTCTTTCATAACTCCTCCAAATTATAACATATTTATGTCGTTTAATTTTATACTTGTATCTATCCCTCCTCCTATTATGATTTAATTTTATCATATTATTTATTAATTTAAACTAATAATTACAAAAAGACTCAGTCTACACCAAAAACTGAGTCTTTTACAGATTTCTTGTAAGAACAAGAACAATAACTTTTTGGGTGTTTTGATTATATGTATACCCTCAACACCAATGTTAATATACTATATTTAACTTCATTTAGCAACAAAAATATCAAAAAAATTATTAAAATTAAGTTACTATGCCAATTCTTCCTTTTTATTGCAAAATGAACAGTTTATTTAACTATTATCTTATTTAGTTTTTTGAACCAACAACCATATTTTCAGAAAGCAATGTGTTTTCTTCTTGTAATACTTCATTTATCGATTCTTGATAATTATCTTTTTGCTTAGGAGTATGTAATATTTCTAAGCTTCCATTAAATATGATGGGAGTGGAAAATAAATTTGCAACTGTCTTTATATATTCTTTATCATAATTTCCACATCTAGTACAAATTTCACTATTAAATAATATTGAAAATAAGGGGTATTAAGGGGTAAGTTACTTTTACATATTAAAACCCTTATAAAATAAGGGTAATAGCTTTTATGGTGTCCCCGATTGGAATCGAACCAACGACCTATTGCTTAGGAGGCAATCGCTCTATCCTACTGAGCTACGAGGACATAATTACATTTTAGCACACATTTACTAAAATGTAACATCTTATTTACTTTCTTTTCTTAACATATACTTTATTATAATAACAAGAACCACATAATGGTGCGTATTCTATCTTTTTATTAGCACCATCTATTTCTACTTCATTACCTTCTCTAGTGAAGACACCATCAACTTTTCTGGCATTAAACTTTGCTTTTTCACCACACCCACAAGCACACATAGAATTAGTTTCTAACTCAACAATATCATCTGCTAATGCCATTAGTTTAGCACTACCTTCAAACAATTCGCCACGAAAGTTGGTTCTAAGTCCATAGCAAGAGATAGGAATGTTCATTCTTTTATTAATTCTCCAGATATCTTCTATTTGTTCGGCATTTAAAAATTGCACTTCATCAACAATAATATGATTGCAACTAAAAAGATTATCTAGTCTTTCAGTTACTAAAAGCTTTTCATCATTTTTAAGTAAGATATCAACTTTTCTTGTTTCCCCTTTTCTATTTACTATAAACTCTGCTCCTTTAGTATCAATCATCGGCTTGATAAGTAAAACAGATTGTCCTATCTCTTCTAAATCATGGATTTTTTGAAAGATTCTAGTCGTTTTTCCACCTTTCATTGCACTATAATAAAATGATAACTTTTCCATTCCTCTCTCCCCTTTTTAAATAGATGATAATAACTCATCCATCTCTTCTTGTTCCTTGCTATCCAAAGAACTAGTCTGTAAATCTTCATTAAACCAGTCTGGTAAAATCTCTTTTTGCTTATTATTAGTTAGAAGTTGTTTACTATTCTTACTAGTATTAGTAGATATAGCTATTTTCTTCATCTTCTTATATTCTTTTTCAGTAAGACGCATTGCTTCTTCGACAGTTTCAATATTAAGTCGTTTCCACTGAGCCGCAATGGTCTCTAAATAACTTCTATTTAATTTTTGATTATTAAGCTTCAAAGCATAAGAGATTAAGACATTAACTACTCCAGATGACAATTTAAGTTCAAGCATTAAATCTTCTATTAGCTTCAAATCACGTTTTGTCGGTTCTGCTCCTTTTTGTTTACTCTTCAAATAATCATAAGGTGAAGTATTTTCAAAAGTATAAGCCATCTTTGCCCAATTAGAATTATCTCCCTCTGGTTTTCTTAAGAATTCTGGTTGTTTTTGATAAATTAAAGTTGGAAGACTTCCGGCATGTTCAAATTGATAATAATTACGACAACTCTTTCTTAACTGGGTCTTATCAATCAAGCCTTTTTCATTTAATGCTGACTGTACTAAGGAAGCCATATTAGTAGTATCAAAGTTATAAACCAGGGCTAAAGAATTGATTAGTTCTTTTATTTCCTCACTAAAACACTTATTAGAAACCATTGAACTAGGAATAGAACTTATTAATAAGTTGAAATCAATCACCTGTTTAGAAGTAATCTTTGCTTCTTCTCGTTTTTCAATCGTATCTAAAACTTCAAATGGTTTCAAATTACTACTTTTAAAGACTTCATCAAAAGATAAACTTACATCTTGATAATCTCTTAGGCTAATCTTTGGCACTTGAAATAATTCTTGTCTTTTCAAATATTCTTTCTTACCAATATTATTATATAAAACAATATTTAAGATTGGGTGGTGAAAAAACTCATTAGCAGAAATTGGTGAGTATAATAAATATACATAATGATTAACATTTCCAGACTTTACATAAGTCTTAAGAAGACCAACCGCTTCTAGCTTTTCTCTAGCAATCATTATATCTTCTAATTTTAACTGCATTGTTGCCATTAAATGATGATGAGTTAAGTCTTCGCTCATCTGTTTTAAAGAATCTAAATCATCTATTAAAGTAAAATACAAACTAACTGCTGTATAACCAATAATCGGTTGATAAAGCATCGTTAAAAGTCTACGGTCTTCACTATGAAGAACTGTTTTATTAATAACTAAATATTGGTCGGCTGGTAAGATAGTTAAATTCTTCATAGTTTTCCCTCCTTAAAAAAGTATAAACTAAAAAAAGAACTTATTCAAGCTCTAAGTTTTAATTAATAGGGATAACCATTATCAAGAGTTAAACCAGTAATCTCATTATATAATCTTACACACTTACCATCTTTAAATTCAAATTTAAAAGCATAGTAAAAAGGTGGATTAGTAGTATCAGGTACAGTAGTAAGTGATTTATAATTCTTAAAAACATCATCAGCTATTTTATAGTGATCAGCATGGTCATAACCAATATCAATAGGAGTGTTAGCAGAAATAACAATTTCCTTGTGTATATTAGTCTTTTTCCAAGCATTACCTATTTGTGCTCCCCCATTTGTTAAGCAATAGTAATCCCCCATCGGAATAATTTCACGAGTAGGACTTGTATCATTATCCATATATAAATCATAACCACGTGTACCTTTTTTATATTTAGCAGTATAAGTAGTACCATTAATAGTATAAGTACCATTTTTATCTATATCCCTTACTTCCTGATCAGTTAATATATAAGCAGTATAGATAACTCCTTTTAAGGTATAGTAATTACCATTTTTAATAGCATCAGTTACATATAATACATCCATACCATTAAGTTCTTCAGTAATCAATTGACCTTTATCATTGTTTACTGTAACATTACAAGTATTGCACTTCTCATTATCACTAACGTTCTTTTCCAAATCACTGATAATATTTTTTAAAGAATCGCAATTATTATCACAGTTATTATCACACTTATTATTCTTTTCTAACTTGTCTATATTATTCTTTAACTTCTTTATTTGTTTATTTAAAGAAGAAACCTTAGTAGCTGTTGATAGTTTATAAGTATATAAATTATAAGTAACAACACCAAGTACTAGAAAAATTAGTATCACAATTATTAAAATTATTTTCTTTTTCATATATTACCTCTCACTTTAAAATGTATGGATTATCTATAGCACCTACTCCTGATATTATTTTAACATCTGGTTTTAAATAAACATTAGGAGTAATATAACTAGGAAATTTATAAATCATAGAAAATTTATCAAGAGTAGAACTTATACCAACGCTGCCATAAGATATTTGAAACATTTCATGCCATGTCTTTGCCGATGGAGTGATAGTTGAATCAAAACCACTAATCCAATCATTATCACCACAATCACTTAAATCTGCCTTAGACCAATTATATAAAGGATTTACTAAGCAATCTTTTCTACTAGTTTTGTCACTACCGCTAGTTGCATAGCCATAATCAGATAGATAAACTAATGCTACTTTTCCAACCCAACTTGTATCTCTTGTTGCACTATTATAGACTGTTGTTCCTCTTTCTCTTTGATAAAACATTTCTGCACTTACATCATTATAAGTACTACTTCCTCCTAAGTACCACTTAACATTATCTATCTTAGTCTTAGCAATATTATTCAAACCAATCTTTGTAAAGTTGCAAGAATTTGTTTTGATATTACCACAGTAACATTTACCACTTTCACTATTCCAGTACAAACTTCCTCCAATTGCCTCATCATTATGACCATCATTTAATAAATAATTAAGATGAGAATCTGACCAATTATTTTTACCATAGTCGGAGAAGAATAAACCAAAGTTATTAAATCGAAGAGGACTAGCTTTGTTCTTATCAAAGCCTTTAGTACTAAAATTAATAATTTTCAAACGTTTAGTTATTTTACCTGTTCCATCATCTGTATCAAATACTCCAATAATTCGCCATAATTCATTATTAAAAATAACATAATTATTAGGATCTTTACCAATATAACGATAGTCGGTAGTTGCTCCTAACTGCTCAGTTGCACCATGAGAAAATGTCCACATTTGATTTTTTTGTTCATCTGTTGCACTATTATAATCAAAATCTTCACTATTAGCTTTATTAACTAGAAATGATGTTGCTATATCACCTTTATTATCAACTACCATACCATAAATATTAACTTTAAATTTAGCTGACTTCTCATCAGCAGTATGAACTTTATTAGATTTAATTTTTAATCTATACTTAGTAGTAAAACTTTGCGTTGCTTCTTCTTCAAACAAACTCATCATATCACTTGGTTTTCCTGTGTAAATACTTTTATAATTATCCATTTGATAAGAAGATAAGTTACTTACCTCAGTAAAAACACCATCTTTATCTAATTTAGTTAAAGAAATATTTACCTTCTTAGCAACACCATTACCTTCTAATGCTATCTCCCAATCAATGGCTTGCCCTTTGTTAACTTTTCCTTCTACTGTAAACTCTAAAGTATCATCGACATTAATAGTATTAGAACTAGCTTTATATTTTACACTCAATCCTTTTGTAACATTTAAAGTAGTAAGTTCTTGTTGTTTTTCTTGTGATTTTTTATTAATTATATAAGTAAAAGCAATAAAACTTGTTACTAAAAAAACTAATATCACCAATAATATTAAAACTATTTTCTTTTTCATATTCCTAACCTTCTATTGTTAATATTTAACTTATAAAATAAATACTAGAATATTATTTATCCTAGTACATACTATTAATCTAATTTCTTCTGTAATTCTCTCAATTTAGATAAAAACTCATTAGTCTTTCTAATTTCTGCATCTAATTTATCATAATTAGCAGTATTTTCTAATGATAAGGAATTATTTCTAGATAAGTTTTCTTCTTCTATTCCAAAAATAGGACTTATCACAGGACTTGGTGTATATGGCTTTTTAGATTTAGCAAATAACTCATCCATAGTTGGTACTTTTACTCTTTCCTCTGGTATTTCAAAGATTGGTTCTTCTTTAATAGAAGCTTGTTCTACTTCCGGTGTAACTTCTAATAATTCAATTTCTTCTTCCTTAGTATTTTCCTGTTCTTTCATACTAACGATTTCTTTATCATTTTTCCATCTTTCTTCTAACTCTTGCAAAGTAATTGGTTCATTACCATCATCTTCATGTTTTACAATTTCTTCTTGAGTAATAACTCTTCCTCTTTCAAGTAATTCTTCCAAACTAATAATAGCATTTTCTTCTTGGTCTTGTTCAAAGTTAGTTAGTGTAATATTCTCTTTTGTATTTTCTAACATTTCATCAAGAACAGGTATTACTTCCTCATTAGTAACTTCCTTAACCTCTTTTGGTTCTACTATATCATTAATAGGTGTAATAACATTTTCTTCCTGTTCTTTTTTATCTTGAAGAATTAATTCTCTTTCAAGACGTTTTAACTCTTCCCTAGCTTCTTCTTGGGTATAAACTTCATCTTTATATGTTATTAAATCAGGACTTGGTGTAACATCTAAAATCTCTACTTCTTCTAAAGAATCATTAAACTTGATTGTTTTTGTAATAGCCTGTTCTTCCTTCTTAGGTTCTATTACTTCCGTTACAACCGGTAAAGTTGCTACTGGTGACACAAAAGTTTCTTTAACTACTACTTTAGCTTCTTCTTTTTTAACTGGTTCTTCCTTCTTAATTTCTTCTTTCTTGATAGGAACAACTTTTTCTTTCACTTGTTTTTTCTCACGTTTAATAATCTTTGGAAAATCAACTATTTCTTCCTTTATTCTAAAAACAGGTGGCAGTACTTCTCTTTGTTCTTTTTCTAAAAGTTTTACTTGTTCTGCTAATTTTGTCAATTCCTGAGTGTTGTTTTTTAACTTTTTCTTTTCATTCTTCTTCTTTATAAAGGAGATAACCCATAGAATTATATATAGAAAAATAGCAATCATTAAAATGATAAAAATGATTAAGACTTCCTTCTTAGCTAAAAAATCAATTAATTCTTGCACTTTATTCACCTCTTACACTTCTTATATTAACTATATCATAAACCCTAAGCATAAGAAAAGGAATAATATTTTTTTTAAAAAACTTTTACATCTTATTTACAAAGGAGAAAGTTATGAAAAAAGAGACATTTATTAAGTCCACTATTATCTTAATGATTGGTGGTTTTATTACCAAAATACTAGGAATGCTTATTAAAATTGTAATGAGTAGATTAATGGGAAGTGAAGGAATTGGTCTTTATATGTTAGTACTTCCTACTTTTTCACTTTTTATTGGTCTTGGGCAGTTTGGTCTACCAATTGCTCTATCAAAAATGGTCGCGGAAGATAAAAGAAATAACAAGAAACTGATTTCTTCACTACTTATTACTTCCTTAGTGATTAATATTTTCTTAATTGTTTTTCTAATTCTTTTTGCACCAATTCTTGCTAATAAGTTACTACAAGAAGAAAGAGCTTACTTGCCAATTCTTGCTATGGCCGTTGTTATCCCCCTTACTTCTACTTCTTCGATTGTTAGAAGTTACTTTTTTGGTAAACAAAAAATGTTCCCACACGTCTTTTCTAACTGCTTAGAAGATATTGTAAGACTTGCTCTTATGTTTATTCTTATTCCGCTTTTTCTTCCTAAAGGATTAGAAATAACAGTAACAGTTGTAATTTTATCAAATGTAATTAGTGAGTTAACCTCTATTCTTGTTTTATTTTTCTTTCTACCCAAAAATGCTACTTATCGTTTAGAAGAGTTTCATATTAAAAGGTCTTATATTAAGGATGCCCTAGATATCAGTATTCCTACTACTCTTTCAAGGCTTATTGGTAGTATCGGTTATTTTTTAGAACCAATTATTTTAACAACCACTTTAAAATATACTGGCTATTCATCAGACTTTATTCTTAATCAATATGGCATCTTACAAGGTTATGTCTTACCTTTAGTATTACTTCCTTCTTTCTTTACTTTAGCTATCTCACAAGCCTTACTGCCTGTCATTGCTAAAGCAATTAGTGACAAAAAGATAACCTATACTAAAAATAAGATTAGACAAGCGATTATTTTTTCTTTGTTAATCGGCATACCAGCTACTATTCTCTTTCTTATAATGCCTACTTTTTTCTTACGAATAATGTATCATACTAATCAAGGTAGTTTATATCTTCAAGTTCTTGCTCCTATCTGTCTTTTTCAGTATATTCAAGCTCCCCTTGCTTTCTCTTTAGATGCGATGGGAAGAAGTAAAGATAACTTAAAAGCTACTATCTTGGGAACAATCATTAGAACTATGACTCTTCTTTTCTTTTCACTTTTAAGAATAGGTCTATGGGGCTATATTATTTCTACTAGTATTCACGTTATTTTTGTTACTATTTATAACTATTATCAAGTAAAGAAATATTTAAATAATTTCACCACAATTTCACAGAAATAAGTTATACTAGCAAATGAGGTGGTTTAGTTGATTAAAATATTAGTTGTTGATGATGAAGAATATATAAGAGAGGTTATTGTAGAGTATTTAAATAATGAAGGTTATTTAACCACTCAAGCAGAAGATGGAAAAGAAGCGAAAGAGTTATTAGAAAAGGAAAAATTCGATTTAATGATTCTAGATATAATGATGCCAGATATGGATGGTTTTACACTCTTAGAAGAATTAGATAATAGCAAGAAAATCCCTACTATCATTTTATCAGCACGCGGAGAAGAAATTGATAAATTAACTGGTTTTGATAAAGGAATAGATGATTATCTTTGTAAACCGTTTTCTCCTAAAGAATTAGTAGCAAGAGTTAAAGCTATTTTAAACCGTGTTTCGACCAAAAAAGAAAATTATCGTTATAAAGATTTATTTGTGAATTTTCTAGAACACACCATTACTATTAAAGATGAAGAAATCTATCTTACTCCAAAAGAATTTGAGTTACTAGAATATTTTATTCAAAACAGAAAGATTGCTATTAACAGAGAAAAGTTATTAAAATACATCTGGGGTTATGACTTCTTTGGTGATGATAGAACAGTTGATACCCATATCAAAATGCTTAGAAATCATCTTGGTGAATATCGTGATTTAATTGAAACTGTTCGTGGAATAGGATACCGTTTTAATGATGAAAAATAGTTTAAGAAGTAAGATATGGCAATATCTAATTATTTTTTCCTTAATAATTATCGTTTTTCTCTGGCTCTTTCAAGTAATTTTTATCAATAAGTATTATCAATATACCAAAACAAAAGATATAAAACAGATTGCTACTAAATTACTTACTGGTTATAAAAGAGAAAATATTTATAATACATTAGATGAAATTTCTTATCAGGAAAATTTATGTATTGAAATAACTTCTAGCAATTCTACTTTATATCGTTCTAGTTCTAGTGGCAATTGCCTATTTAGTAAAAGTTTGTTAAAAGAAGCATTTATTAATAGTAATCAAAAAGAAGAAACTTATAACTTACAAAACCCACAGTTTGCTAATAAAACTATTTTAGAAGCAATTAAGTTAGATGATAATTTATATGCTTTCTTATCTACTTCCTTAGAACCACTTGATTCAACTGCTAAGATTCTAAAAGAGCAATTAACAATTATTAGTATTTTGATTCTCTCTTCTTCCTTATTAATTGGTTATTTTATTTCTAAAAGATTATCTAACCCAATTGTTGATATTTCTAGGAAAGCTTCTTTAATTGCTAAAGGAAAGATGAAAAAAGAATTTAATAGTAATAGTGATATCTTAGAGATTAAGGACTTAAATAATTCTTTAAATGAAATGATGATTGAACTTTCTAAGACTGAGGAGTTAGAAAGAGATTTACTAGCAAATGTTTCACATGACTTGAAGACACCTCTTACAATGATTAAAGCTTATGCTGAAATGGTAAGAGATTTAACTTATAATAATAAAGAAAAACGTGATGCTAATTTAAATATCATTATTGAGGAGACTGATCGACTAGCTCTTTTAGTTAATGATATTCTAACTCTTTCAAAACTACAACAATCAATGGATAATTTAAACATCGAAGAATTTGATTTAATTATGTTAGTTAATAACATTTTAAAAAGATTTACTATCTATCAAGAAAAGTATAATTATATAATTAAGTTCAAACATACTAATATTAAGAAATTAATTATAAAAGCTGATCAAAAGAAGATTGAACAAGTTCTTTACAATTTAATTATCAATGCTATCAACTACACTGGTGATGATATGAAAGTTATTGTTAATATTTCTAAGGTTGATGATAGATATAAGGTTGAAGTCATTGATAGCGGTAAAGGTATTGATGAAAAAGATTTAGAAAATATCTTTGATAAATATTACAAATCAGCGAAGAAACATAAAAGGAATCTATATGGTACTGGCCTAGGTTTATCTATTGTTAAAAGTATTTTTATTCTTCATAATTATGAATACGGTGTAACCACAAAAAAAGGAAAAGGCACTAGCTTTTACTTCTATATTTGAGAAGTAAAGAGTGTTCTCTTCCTTTTTTTGTCATAAAAGTCATTGCTATCTCAGACCTAGTTTAACTCTGGGCGAACTGTAAACAAGGTGGTAAAGAAATATAATGACTAGAAGTTATATCTGAACTTCTACTAATACTATATAACATATTTTGAAAATATACAAGTAGTAAATTGAATTGACGGAGTAAAAATTTATCGGAATACACAAAAAAAGAAAAGACTCGTGGTACAATGTACCTATATAAACCCAAAATAAAAGAAGTCTTTTCAATGTATATTTTACCATATCTTTTACAAATTAGTACAAAAAATTTAATTATTAACAATCTAGTTAACAAATTTAAAGAAAAAATAACTAATATTATAAATAAATTTATTTTCAGTAATATCAAAAATATATATGTCAAATTAACATTTTCGCTGCAAGAATTAGTTAATGAGTTATCCACAGATTTCCTAAAAGAATTTATTGAAACAGTAGATTTAGAATTTAAAAATTCCGAAAAAAGAAAAAAGCAGTTCTATATTAATAGATCAAATGTAAAGAGAACTATCTACACTATCTTTGGGAATGTTACATTCTATCGAACACTATATCAAGATAAATATACACACGAATATTATAATTATATTGATGATGTTTTAGGTCTTGAATCATACAAAAACTATGACCCAATAGTACGTGAAATTCTTATTCAAGATTCTGTTCGGTCTAATCCTAGCCATACTGCTGACTTTTCTTCCTAAGCAAGATAAGACTGAACCAAACAAAAAGAAATGGATTATGGTTAAATGTTTTGTTACTTTTACTGGTATTGAACACAAAGGTAAAAGAAGTAGATTGCTTGGAAGCATGCATTTATCAACTCTTCTGATAAGCCTTGGCAAGAGTTTATGAAAGTTATTCCAGATATTTACAATTTTGAAGTTATTGAAAATATTAATTTACTTAGCGATGCTGGTTCCTGGATTCTTTCTGGTACTTCTGAATTGAAATTATATTCAAACAATAAAGTAACTATCAACACTTGTGAATTTCACGTAAAGCAAAAAATAAATCGTTCTACTACCGATAAAGAATTAAGGCAAAAAATTGCTGATATTATTTGTGATAAGAATGACAAAAAAGCTTTTATAGCTTAAATGGATAAGTTAATAGATAGTAAAACAAAAGAAGCTAGAAAACAAAAAATTGAAGAATATAAAAAATATATTCTTAATCACTGGAGAGGTATTCAAAATATGAAAGATTCTTTATGTAAGTCTTCTATGGAAGCTCATATTGAACATTGTGTTGCTTCTACTTTCTCTAGTGTTCTTAAAGCCTATTCAGCAAATCACATAGAACAATATCTCAAACTCCATGAAATGTTTTTAAATGGTATTTCTATATTAAGTTATTACTTACAAACATTTAATAATAACGATGATTTTGTTTATAATAACAAAGAAAAAGAATTAGACCTTTCTATGTTTGAAAATTCTAATTCTAATGTTCCAATTTTATATACTGCTAATAATTTGAATACAGCATTATCAGGAATTTGCCATCCTAGTGGTTTATTCCGATAAATTTGTACTCCGTCATTGAATTTTTTTAAGCTGCTAGTGCTTGACTCTGTGTATTTTGAGGTAAAAGCTCATCTTTAGCAATTGTTTTTATATCTGTTATGGCTTGTTTTATTCTTAAAGCTGATTGATTATTATTGTTTACACCTATTTCGATTGCTTGATCAAATAGCTTAGAATTTTCACTAGTTGGATCTAAATAGTCATAATCAAATTTTTTAATAGCTTCTTGTAACAAGTTATCACTTTGTAAAAATCTAGTACGCATATCTGTTGCAGAAAAGTTTTCTTTTGATAATTCATCTTTAACAAAAGATAATATTTGTTGCATTTTTTCCATATAACTTGCATCTTCTGCTGATTTCTTACCACTTCCTGCAAAAGACTTAATCATATTTTCAAGTAATAAAGATGTATAGGCATTTGGTTTAACACTAGTTGCTAAGTTTCTAGCATTAAAACTAGAAGTAAATCTATTAGCTTCTCCTGTTTGTAAATAATGTGTAATAGCAAAGATGCCTTGACCATTTTTATATTGATTATCTGATATTGCTGCTGCTACATTCAAATCAAAGATAGTATTTACATTTTGATACATTGTTCCTTTATCTTCAGATATTTTAACACTACTATCACCGTTAATACTTATTAAGTTAAGTTCTTTCTTTCTAGTAGCGATATAATCACTTATTTTCTGATAATTTGTAGTCATTGGGACAGCTTTACTCGACGTTATCTCTTCTTTCTTTTCTTCTTGAATTACTGGTTTAGGAGCAATTTCTTCTTCAATTGGTAACTGAAAGTCTTCTACTAAATCATTAGCTATCTTACTACCATATATGATTGTTAAAGCATCTTTAGTTGTTATCTTATTAGGTACGGCATCATCAGCTAAACGAACCATTAATTTTCTTTGTTCTTTTACTTCATCACTTATTAAACTAGTTTCATTTAATGATACTGGATAAAAGTCTTTTACTAAAGAATCATTATAGAAAATATTAGGATATTTAGGACTTGTCTTACCATTTAAGATAGGTGCTATATCATCCATAAATTCTAACTGACTTTTCAAAACATTTTCCATAGTAGTAAGTCTTGTTTTGTATTGAGCGATAGAATCATCTACTTCTTTGGTCATTTGTTTTTTATAAATCATTTCAATATATCTTGTATATTCATTTAAATCGTAATAAGCAATAATATTATTAATCATAATCTTTAAGTTTTTATCAACTTCTTCTTGACTCATAACGAAGTTAGTAAAGGTTTTGAAATCTTGTTCCTCACTTAATACTTTATCGCCATTCTTGATGATGGCATAGTAACAACCACCATTCTCAAGTTTATATTTAGCATAAAGCAAATCATCGACTTTTTTATACTCTTTACCAATTATTTGGTCATTTATTTTATCAAATAAATCAAATACTTTTTCTTTTGAAGCCGCCTTTATCGCCTCTATAAAACGATTTTCTTTATCATTTGCTAGTATTCTCTTCTCTTCATCTAATAGTAAAGTAAGAGTAGCTAGTTTATTCTTATCTTCCTCACCTAGTGCTTTTTTATAAAGTTCTACAAGTGGTGCTAAAACAGAATCTATACTACTATCTGCTTCCATAAAAGAAACATCAATCTTAGAAAATAAATCATTTATTGTAGAAACTGTTTCTGCTAATTGTTTTTTCTCATGATTCTTTGATAACTCCTCTTTTATCGAAGCATCACAAGCTTTATATAATTCGTTATATTTTTTCAAGACTTCTTCTAAATTATTTTTTCGTTTATCATTTTCCTGTTCATTTAGTTTTTGTGCTTGTTCTTTATATTCTTTAAGGCCATCTTGTCCTACTATTTCTTCACCACGAACTAATAGTTGATTAAAATAACCATTTACCTGTAATAAATAAGCAGATAAAACATCAACATAACCTTTTTCTAAAGAATTATTATTTTCTATTAGAAAGTTATTTACTTCATTAATTTTTTCTTCTGTTAGATAAGATGGTGCTGTTATTCTTTCTTGTTTAGTTCCATCTCCATCTAATAAAACTGATAATCTACCCATTTTATTCACCCACTATTCTCTATTCTGATAAAAGTATACCATATTTTGAAAACAAAAAAAAGGGATAAAATCCCTTAAAATTTTCTACATTGAAATACGAGATACATTCTCATTTTGAGTTGGTTCATCTACTATTTGTGTATGCCAACTACCTGTATTAGCATCGTAAACTGGTACAGCATTGATACCATTTGCATTATAGCTTAATACTTGATCAACTACAGCATCTGGAGTCATACTTGCTACTACTTGGTCATTATTAGTCTCGTTTGATGCTACTTCTCCTTCATAAACTGGAGCTTCTTCAGTATAAGTATCAGTTGAGTAAGTATCTACATCTGAAGTTGTACCTTCATCATAACTAGATACATCTGAATAAGTTTCTACATCCTGAGTAGCAGTCTCATCATAAACTGGTGTTTCTTCAGTATAAGTATCAGTTGAATAAGTATCAACATCTGAAGTATTATTTTCTTCATAAGTAGGTACTTCTTCTTCAGCTGATGAGATATCACCACTACTAGTATCAGTATTTCCTTCAATAGTTATATCACTAACACTACCATCGATAGTATTACCATCTTTATAATCATCATTGATTTGCCAACCATCTGGTATTTCAGCAGTTCCACCACTATTTATAGTGTCATTAATAGAACCAGCAATATCTTCTTCTGATTCAATTATTTGGTCATCATCAGTAGTTGTATCGTCTGATGATGAATTATCAGTGTTAGTATTTTCATTTTCTCCTTCATCGCCTTCGATAATTTGATCTCCATCGATTTCAGAGCTATTATCGTCTTGGTCTTCGTTAGTATTATCATCTTCATTAGAATCACTATCATCAGTATCTGATGAAGAATCATCACTACTAGTATCGTCAGATGAACTATCAGAAGATGAGTCATCATAACTTGTATCAGAATCACTAGAAGAGGTATCATCTGTATAAGTATAATTATCACTAGCAGAACTTGCAGCATAGTAATCATAATTATCAGAAGTAGTTTCCGTTACAACTGGTTCAGTTGTTGTTTCCGTAGTTTCGGCAACTACAACTTTATGTGGTAATTCTTTGTTTTTTTGATATAAAGCAGTATCAGTTATATCACGAGTATCATCAATTACATATAAATTCTTTGCTTCTAATTCACTTTTAATAGCTTCAGCAAAATCAGTATAACTTGGACTAGCATTAAGGTTTACCTTAACTGAATTTAATGCTGCTGTAATATTTTCTCTTACAACTGTTTTATAAGCTTGACTTAATTCAGCCATTTCTGTCGAATCTATAGCATTATCATAACCACAATTTTTAGCTCTATCATAGAAACTTCTTACTAATGGCATAGTAGCAATATATTTAGAATTTCCTCTAAATAAATTTTCTTTACCAGTAAGATCATCTGCAAGTTTAAAGTCTTCTTTAATTTGTGCTAAAATTGTTTCTGCTTTTTCAATTTTCTCATCATCATCAGTAGTTCTATTTAAATCAATAATTAAATTTTCATATTTTTCATAGAATGCTTGATCATCAGCATTTTTTAATACTTTAGAAAAACCAGTTGTATCCTTCTGAACAGTAGCTAATTGCTTAATTTGGCTATTAACTTGTTTATAATCTTCATAACTATAATTCCAATATTTAGAAACGTTAGTTACATTATCACCAAAGTTTTCTCCTAATAAAGCCATTTGTAATACTGTATAATCAGAAGTATCTAATCCTAAACGACTATTCTTACTAGAATCAACATAGTTTCTTGCTAAACTATTGAAATTTTTTAGATTATATCTAAACTTATTCATATAATTCTTAGTTACAGCATCACTGTTAGCTAAGCAGTTATCAAATTTAGAGTAATCAGGAGTTGGAGTAACAGTTGGTACCATATCAACTACATCTTTGTCTTGATTAACTAAATCCTGTGGATCTTGTTCATCATAAGCATATTGTTCTGGATCTATATGTTTATTATAAGTATAGTCATTATCATCATCATTATTATATTCAACTACTAAGTCATCAGTTGTACCTGATTTACTACCACAAGACTTAAGTTTACCTGCACCTACTCCAAGAGCTGTTATAGCTCCAAAAATTAAGCCTGCTCTTATAACAAATTTCTTTATACCATTTTCTGCTATATAATTTCCTAGTTTTTCTTTAATAGCACCAAAGAAACCTTTTTCTTTGATAGCTTTTTTTCTAGCTTTCCTTTTAGCTTTTCTTTCAGCCTTTTTAGGATTTTCTTCTTCATTTTCTGGACTACCATTTATAACAGCTTTACTATTTAATATAGTTGCAAAATCTAGTTTGTTTGGTACTACTATATCTTCCCCAATACTATCATGAAAATTATTTACCGCTTCAGTTGTACATCTATATTTTTTCCATAGAAAGTCACGGAAATTTTGATTACTAACTTGAAGATGTAATTTGTCTGACTCAAGTAAGTCAGCTGGATTATATATATTATTGCTATAAGCAAATTCTCTTAATTCATTAACTGCTTCCCCAAAATCATCGGTAAAGTGAAATGTTATATTGCCTGCATTTAACTTAACAAAGCAATACATGCATACGTCGTTACCATCTTTATCCTTTTCATGAAATTGATAATATTCTATATAATTATTCATTTTTTATCCTCTCCCCTAATTTATCTCTTTCTTATTTCCAGTCATTTTATAACCAGCATTAATAAGAGATTGATCATTTGCACTACTCCATTTTGTATCAGTTGCTCCTGGAGTATAAGTTCTTGTTCTTACTTGATAATAACTAACTGTTGCTACAATATTATTTCCAAGCGGTGTCTTACCAATAACTTCTCTAGCAGTCGAAATCTTTATTTCTTTTAAACAATTACTATCAGTACTACCACAAGTTATTTCTTTAAGTCTATCGCTATTTTTCTCTTTACCTGACCAATCGGACCATTCAGAGAAAACTCCAGCTGCTGTTTTCTGATACTCATAACTATAAGTAACTGTTTTTTGTTCTGTATTGTTATCAGTCTTAGTTTCTTGTTGTTTATTATCAGTTGTTGGTGTCTTTTCTGTATTATCTGTCTTATTAGTACTATTATTACTAGAATTATCAGTAGAAGGAGTACTAGTAGAATCTTTGGCCTTTTCATCAGTTTTATTAAGATCCTTTTCACAGACTTCAGTGCTACAGTATGAATAACTTCCTACTTTAGTTAAAACATAATCTTCTTCATCACTGCACTTTAATTTTACCTTTAAAACATACTCACCATTTTCTGAGTAAATTTCTGAATAACTTTTATCAACATTACAAGCTTTTCCTTTATTATCAGTAAATGCTGATAACATTTTCTTACTAATCATTTGACGTAATGTAATAACTTCTTTATTACCATCTACTGGTAAATTTGCTTTCTTACTATAGTAATCTATACTTGCTTGTTTCATTGTTGCAAGGTTCTTTTGGAATACCTTTGATGAAGTTGTTTCAGTTGCTTTTGTCTTTGGACTAGTGAACTTTGGTATTAACCAAATCAAAAACAAAGCAAAGATAACAATAATAATAAATTTTAGTAAAAAATCTCTAAACGGAAATGGTCGTTTATCATATTCTTCTGTATACATTGAAATCCCCTCCTCTGTGGCTCATATTATACATCTTTTTGCCTATTTTGTCAAATTATCTTTAAGTTTAATTATTGTGCAACCAGGATTCATAAAATCAAGCTTATATTCTAACACCCGTCTATCATGACGTAAGTACTCACTTACTTCTTTTCTCAATACTCCTGTGCCAATTCCGTGAACAATTACCCCTTCTTTTTCTCTTAATCTTATCAAATCATTTATAAACTCATCAACAGTTATTTTAGCAGTAATTCTGTCCATTCCATGTAAATCAATACTCCTAATACTAGAAAGATACATACTCCGCTTCCTTTCAGTAATATTATACATAAAAATAAAGAAAATGAACAGTTTTTTTCGAAATATGTTATACTACCTTTAGGGTGAAGTAAAGTGATTAAAAAGAAAAAAGATAAAAAGCCAAAAAAAGAGCGAAAAAAATTAACCAAAAAGCAAAAAATACTTGTTATTATAATAGCAATTGTCTTAGGAGCTGGCGCCTATTTTCTCGGTACAGTAGTAACTAAAACCTATCTAAATAATAAGAAAAAAGAAGACCAAAAGATAGATTTTGAGGAAATGACTAAACTAGAAACCATTAAAAGTGTTAGCATTGACAAGCTAGTTAGTAGTTATAATGATTTATTAACAGCAAACAACCTTGATAAATATAAAATTGATAAAGATAAAATAAATAAAAAAGATATTCTTTACGAGTATACAACTAATAATATAACTTATGTTTTTCAAGTAAAAAACAAGAAAGGAGAAATTATGACTATTTATTATAAAGAAGAAAATGATGATACTAAAGAGATAATTAAGCTAGCAATGCAAGCAAATAATAGCAAGTTAACTGATGAAGACGTTACTAATATGTATGATAGTATCATTAAAACAAGAACTAATAAAGAAGAAGATGGCGCCAAAGTTTCTGAATATTTTCAATATAAAGGTATTGAAGCTAACTTAAAAGAAACCGTTATTGGTGATAAATCTATCTATCAATTTAGAATAGGAAGAATTACAGAATAGTAGCAATACTATTTTTCTTTTTGGTCTAGGCTAATACCTTCTTCTTTTAATAGTTCTATTTTATTATTTAGTCCACCACCATATCCTGTTAGATTTCCATTACTACCAATCACTCTATGACAAGGAATTATTAAACAAATTGGATTCCAACCAACAGCTCTAGAAGACATTTTAGAAATATTATTGTTTTTAGCAATCTCCTTAGCAATATTACCATAAGTTGTTGTTTTTCCATATGGTATTTTTAACATTATATCAATAACTTGTTTCCGAAAAGGTGTTAAAACCGCTAGTTTATATTTCGGAGTAAAATCTGGTTCTTCTCCACTAAAATAAATATCTAACCACCGACTAGTCTCTTTAAAAATAGGTAAATCAGTATAAATTGTTTCTTTATTACTATGTTTATTTTCACCTTTTGACCCTTCAAAACAAAGACCAGTAAGATTTACCATCACTTTCAAGAAAAATATCATCATAATTTTCTTTCATTTTATATTTATATTTATACATTTTCCACTCCATCAAATAAAAATAGTTCCTTACTATTAAAGAACTATTTATTTTTATTTCCTATTCTATTAAAAGGAAGTATTACTAAAGATGTTCTACCTAATATTTGTTTTTTCTTAATAAATCCAAAAGCTCTTCCATCATAAGATGCTTCTCTATTATCCCCCATTACAAGGTAAGAATCAGCTGGTATCTTTTCACTCTTATAATCAGTAGTCTTTAAACCTTTTACTTTTTCTTCTACTTTCTTACCATTTACGTATAAAGTATTATCTTTATATTCAATAACTTCTCCAGGAAGACCAATTACTCTTTTAATAATATCTTCATCCTCTAGTCGTACCACTACTATATCAAATCTCTTTGGATTTTTAGTAAGGTAAGCGGTTTTGTTTAGAATCATTATATCTTTAGGATGTAAAGTATTCATCATACTAGTACCATTAACTCTAATCGGTGTCACTATAAATAGTTTTAAAAGTATCACAAGAATAAGTATAACTATATATGGTATTAATTCTTTCATTTTTTCCATGTTTCACCCTTAGCAAAAAAAGTAGACTTTAAATCTACTTTTCGTTTTCTTTCTTTGTTTTTTGTCCACGTTCTTTAATCTTGTATTGACCAACCATTCCTTTTAAGAATGTTAGTTTAGCTCTACGAACACGACCACGACGTACTACTGTAATCTTATCAATTTTTGGTGAATGAATTGGGAAAATTCTTTCAACTCCAACACCAGATGACATCTTACGAACAGTAAATGTTTCAGAAACACTACCACCACGTCTTGCTACAACTAATCCTTCAAATGCTTGAATACGTTCTCTTTTACCTTCTTTGATTTTTACATCAACACGAACAGTATCTCCAACTCTAAATTCAGGAATTTCAGGATTCATTTGTTTTTCATTGATTTTGTCAATTATATTCATCGTTTTTTCCTCCTAACTATACCCAGTGTTCATATGTTTACATATAGTAATAAAGCGGAACACTTTCTTTTGACGTTTCTTATTATAACAAATGTTTTGTTTTTACGCAATAGGCTTTATCTTATTTTTTTATTCTGTTATTTTTAACATAGTTCAAAGTTTTAGTAAGTACCTTTGAGTCTTTATAAATATCCTTATCCCAACCATACCAAATATCAAAAGCAGTAGTTGCACCTTCTGTAACCATTTGTCTTACTTTTTCGTTTTTTAATACTACATTATTATCTTGTTCAGTTAATGGATGCTGATATCCCATATCTTGATAAATTTTAGCCTGAATATCTGCTTCTAATTTATCACAGTAATAAGCAAATTTAGCCATATTACTTTTTCGCTCATCAAATTCAAATATTGACTTAGCCATTTTTTCCTTATCTGCTAAATCACCAATCACTTCAATAATTGCCTTATGTTCTATCTCTTCTTTTTGTTCAGGAGTGATTTCATCGAAAGGAGTAATATATCCTATTTCTATTTCACCAAGTTCATGGATACATAATAAAGAAGTAACTTCATCAAGATTAGCACTAAAATCAAACTCAGAGTCAAGAGCTGCTGCTAAAGCAATCGTTCCCACAACATGTTCTGAAATTTTTTCTCTTCTATCAGCTGAAACATTCCAATGATAATCGTCCCAACCACTTCTATCTTTATTTTTTAAAACGGTATTTAAACAATAAAACTTAAATATCTCTAAATTTTTCTTATCATCATTACCAATCTCATCAAACAAGCCATAGTTTTTAGCTGTTTCATATAACTTCTTATCATTAACAGAAGCTAATCCCTTCTGATAAGCTACATTAAGAAACTTTTCCATCTCAAGTTCATATTCTATACAATCAAAAGCAAAATCATTATAAGAGTGACATGGCATATTTTCATAATTAGATGACTTTGCTATATATTCCTTCCCTTTATCCATCTTCTTTAAGATACTAAACAATTTATCTTTAGAATAATCATTTATTGTTTTAAGCAAGATTATTCTAATAGTTTCTCCTAAATTATCTACTCTTTTATATTCAGAATTAATAGCTGTTGCTAAAATCATACTACCATATACCTGATTAGCAACACTTTCTCTTTCATCAACGATTAAATATTTAAGATTGTTTGCTAACATATAAAATGATAACACTGTCTTTATCTTTTCTGTTTCCTTGTCCTTCATAATATAAACACCTCTTGTAAACTTATTCTAACGAGCCGCTTAAAAAAGTGCAAGAAAAAATGCATCAATGCACTTTTACTCATTAGTAATTGGTTCATAAACTGTTCCAACAAACCATACTTCACCAGTATCTTTATCTCTTATTAAGAATAGATAAGGTTTATCAAAAGTAATATTAATTTCTTCTACTGGAACATCATATAAATGTTCAAAACTACAATTACTTGCTCCAAAGCCACCACCAACTGTTACAGCAGCTGCTTTTATTCCTTCATTAGAAAATTCAATATTAGCTTTATGATCAACTGAATCTATATAATTACTAGTACCAGTTACCATATTAGATAAATCTGCTTTCTTTTCATCAAAAACATCAACCACACCAATTTTTTCTAAATCTTCTTTTAGTTTTAATTGATAATCAAATTTAAATAGTGGAATATAACCAGTGATTCTAGTAACTTTCCCTTCAGTAAAGTTTTCTGCTTTGATTTCTTTTAAATTTTTAATAATTCCACTTATATCAGAACTATCAAGCTTTTTAACATAACTTGCTAAATCATCAGTCTTAGGCATTATACCAACATATTGTAGAGTTGTTCCATTATAAGTTTTTAAATCTTTTGCAAAAGCCTTAACTTTATCATCAGTATATAACATAAAATCAGTTGAAGAATCTACTCTTTTATAATTTTCTTTCAATTCACTAATAAATTTATCCGTAAACTTATCAACATCAAGGTCATCTTTATTAGTATCTGGATTAGTTCTAATTCCACATTCATCTTTATCTATAAAGTTTTGATATTCGCTTTTAATTGTTTTACGAATATTTTCTTCGCCTAGTTCTTTAATAATATCATAGTTATTAATAGAAGCTCCTATTTGTACAGCTTTAGCATTTACACTATTATTATTAAATTTAAGAGTTTGATATTTATTTTCCATAATAGGTTCAATATAGTCATTATATTTCTCATGATTATAACTGATGTTATAAAAATCTTTAGAATCACTTTGACTAGTAGCTTGTAACCATTTGTTCCACTCCATATCAATCGCTAAAGCATTAACTAAGAAAAAGTTATTCTTAGAAATATCCTTATCAAATAAGTTATTAATCAAACCAAAAGTCTTATCACTTACAAAACTATTAATTTTATCTGGTGTTTTAAAAGAATCATAAATAACTGATGCATCATATTTATTACTTAACTTATCAGTATAATCTTTCTTGATATTCTTTTTAAAACTATTTTTAATAAAGATAGCATTAGCAAAAGACATATTATTACTATTTATATATTTTTTAGAAGTATAATCACCAATAATAGCATCTATCTGGGCTTTGCTACTTCCATTAGTACCAGTACTTAACATTGCTAGAGCATATTTTATTGATAAGGGACTATATAAAATATTGGCATCTTTATTCTCAAGTTTTAGAAATGACAAATCAAAGTTTTCTATACCATTACCAGACATTCGATAAGCTGATGATACTTCCGTCTTATCATTAGTAATACTACCATTATCACCCTTATTTTTCTTATTATAAAAATAGAAACCTACTACTGCTATTATGGCAATTAATAAGATAATTATTACTACTTTTAATTTGCTTTTTCCTTTCTTTTTTTCTACTTTTTCATCCATTAAACATTCCTCCCATCCTTTAGTTAGAGAATACTATAATCGTCTTTAAAAAGCAACAAAATTTTATTGTTTTAAAGCAGTTATTGGTACTATATAAATACCAGTTTCCTTATCCTTTACTACAGCTTTATAATTTCCTACAATTATACACATAAATTTAGGTTTTTTAAGCATATTTTCTTCAAAGGATAACAAGTTTTTTCTCGCCTCTTCAATTTGATTACTACCAAGTTTAATTTCAATAGCTGCATAATCACCATTAGCAAACTCAATAATTGAATCTACTTCTAAACCAGTTACATTGTCCCTAAAATGATACAAGTTTCCTCCAAGTGATTCTATATAAATTCGTAAGTCCCTTTCAACAAGAGCTTCAAATAAAAAACCAAAAGTATTCAAATCACCAATTAATTTATCTACCGTTAAATTTAAAGTAGCACAAGCTAATGATGGGTCGACAAAATGTCTTTTAGGAGCTTTCCCAACTCTTTTAGGAGAGCGATAATTAATACTATAAGACTCTTGATTACAAGTTATATGTAATCTATCTAAAACATCAAGATAATCTGTTAAAGTAATTCTACTTTCAATCATTTCACTTTCACTATCATTAATATCTTTTATAAGTGTTTGATTAGAAACAACTGTAGATTCATTTCGAGCTAGTGACCTTAAAAGCATTAGCATTTTTGTCCTATCTCTTTTTTTATCGTCATTCATATCTTTATCTAAAATAGATTCAATATAACTTTTAGGAATAAGATTAGCATTTTCTTGTGATACTTCTATATTTCTTGGCCAACCACCACGTACAATCAAATTAGCAAGACTTCTAATATCAATTTCTTTTACTAAGACATTTTCTTGTGTACCATCATACATTTTAGATAAAGAAGCTTGACCACTGGAATCACCTGATTCATAAAGACTCATAGGATACATTTTTATCTTTCCTATTCTTCCAGCACCAGAGTGATAAACCTTCTTCTTTTTCTCATCGTTTAGTTCTGTCGAACAAGTCAAAATATACTTACCACTTTTAGAATCTTCATCACATTTTCTTCTTACCGCATCCCAAACTTCTGGTACTAAATGCCATTCATCAATTAATTCTGGTGATTCTTCATTAAGAATTAAATTAATATCATAAAGTGCTAAATTTCTAGTATTTTCATCATCTAACATAACAATACTTTTTGAATGAGCTGATGAAGTCCAAGTCTTACCACACCACTTTGGTCCTTCTATACTAATAGCACCAAAAACTTCTAAATATCTTTCAACCATGTTATCAATTAATCTCTGTTTATACATTTTCTTATCAAATGCCATTATTACACCCTCCTCTTATCTATAGATTATCATTATTTTATATTTTTTACAATCAAAATATACATTTTTTAAGGATTTTAATATACATTTTTTAAGACTTTTGATATACATTTTTTAAAAATAAAAAGATGATTACTCACCTTTTTCCATTTCCTTACTAATCATTCTAACAAATGCTTTATTTTTAAAATCTAAACTTTCAATTACTGAATTCATCGTATCAATATTCATTTCTCTAATAAGATCAATATAATGATCACAAAAATCATGATATAAGTTTAAATCAGTTACAATGTTATTAACCATTGCTTCTTTATAATCAGTTTTCATTACTTCGGAAGAAATCCATACTTTTTTAATTCTTTCTAAGTCTTCCTTCGTAACTTCTAAATTAGCTAATTTTTCATCTAATAAAGAGGTATAACCTTCTTCATTTAAAGCATCAGCTTCTACTAAGAAAGTTAAAATATTACCAGCTTTATCAAAATTATAACCCGTATTAATTGCTAAATGATTATTTCTTACCTGTTCTTGGAATAATGATGTACTACCAAAGTTAACAGATAGAAGCATATTAAGATACAAGTCTAAAATCATATCATCAGAAATTTTAAATTTACTTCTATCCATTTTATAACCAATAGCAATCTTTTCTAACTTAACATCTTTATAAATAGTTTCTTCTTCCTTTAAAACTGCTAATTGTTCTTTTAGTTCTTTCTTCTTAACACTAAATTCTTCTTTTGCACTGAATCCTAATTTATTTAGTTTATTTTTAACTAAAGGGATAACTTCATCTTTATTGAATACTCCCCCTATTACTAAGAACATATTACTAGGACGATAGAAAGTATTATAACAATCATATAATAATTCTTTATTAATTTCTTTAATATCAAAATCTTTACCTGCTACTGGATATTTAAGCGGATATTCTTTATATAAATTATTACTTAAAGTATAGAACACTTCATAATCAGGATCATCTTCACGCATATGAATTTCTTCGGTAATAATTCCTTGTTCTTTTTTAACATTTTCATCCGTAAAGTAAGGACTAAGAACAAAGTTTAATAGCTCTTCTAGATTTTCTTTAAAGTTCTTACTACCACAAACAACATAACAAGTTGTATCGTAATTAGTATAAGCGTTTACATAACTACCTGTCTTAGAATAAAAGTCAAAAGGTATTTCGCCTTCTTCCATTTCAAAACATTTATGTTCAAGGAAATGAGCAATACCATGTGGAAAATCAACCATTTCTTTTTTTCCATAAGGAACAAAAGAGTTAGTTAAAGCTCCATAATAAGTTCCAAAATTAATAAAATAATTTTTCTTTTTATCATTATCATCAGGAAGAAGAATAATATCTAATCCATTGGGAAGCTTCTCACGATAATAGTAAGTATCAGTTCCTTTTATTTCATACTTAGTCATTATTTACCCCCTTTAAGCAGAATATGGTATGAATACCAACTTTATTAGCAACAGAAACTATTTCCTCTTTACTAACCATCAACATCTTTTCTCTTTTAGTATCAAAATCATCTACGCCTAAAACTTCCATCATATAATAGCAATCAATTATTTCTAATGGACTTTCTAACATATCATCAAGAGCAGTAGTAAAGTATTCTTTGGCTTTAACGATATCTTCATTGGTAAAGTTACCTTTTTTCAAGTTTTTAATTTCTTTCTCAATTAAATCTAAAGCTTTCTTCTCCATTCCTGGTGTTACCCCAGACCTAATTAATATTAAGTCATCACATTTATTTGGAACACTACCGATATAATAAGCAAGTGATGATTTCTCTCTAACTTCCTTAAAAAGGTAAGAATTATCTCCTCCACCTAAGATTATATTATATAAAGTTAGTGGATACTTTCTTTCATAATCAGTTAAGTCTTTTAAATTTAGAGCTAAAGCTAACTGACTTTGTTTAGCATCAGATATTTCTTCAATATAGTTAGTTTTTTTATTTGGAGTAACATCTACTTGAATATCATCATTTTCTTTTTTAAAAGTATCAAATGGAAATAACTCTTTAATCATCTTCTCTGTCTCATCAACTGAAACATCACCAAGAACAAAGATATCAACTAAATCATGTCTCATCATCGCTTCATAATATTCGTAAAGATTCTCTAAAGTGATACTATTTAAATCTTCTAAATAACCAGCACCTCTAATAGAAACCGGACTATCTTTATCTATTTCATCCATTAGTCTAACAGCAGCATAACGCGCTTTATCGTCAGATAAACTTTCAATATTTGCTTTCTTCCGTTCATAGACAATATCAAATTCTTCTTTATAGAAAGCACAATCTTTAACTTTCGGTCTAAATAAAATAGCGGATAAAAAAGAAAGAGATGCTTTAAAATTTCCTTCTTCCGTATATTTATCATTTAATACTTTTAAGGTAATGGAAGTATCAAAATAGTTACCAAGTCTTCTTAGACCATGCGTAATATTAGCAGCATATAAGTCTTGTTGTTTTAAAGTAATTTCTCTTTTACTAGGATAATCTTTACTAGATAAAAAGAGTATTCTATTCAAAAAACTTCTTTTTGTTATGTTGTCCTTTATGGCTTTTTCTCTTAAATGAATCTTAACAGTTATTGTTTTATAACTAGTTGTCTTTATAAAGTGCAATTTATAAGCACCTAAATCTTTTCTTGTATATTGCATTCTTATCACCTTTTCATAGTATTTACTAAATATTTATTTTTATTCAATAACTGTATCTAATGCTACTTTTATCATATCGTCAAGAGCTTTTTCACGTTCTTCACTTGATAAATAAGCTTTTTCGTAGATTGAATCAACAACAGTTAAAACACAACCAGCTTGTTTCTTTAAATGTTCACTCATACAGTAAAGAATGGCACATTCCATTTCTGATACTAACGTATCAACTGAACTATCGTAGTTTTTAAAGTATGTATCTTTATCAACATAAACATCAAAGATATCACTAGTCATTACTGTACCCTTTTGAACGTTATATGCAGAATCTTTAGCATGTTTATATAAAGAATCTACTAGTTTAGTGTCTCCTTTAAATATTTGTTTAGTATCATTAAAGAATAGTTTTGGATAACTTGACAAAGTATAAGCAGCATCAGCTATGACCAAATCACGTACTTTAACACTTTCTTTATTACTACCACAAGTACCTATTCTAATTATTTTTTCAACATCATAAAATTTATACAATTCATAAGCATAAATACCAATAGATGGTCCACCCATTCCTGAAGCAAAGATAGTAACATCCACTCCTTTATACTTACCAGTAAAGCCTAACATTCCTCTAGTTTGATTGATACATTTAGCATCAGTTAAAAACTTAGAAGCCACATATTTAGCTCTTAGCGGATCACCAGGCATTAACACTCTTTTAGCAATTTCTTCTTTTTTACTTTCTATATGTGCAGTCATTTCATCTTCTCCTTTACATTTTAATTTTAGCACGGACCTATTCTTTTTTAAAGTAAAAAAGCAACCTCTTTACATAAAGGTTACTAATTAGTTGCTATTTTATAGGGAGCACTAGAAGTTCCATCTCCAGCTAATATTGTAACATCTGACTTTAGGTTGATAACTGGACGAACTCCAAGCTGACCAGTTGTTCCATTCCAAAGTGATAAAGAACCATTGGCTTCAAAGTCATAAGCATAAGTAGAAAGTGAATGATAAGCAAAGTAAGCTGGGGTCATCGTCCAAAAACTAGTACCATTATACAGATAGTACGCATTGTTTTCATCTCTGATTACTCCGCCGGCCATCGCTACTTCATCTGCTGTGATTAATGCTATCGGATAAGTAAGTTGAGCCGAAGGATTATCAATCCTAAATTGACTATTTGTTGAAGGGCACTTTAAGCTTGGATTTCGCATAGTACATAATCTTTCATATGGACTATAATCAGTCTGTTGCATGGAATATCCATCACCTAAAATGGTATCTTTATCATTGCAATATGTAGCATCTGCTAAGAATTCACTATAGTTTTTTAAATTATCAGAATACCAAGTATCAACTACACTTTTGATCGTTGAGTCCTTTTTATTTGTTATTGCAGATAAATAAGAATCTGATGAGTATGAAATTGGTTTAATAAGCATCGTTCTTTCATCGACATAATTAAGTATCTTATATATAATACTACAGTCAGTATTAAGACAACTAAATAAGTTACCATTAACTATTTCGTCATGGTTATCCTTCCATGTTAATTGTTTGATAGTTCCCGTTAAAGTAAATTTCTTTGTTGCTGTGTCGAAACTATAAGCAGTACTAAAATTATATTTTGTAGTATTAGTAAACCAGGTAAATTGAATGTTAGAATTGGTTTCATGCAGAGAAAAGTCATCATTATACATATATCCAACAAAAGTAGGATCAGAAAATCCAGTATTATACATTGAATATTTTATAATAGTATCAGTTGCTTTAGAGATGCTAGTCTTTTTGCCAGCATAAATCAAACGGACACTTCCATCTCCATTACGACGGATTATTCTCCAGATAAACCCTGCGAATGATACATAGTTATTCTTTACTGCTCCCCTATAGTAATAATTTTCTCCTTCATCATCTTCGGCCATGAAAAGGCCTTCATCTGTTGTGGCTGTTTTACTAAAGTCTGGTGTTCCTTTAGCTTTAATATTAGTTTTTGCTATATCTACTGATGATTCATGAT
>ENA-OPWR01000615-OPWR01000615.1-human-gut-metagenome-genome-assembly--contig:-NODE-615-length-31453-cov-3.574177_pt1 | contig 31453 bp, 28 predicted proteins | sample MGYA00241507_ERZ502006 | MGnify/ENA primary metagenome ERZ502006 (study PRJEB25962, sample SAMEA2043041) | human gut metagenome | biome: human gut; feature: human-associated habitat; material: faeces...
GCCGGACAATTACGCCGTGGAATTCGATCATGTGAATTTTTCCTATAACGCGGCGGATCCGGAATACGTCCTCAAGGACGTCAGCTTCGCCGTGCCGCCGTGCAGAATGCAGCTGTTAATCCCGTCCGAAATGTAGTCGTCGCTGCCCGTTATCATCACGGCAGAGTTAAGCTTGCAGGCGATCTTTTGGCACATCTCGAGGGGCGATTCGGCTTTGACTTTTGCCAGACACGCCACCGTGTACGCTTCCGAAAGATTGCATTTTATCACAGACGGACAGCGGCTGGCCACGATCTCCTGAAAGCATTTCTGACGATAACCGCTCGCGCTCAGCCCGACCGGATCGAGCACGAACGGTATGCCGATCTCCAGCGCAGCTTCGGCGGAGCTCTTGAAAGCCTCGTAATGCCCCTCGGAAAAAGTTCCCATATTAAGCAGCAATGTCCGCGATCGTCTTGTTATATCTCCGCACTCATACGGGCAGTCAGCCATCACAGGCGTTGCGCCCACCGCGAGCAGTGCATTTGCCGAGTCCGTCGCCGCGACGTAATTCGTAATGCAGTGCACTATCGCTCCGGACTTGCGAGTTACTTCTAATGTTTGCATTATTCGGCTTATCATATCATGCTCCACGTCCGTCAGCGCCCTCCAGCGTGGCAGCAAGACGCCGCAGTACGCCGCTTTTTTCAAGCGCCGCCATAAGCACGAAAGCTATCACCGCGCCGCCCAGACTCGAGATGAAAAACGGCAGTACCAGCCCAAAGACCGCCGCTTGCTTGCCCATTACAAATTTCGCGATCGGGTAGGCGGTCAGCGCACCGAGTATCGAAGTGCCGAAAAGCTCGCCCAGCGCGGCAAGCACCGTCAGCGGCTTCACCTTTTTGTAAAGCAAACCCGCCAGCAGTGCGCCGAATATCGAGCCTGGGAAAGCCAGCAGCGTGCCCGTGCCGAGCAGATTTCGTATCAGCGCACAGCAAAAGCCCACGCCCGCCGCGTACCATGGCCCGAGCAGCACGCCGCTCACCACGTTCACAAAAGCCTGCGCGGGGCAGCAGCGCGAAGCGCCGATGGGGAAATTCACAGCCGAAGCCGCTACCCCCACCGCCACGAGCATCGCCGCCGTGCATAGCTTTTTCAGATTTATGCTTTTAACGCCGTTCATTTGTAATTCCTTCTTTTAGCAGATATTACTTTTCAGAGCAGAATTTAACTTCCTTGCCCTCGAGTATCATATTAGTAGTTCTTACCGCGCACATTTTTCCGCACATCGAGCAGGTGTGGCGGTCAGCGGGCGGGGGCTGCTCAAAGAAGCGCTTAGCCTTTTCGCCGTCCAGCGCTACCTCAAACATCTTGTCCCAGTCCATAACGTGGCGCGCCTCAGCCATTTCGTTGTCCCTGTCCATAGCGTGGGGGATACCCTTTGCGATGTCGGCGGCGTGCGCAGCTATGCGGCTCGCGATGATGCCCTCCTTAACGTCGTCAGCGTCGGGCAGGCGCAGGTGCTCAGCGGGAGTAACATAGCAGAGGAAGTCCGCTCCGCTTGCCGCCGCGATAGCTCCGCCGATAGCCGATGTGATGTGGTCGTAGCCGGGCGCAATGTCGGTAACCAGAGGGCCGAGAACGTAGAAAGGCGCGTTGTGGCAGATGGTCTTCTGTATCTTCATGTTCGCCGCGATCTGGTCCATAGGCATATGTCCCGGGCCTTCTACCATTACCTGAACGTCCTTTTCCCATGCGCGCTTGGTAAGGTTGCCCAGCTCGATAAGCTCAGAGATCTGACCCGCGTCGCTCGCGTCAGCAAGACAGCCGGGGCGCAGAGCGTCGCCGAGCGAGATGGTAACGTCGTACTCGCGCAGTATCTCAAGAACCTCGTCGTAATGCTCAAAGAAGGGGTTTTCGTTGCCCGTCATCATCATCCATGCAAAAAGCAGCGAGCCTCCGCGGGAAACGATGTTCATTTTTCTGCCCTCGCGGCGGAAAGCCTCTACTGCGCGGCGGTTGATGCCCGCATGTATGGTCATGAAGTCAACGCCCTCTTCCGCGTGCGCGCGTACTACTCGCAGAAAGTCCTCAGCCGTGATCTCGAGCAGATCTTTATCGAGATAGCCGATAGCGTCGTACATCGGAACAGTGCCGATCATAGCGGGCGATTTTGCGATAAGCTCGGTGCGGAACTTGTTGGTCTTGCCGTAGTTGGAAAGATCCATTATCGCCTCAGCGCCGAAGCTGATAGCCATATCTACTTTTCTCATTTCGAGGTCGTAGTCCTTAGCGTCGCCCGAGATGCCGAGGTTTACGTTTATCTTGGTGCGCATACCCTTGCCTATGCCCTCAGCCGAAAGTGCGGTGTGGTTCACGTTTGCGGGAATGCAGACCTCGCCGGTAGCCACCAGCGCGCGTATCTCTTCGGGGGTACGGTACTCTTTCTTGGCTACAGTTTCCATTTCGGGAGTGATTATGCCTTTCTTGGCTGCTTCCATCTGCGTCTTATAATTTCTCATAGCTAAAAATTCCTTTCGTTTATCAAATTATACCTTTTATATTATAGTAATCAAAAAAGTGGTTTGTAGGACCGTGACCCTTGCCGACGTTCAGCTTGTCGGCGTTCGCGATCGCGCCCGAGATATACTCTTTCGCCTGCGCGACTGCTGTCGGCGTGTCAGCGCCCTTTGCCAAACAAGCGGCTATCGCGGAGGACAGCGTACAGCCCGTGCCGTGGGTGTTTTTAGTATCCACGCGCGGCGCGGTAAATTCCTGCCTGCCGTTCTCGGTATACAGCACGTCTACCGCGGCGCCGTCGGCATGGCCGCCCTTTATCAGCAGCGCCTTAGCCCCGCTGCGCATTATCACCTCAGCGGCGGCGTCGAAATCCGTGATGCTCTCTACCCGCAGACCCGAAAGCGCGGAAGCCTCGGGCATATTCGGCGTTACAACGTCCGCAAGCGGGAAAATACAGTCCCTCAGCGCGGCAGCCGTGCCCTCGCCGCTTAGCGAGTCGCCGCTGGTAGCCACCATAACGGGGTCGCAAACTACGAATTTCGGCTGATACTGCCGCAGCTTTTCGCTTACGAGCCTTATTATCTCAACGCTCGGCAGCATACCCAGCTTGACGGCGGCGACCTCGACGTCTTCAAAAACAGCGTCTATCTGGTCGGCGATGACGGCGGTATCCACATTTTGTATCGAGATGACGCGCTGAGTGTTTTCCGCAACGACGGACGTAACGGCGCTCATGCCGAATGTGCCGAGAGCCGAAAAAGCTTTCAGGTCAGCCTGTATGCCCGCCCCGCCCGAGCAGTCAGAGCCGGCTATCGAAAGACAATTTTTCACCATAATTTACACCTCCGCAAAAAAGGCCCTCCGCGGTAAGCGAAAAGCCTGTAAAGTCTGTAAAATTACTGTGCAAAAAACAGCCGACTTTGCTTCCTACCACGGTATTGACCGACAGGTTCAAAGGGTCAGGCAACGCCTTCTCAACCGCAAAAGCAGTTCCCCTGCAAATCTATTCTATTATATTGTAACACGCCGTTCGCGCTGTGTCAAGAGGGCAAATGTTAATATTTGTTGGCGGGCGCAGCACTGCAATGCTGCGTTGCCGCGATAAAGTGCAAAAACTTCCCCCGCCCCTATTGATTTTTGCGGCGATACATGATATAATATAGTATAATACGGCAAGTGCGCCCGATTTTTGGCGCGCCGCAATTAAAACTAAGGAGAATACTTATGATAATAAACACTCTCGCCGCTATGGCGGCAGGCTATGTGCTCAGCATGGTCTTTGGTACTCCCAGAAAATTCAGAGCGCAGGATATCGTTGGCAGGATTGCCGCGGCGCTCGCGCCAAAGATAAGCGCAAAATATCAGGATAACGAGGGCGGCAGGCGCACCGCGGGCATAGTTTTCCTGCTCTCGCTGATAGCTGTCACCGTGCTGCCCGTGCTGATAGTGCTGATACTGCTCTACTGCTTTATCCCCGTCCTCGCGCTGGTGCTCGACGCGCTGATCTGCTGGTCGGTACTGGACATAAAGTACGTTACCACCTCTTCGACAGGCGTTGCCCGCGCTATGAGGGGCAAAAATTACGCAAAGGCACAGCGCATAGCTTCTGACCTCAGCCGCACCGATTGCAGCGAGCTTGACGAAAAGGGTCTTGTTCGCGCCGCGGTACAGGGCGTTGCCGACCGCACGGTAGATTCCGCTGCCGCGCCAATGCTATGTATGTTCCTGCTTTCCGCAGCGGGCGGCGTTTTCTTCACCGCTGCCGACTGCGCCGCCGAGATATCGGACGAGAGCGAAGACTTCACCGCACCCGCCGAAAAGCTGCGCCGCGCGCTCTGCTTTATACCCGGCAAATTCGCCTACCTCATGATGCTGGTAGACGCCCTCTTCCTCAAGCTGAACACCCGCGCCGCCGAGCGCGTTATGAAAAGCGATATAAAATGCGCACGCTCATGCTTCGCGGGCTGCCGCGCGGTAATGGCGGGCATAATGGGTATCTCGCTGCTGCCCGAAGAGGTCTACAGCGAGCAGTTCCTGCGCACATACACCATCGGCGAACAGCTTAAAGACCCCGAGCCTGCCGACATCACCCTCGCGAACAGCCTGCTTCAAGGCACAGCTTTCATAATGATGATGATGGTATTTATCGTCAAGCTGACTATCGGCGTGTGGTTCTGATGAAAAAAAATATGATACATTTATACTGCGGCGACGGAAAGGGCAAGACCTCTGCCGCCGCAGGTCTGCTGATACGCGCCCGCGGCTGGGATATTCCCTGCGCCGCCGTGCAGTTTTTAAAAGGCTCACCCAGCGGCGAAGTCAAGTCGCTCGAAAAGCTGGGCGTTGCCGTGTTCCGCTGCCGCGAGGGACTGAAATTTCTTTGGGATATGACTGAGCAGGAAAAGCAAGAGCTTAAAGCGCAGCAGACCGAAATGCTTGAAAAAGCGCTGGCTCTGCGCCCCGAAATGCTCATGCTCGACGAGCTTTGCGACGCTTATTCTTCCGACACGGCAGACCGCGCGCTGGTAGATGATCTGCTGAAAGCGCCGCCCTGCGAGCTTGTCATCACAGGTCACAAGCCCGACGAGATCTTCTTTCAGCAGGCAGATTACATCACCGAAATGAAAAAGCTCGCCCACCCTTTCGATAAGGGCGCGGCGGCAAGGCGCGGCGTGGAATTTTAGCCGCATACACGCATACAATTATTAACAATACTAAACAACAGAAAAGAGGAATTATTTATGCAGTACCGAATTATCGGCAGCACCATGCCCGCGGTCGAAACTATACTGAACCGCGGCGAAAGTATGTACACCCAGTCGGGCGGAATGGCTTGGATGAGTCAGGGCGTAGAGATGACCACCTCTACTAAGGGCGGCGTGCTCAAAGGTCTGGGCAGAAAGATGTTCGCGGGCGAGTCGATGTTCATGGCAACATACACCGCCGTTATGGACAACGCCACCGTAGCTTTCGCATCTACCGTGGCGGGCGAGATAGTGCCCATCGACCTTGCTCAGCATCAGGGGCTGATCTGCCAAAAGGGTGCGTTTCTCTGCGCTACCCCCGGCGTGCAGATGAACATGACTTTTACGAAGAAATTCTCGGCGGGTCTTTTCGGCGGCGAGGGCTTTATCCTCCAGCAGGCTGTCGGAAATGGTCTGCTTTTCCTCGAGATCGACGGCGACAGAGTTGAGAAAACGCTTGCCCCCGGCGAAGTGCTTTACGTCGATACAGGAAACCTCGTGGCTTTCGACCCCACTGTACAGTACGAGATACAGATGATTAAGGGCGTGAAGAACATCTTCTTCGGCGGCGAAGGACTTTTCAACACAAAGCTTACAGGCCCCGGCAAGGTGATCTTACAGACCCAGAACTTCAACGAATTTGCTTCGCGCATACTCGCCATGATGCCACGCAGCTAAGAGGTATTTTAGGCAATGAATTTTTTTACAGTAGGCTTTGTCCTGCTCTCAATAAATCTTGATTTTGATATGCCGCTGAATTACGCACTGAAGCTCGCCGGCGTATTCTTCATGTACGGCGGCGTTAAAGAGACCGATTCGGTATCAGATGGCTTTAGCAGACTGCGCCCGCTTATAGCGGCGGTGTGCGCCCTCTCAACACTTGGGCTGGCAGGCTCGCTGCTGACCTATTTCGGTTTAGTAGGCGGCATGGCGGGCAATATTATAAGCATAGTGCTCGGCGCGGGCACGGTGGCGGCGGTGCTTTATATGCAGTACGTCAAGATAATAAAGCTTATGCTGCCCCGCCACGAGCTTGTGAACGACCCCTCGCTGCTCGTGAACCTCGCAAAAACTTGGAAAAAGCTCGCGATATTCACAGCCCTCGGCGCGGCGGGCGATGTGCTCAACCGTCTGCTGCCCGCGGGAAACGCGCAGGTGTACGCCAGCGTAGTGCTCGTCATTGCCAGAGTTATCATGATAATCTACATATTCTGCGCGGCTTCGGCTTTCAATAAAGTCCGCATGGATTTCAACGCCGTGCACCCCGTATGACGTATGAAATGAAGGAAGGTAAGTAAAAGTGCTTTCGGTCATAATACCCGCTTATAATGAGCAGGACAACGTGCCGCGCGCCGCTTCGGCTATAAGCAAGCTGCTCTCGGCGCACTGTATAGACTACGAGATAATTTTTATAAACGGCGGCTCTCGCAGCTGGCGGCTAGCGACGAACGCATAAAGGCGATCGGCTTTAGCCGCAATTTCGGCAAAGAGTCGGCGATATTCGCAGGGCTGGAAAACGCGGCGGGCGACGCCTGCGTGATAATCGACTGCGACTTACAGCACCCGCCCGAAACTATTATCGAGATGTACAAGCTTTGGCAGACGGGCGACGTGGATATAGTAGAAGCCAAAAAGCGCACGCGCGGCAATGAAAGCACGGCGCACCGCGGAATGGCGAAGCTTTTTTACAAAATAATACAGCGCGTTTCGGGGCTGGAGATGGAGGATTCATCTGACTTCAAGCTGCTAGACCGCCGCGCCGTGGAAGCGCTGCTGAGAATGCCCGAGCGCCTAACGTTCTTCCGCGCGATGTCTAGCTGGGTGGGATTTAAGACCGAGTGCGTTTATTTCGACGTGGCAGAGCGGCAGTCGGGCAGCAGCAAATTCGGCTTTGCCTCACTGGTGAAGTACGCCGTGACCTCTATAACCTCGTTCACTTCCGCACCTATGCAGATGGTAACGGTGGCGGGCGTGGTCACCTTTATAATAGCTGTCATTTTCGGCATAAACACGCTGGTGCAGAAGATAATGGGCACTTCGGCAGAAGGCTTTTCCACCGTTATACTGCTGCAGCTCATCACCTCGGCGATAATAATGTTCAGCCTGGGCATAATAGGCTACTACCTCGCCAAAATATATGAGGAGATAAAACAGCGCCCGCGATACATCATCAGCGAAAGGCTGAATATGGAAGAAAATACAAGGAGATAGCAAATGAACACACCCTCGGCGGCGGAGAACTCCGCCAACCTCCCCAACGAAAATACAAAAAGAAAAAGGCTGCCGCGCTTTAGTCGGCAGCAGGCAGAAGGCTTTGTGAGGTTTTTCTCAAAGCCCTTTTTTCTGTACCTGCTTTGCTTTATACTGCCCGCAGGCATAATGTACCTCGCCTACGCGCTTTTTAAGGTGCACCCTTTCGGTGACGGCTCGGTGCTGGTGCTCGACCTTAACGGTCAGTACGTTTACTACTACGAAGCTTTCCGCGACGCGATAATGGGCGACGGCAGCCTTGTATACAACTGGTCGCGAAATCTTTCGGGCAATATGTTCGGCATATTCGCCTACTACCTCGCCAGCCCGTTCATGCTGATAACCTGCATATTCCCGCGCTCGGCTATGTGCGGCGCTATCGAAACTATGCAGATACTCAAAATTGGCACGGCGGGGGCGACGTTCGCGCACTTCCTGCTGCGCACCGCCGATAAAAAGCCACGCCGCACCTCGGTAGTGGCGTTCTCAAGTATGTACGCGCTGATGGCTTACATGGTGGTGCAGCTTATGGACCCCATGTGGCTCGACGGGCTTATCTACCTGCCGCTGATATGCTTAGGCGTAAAGCGGCTGCTGAAAGAGGGCAAGATGCTGCCCTACATTATCCCCCTCGCGCTGATGTTCATAGCGCATTTCTACATCGGCTACATGATCGCCTTTTTCACGTTCTGCTACTTTGTAACCTGCTTTTTCGGGGAGGAGGGCAGGATAGCGCCGAAGCACTTTATGGTGCGCATCTTCCAGTTCATAGGCGCTTCCCTCACCGCCGCCATCACCGCCTGCTGCGTGCTGATACCGATATACAACGCGCTGAAACTCGGCAAGCTGGAATTTTCCACACCCGATTGGTCGATGGCTACGCAGTTCGACTTTTTAACGTTCCTCACAAAGCTTTTCCCGTTCAGCTACGACACCGTTTACCCCGAGGGTCTGCCGATGATCTACTGCGGCGCGGCGGTACTGATACTTGTTCCGCTCTTCTTCATGAACCGCAGGATAGGCATAAAGACGAAAGTTTCAAACGGCCTGCTTATGGCTTCGGTAGTGATATTCATGTATCTGCGCCCCGTTGACATAGTTTGGCACGGTTTTCAGGTGCCGAACTGGCTGCCTTTCAGATATTCCTTCGCTTTCTCATTCCTGCTGTTGACTATGGCTTTCAAGGCTTTTGAGAACCTCGACGGCATTACGCCGAAAGAGATAGGCGGCGTGTTCTTCGGGCTGGCGGTGTTCCTCTTCTGGTGCGAGCGCGAAAAATACGAGCATTTCCAGATATTCCGCACGGTAAAAAGCGACAACGGCGAGGACACCAGCGCGATAATCGGCGGAATATGGTTCTCGCTGATAGCGCTGCTGATATACTTCCTGCTGATATACCTAAACCGCAAGTACAAGACCTCGCGCATACTCGCGCTGATAACCTGCGTGGCGGTGAGTCTGGAGCTGCTGGCGAACACGATGGACACTCTGCAAAAGATAGACGACGACGTAGTTTACAGCGATTACACTTCCTACGAGCCGTATATGTCGGACACCATCGACGCGGTGAAGCATATCAAAAGCTTTGACGACGATAAATTTTACCGAATGGAAGCAACCTTCCACCGCACGGTGAACGACCCCATCGGCACGGGTTACAGCGGAATATCCCACTCCAGTTCGGTAATGAACGCCCCCGCGCTGACTATGCTGAAACAGTTGGGCTACGCATACGGCGGCCACTACACCAAATATGAGGGCAGTACCTACATCACAGACAGCGTTTTCGACATACGCTACCTTATGGATAAAGAAGCATACAACGGCGAAAAGCGCTACATGGACGACCGCACGAAAGTTCCCGAAGACTACAAGCTGGCTACCCATATCGACGAAACGGACGCGAAGTACAAATTCTACCGCAACCCCTACGCTATGGGTCTGGGCACAGTTTGCAGTGAAAATATCAACTCAATAGAGCTTACCGACGTGAACCCCTTTGAAAATCAGAACGTGCTTTACAGCGCACTTTGCGGCAAGGCGGAGATAACGAACTATTTCAGCCGCATAATGCCGAAAAGCGAGGAAAAGCAAAACCTGCGCGAAAGCAATTTGAACGACGATATGGGTCACAAAGGCTACTACACCATCGACAAATCAAAGGGCGAAGCGCATATAGACTACATCATCGAGATGGACCGCGACAGCGACCTTTATATGTACCTGCCCACCAAATACGAGCGCAACTGCAACGTTTGGGTGCTTGACGAGGAGAAATACATCAACGGCGACGGCGTTATGGACTACGCTGGTCAATTCTTCGTCGGCGATAATTACTCGATACTGAACCTCGGCAGCTTCCTGCAAAACGAAGAGGTGCGCATACGCATCACTATCGACAATGACGATGATGAAGCCTACTGGTGCGACGAGCTGTTTTACAGCTTCGACCACGATACTTTCGCCGCGGACGCGGAAGCGCTGGCGGGTAAGGCTATGAATGTCACCGAGTTCGACAACACCTCCCTCACCGCCGAGTGCACCGCCGAAAGCGAAGGGCAGTACCTCTTCACCACCATTCCCGACGAGCCGGGCTGGGTTGTAAAGGTCAACGGCAAGCAGGTGCGTTACAGCACCTCGATGGGCACGCTCATCACCGTACCGCTCGAGCGCGGCGAAAACACTGTAACTATGGAGTTCAAACCCAGCTACTACACGGGCGCGAAGATGATCTCGCTCGCGGGGCTGCTGATAATCGCAGTGATATTCCTCTTTGAGTACAAAAACGGCAAGATACTTCTAAAACTGGTAACGAGAGCTTCTCTCAGCGGCGAGCCGCCGAAGCCTGCGCCGACCTCGCAGACAAGATCTGACGAATAAGCATAAACCAAAAGGGACGTTTGCAGAAAATGCTAACGTCCCTTTTTTTGCATACAAAAAAGCGGCACTGCTGCCAATGCCGCTTGAAATATCTGTATCAGCTTAGAACTGCGCCGAGTAGTTCGGTGCTTCCTTAGTGATGTAAATATCGTGGGGGTGAGATTCTTTCAGACCTGCGCCGGTGATGCGTACAAATCTGGACTTAGCGTGCAGATCCTCGATAGTGGGAGCGCCGCAGTAGCCCATGCCCGATCTGATACCGCCGCAAAGCTGGAAAATAGTATCGGAAACCAAGCCCTTGTAAGCAACTCTTCCCTCTACGCCCTCAGGAACGAGCTTCTTGCTGCCTGTCTGGAAATATCTGTCCTTAGAGCCCTTCTGCATAGCAGCGATAGAGCCCATGCCTCTGTAAGTCTTGAACTGTCTGCCCTGATAGATCTCGAGGTCGCCGGGTGCCTCTTCGCAGCCTGCGAGCAGCGAGCCGAGCATTACAACGTTAGCGCCGGCAGCCAGTGCCTTTACGATGTCGCCCGAATATTTGATGCCGCCGTCAGCGATAACGGGTACGCCGTACTTCTGAGCCACGCAAGCTACGTCGTAAACTGCGGTTATCTGCGGTACGCCGATACCTGCAACTATTCTCGTGGTGCAGATAGAGCCGGGGCCGATACCTACCTTGATGCAGTCAGCGCCCGCCTGAATGAGAGCCTCAGCAGCCTCAGCGGTAGCGATGTTGCCCGCGATTATCGGGGTATTGGGGAAAGCAGCCTTTACTTTCTTAATGCACTTGATTATGTTGGCGGAGTGACCGTGAGCCGAGTCGAGCACCAGCACATCGACCTGCGCGTCGATAAGCGCCTTTGCGCGGTCGAGCACGTCGTCGGTAACGCCGATAGCCGCGCCGCAGAGCAGTCTGCCCTTAGCGTCCCTAGCGGAATTGGGGTACTGTACAGCCTTTTCAATATCCTTTATGGTGATAAGACCCTTGAGCATACCCTTGTCGTCAACTATGGGCAGCTTCTCGATCTTGTGCTTCATGAGTATCTTCTGCGCGTCCTCGATGGTAGTGCCTACCTCAGCGGTAACGAGGTCTTCTTTAGTCATTACGTCCTCGATACGGGTGCTGAAATCGGTGATAAAGCGCAGATCGCGGTTAGTAAGTATACCTACCAGCTTGCCTGTCGCGTCTACTATCGGCACGCCGGAGATCTTGTACTTGCCCATAAGCTGGTCAGCTTCTTCTACGGTCTTATCTGGAGTAAGAGAGAAAGGATTTGCAATTACTCCGTTTTCGCTGCGTTTTACCTTGTCTACCTCTTCTGCCTGCTGCTCTATAGTCATGTTTTTGTGAATGATTCCTATACCGCCCTCGCGCGCTACCGCGATCGCCATTTTCGACTCGGTAACGGTATCCATAGCCGAGGTCATTATAGGTGCGTTGAGCGTAATATTCGCCGTAAGCTTAGTTCTGAGGTCGATCATGTTAGGGGTAACGTCAGACTCTGCGGGGATAAGCAGAACGTCGTCGAAGGTAAGACCCTGCTTTCCGAATTTTTCATCATAATTAGTATTCAGCATACAAAAAATCCTTCCTCTCTTTGAATTGCCGCTGCCGATGCGCTCGGCAGTCTGAAAAAAATACATACTATATTCTTAAAAATATACACCTTTTTCGACAATATGTCAATGTATATTTTTTAAATTTTTTGTAACCCGCTCACTCGCCCTTATTTTGCAGCATGAGCAGCTTGGTCTTTAGCACGGCCGCCTGCGTTTTCGCGTCGGGCAGCCCGCCGTTCATAGCCATATCGAAAACTTTGTCGAAAGGTAGCTTTATCACGTCGAGAAACTCGCCCTCGTCAAGGTGCTGTTCGCCGAAATGCAGCCCGCGCGCGAGGTACATATGTATTATCTCGGTGTCGTAAGCCACGGTGGGATATATGCAGCCGAGGTATTCAAAGCTATCGGCAGTCGCGCCCGTTTCCTCTTTCAGCTCCCTAATGCCGCACTCGCGGTGGTTTTCGCCAAACTCCAGCTTGCCCGCAGGCAGCTCGTAAAGCGCCGTTTGGAACGGGTAGCGGAACTGCTTTACCATATAAACGCTGCCCTCTTCGTCGAGCGGCAGAACGCATACACCGCCGGGGTGGCGGATAAGCTCGCGCTTGGTCTTGTGCCCATTATCCAGCTCCACGTCGTCCACATAGAGCTTTACCACCTTGCCGTCGTATATCTCGCGGCGCGATGTCATTTTTTCTTCGCTGTACATCTTAAAAAGCACTCCCCTTTCAGGTATTTGTATCACTGCATTACTGCTCGCCGCCGTTTTCAGCGCCGCCAGTATCCTGCTTATCTTCGGTATTTTCAGCCGTTATGTCCTCCAGAGCTTTTTCAGATGGCACTTCGCCCGGCTCTGACGCAGTATTTTCGCCCTCGGGCAGCTCAGCCGCATTTGCGGGCTTTCTCTTTCTATCGTAAACAAAGCTTACCGCCATGTACACGATGAAAACACCCACGCCCGCTGCCGAGATCTTCTTGCCTGCGGAAAGACCCGCAGTTTTGTACTCGAAGTGTATATCGCTCTCGCCCGCGGGGCATCTTATAGCCATAAAGCCGTAGTTCGCTTTGTCGATCTGTACCTCTTCGCCGTTCACGGTAGCCGTCCAGCCCTCTTCGTAAGGCACTGAGAAGAAGAGCAGCTTGTCATCCTCAAGGTTTATTTTAGCGTCGAAGCCGTTGGTAGATTCCTTGAAGTAGTAGCAGGAGGCAGCGCGCTTTTCGGCGCAAACTTCCTCAAAGTGGTCTTGCGCCACGTCAGCGGAGTTGTACTCGTACTTCTTGAGAATATCCATGTATCTGCCCTTAGCCGCGTCATCGAGCACTACTGCTTCCAGCAGCACGTTCGGGCGGCGGGTATCCTGCACGTTATTCACCGTATCGGTATCGGTGTAATAATCGTAGGTGAAGCCCATAGGTATCCAGTACTGGTTTTCGTAGATGTTGAAGTCGTTCTGAGTGCCGATGTAATCAAAACCGTTCAGACCGTTCACCGTTTCCGAGGCGGGCTTATTATCGGCACGATCGAAATAATATCTTACCGAGAACATACTTCTCAGCGCGTAAAGGCTGGTAGGCATTCTGGAAGCAACGTCGCGCGTCTGACCGATGGTGGTGTAGAAATCCATTATCGAAGAGGGCACTACGCTGTGGAATGTACGCATAGAGGAAAGTCCCCAGAACATACACCAGTTATCCACATTTTCCGAAGTATCTATACGGTAGAAAGTGTTATCGTCGTAAAGATGGTTGACCTCAGAAGCTTTGTCAAGCTTATCCATATCGAGGTTATCTTTGCCGTTTATAGCGTACTTGATATACTCGTCATGTCCGCCGTCCTGCACAGCGCCGTAGTTTACGCCCGCGAACATCGTGATGATGCAGGCAGCCGCCGTGACGCCGGAAACTATGCGGCTGAAATTCTTGGTTCTGGGCAGGTAGTAGATGATTATGCCCAGTACCGCGGTGAGTATAGCCGTTACCGCAAACTGCATATAATACATATCTACATACTGCGGCAGCTTGCCGAATACCGCCTTGCCGTCCTCCATAGTAGGCAGCATACCTATACCGAGGAAGATAATTACCATTACAACTACGAGCTTGAAGCCCTTCTTTAGGGTATCAGCGCCCTCTTCCAGCATTTTAGCGGTCATAAGGCACATTATCAGTATCGGCGCAAAGAACCATCTTGCGTAGTAGCTGCTGTTGAGCGCTACGAATACCGAGTTTAGCCAAGGAACGCACATCATTATGCCGCTGACGGCGATGAGCTTGGTAGCCCAGTGCTTTTTCTTATTGCGCATGAAGGCGATAACGCCGCACATAGAGAACAGCGGCAGGTAACCTGCTATAGAAGCCCAGCGCGCGTTGTCAGAGCGCAGTATGTTCACTCTCGCGGGCATATCGCTCATCATGAAGAAGCCTTGAATTATGCGGGGTATTCTCACGCTCTCGTTGTAGAAGATCATATCTATGCCGTACAGGCGCGAATCTACGCGGGGGTTATTGAGCGTGTCGATGCAGGCAGGAAGGAAGATGAAGCAGGCGAGGGCCACGCCGAGCACTGCCTCAAAGCAAAGTCTGCCGAAGATCTTGAAATCCATCTTGAAATCTTTTTCGGTGCAGCGGATGAAGAAGTAGATAACTACGAACACTACCTCGCACACGAAGAAGAAGTAGTTTACAGTAGCGCAGAGGGCTACCGCCAGCGCGAAAACGCCGCGCCGCTTGTCCTGCGTGAGCATCTCAAATGTCAGCAGCAGCAGCGGGAAAAACGCCGTAACATCGTGGAAATGGTTAAAGAACACATTGTAGAGCTGGAAGCCCGAGAACGCGTACAGCATAGCGCCGATAAAGCAGGCGTCGCGGTTCTGCACGAAGCGGCGTATGTAAGCATAAGAGGTGATAGCCGCCACCGAAGTCTTTAGCGCCAACATCCACGGCATAAGGTATTTTACCGCGCTGAGCGGGAAAAGCGTAGTCAGCCAGAAAAACGGGCTGCCCAGCAGGTAAAATGAATATGAGCCAATGAAGTTCGCGCCGAGGTCGGTGCCCCAGTCCCAACCGAGGTTGCCGTTTCGCACCATCTCGTTGGCGTGCTGGTAAAACATCATCTGCTGCGAATTGAAATCGCCGTAATAGAGGAAAATACCGCCGTTTCGTATCATAGTCGGCAAAAATGCTATCATCATGCCGAAGAACGAAACTACGAAAAGCAGCAGGTATCTCTCTCGCTGTTTTTTCTCACCGCTTTGGGTGAGAAGTCCCTTTTCTTTCATAATACAGTAAACCTTACCTTTCAGCCCATAAGGGCATTTGTATAACATAAACACATCATAATTATATCACATTTGCTCGCAAAATGCAATACCGCGCGGCAAAGTTTTGCCATAAATAAGTTTGCCGAAGCTGACAAAAAGCATTGACAATCGCGGGGCAAAGTTGTATAATAAATATGTACCCTGCCGCGTTTCCCGAAAGAACTATCTAACGGGCAGACCTTTGGCAGAGCGCATAAATATAAGCCCTGACGTGATAAAGCCTGCGCCGCTTTCGCGAAAGCGCCGATATGATACCGAAAAGACCACATCTGCATATGCGGGCGAGGTCTGAATACCCGTATACATACGCGCTTTCTGCCGATCTGGCGGAGGGCGCTTTTTTGCGGCGTTTTCGCGGCGGGATAAGGAGGTAATATGAACAGGATAGCGCTGATAGGAATAATGGTGGAAAACACCGACTCTATACCGCGGCTAAACGACCTGCTTCACGGCTGCGCCGAGTACATAAAGGGCAGAATGGGCGTGCCGCACGCGGGCGGGCGCATACAGGTAATAAGCGTAGTGCTGGAAGCCCCTGCCGATAAGATAAACGCCCTCTCGGGCGCGCTGGGCAGGCTGGAAGGCGTTACCGCAAAGACCATCTACGCAAAGGAGTGAGCCGCATGGATAACACCACTAACATCGAGCTTATAGAAAAGCTTTACGCCGGCGGCGGGCTTTGCGCCGAGGAATATGCACAGCTTATAACCGCGCACACCCCGCAGGAGGCTCAGCTTCTATACTCATACGCCGACGCTCTGCGCGATAAATATTACGGCAAAGACGTTTACCTGCGCGGGCTTATAGAATTTTCATCATACTGCAAAAACGACTGCATATACTGCGGTCTGCGCCGCTCGAACACAAAAGCCCAGCGCTACCGTCTTTCGCAAGAGGATATACTGGAGTGCTGCCGCGGCGGTTACGAACTGGGCTACCGCACATTCGTACTGCAAAGCGGCGAGGATATGCACTTCACCGACGATATGATATGCCGCATAGTTTCCGCGATAAAGGCGGAGTTCCCCGACTGCGCGGTCACGCTTTCGATAGGCGAAAAGAGCCGCGAAAGCTATCAGGCGTATTTCGACGCGGGGGCAGAGAGGTATCTTCTGCGCCACGAAACTGCCGACCCGCTCCACTACGCCAAACTCCACCCGCCAGAGCTTTCTGCCGAGAACCGCCGCAGATGTCTGTACGACCTGAAAGATATAGGCTATCAGGTCGGCACGGGCTTTATGGTAGGCTCGCCGTACCAGACGGCTGAGAACCTAGCGGCAGATATGATGTTTTTAAAAGAGCTTCGCCCGCACATGGTCGGCATAGGTCCGTTTATACCGCACGCCGACACGCCATTTGCGAAATTTCCCGCGGGCACGGCTGAGCAGACGATTTTCATGATAGCGCTGATACGGCTTACACTGCCCTACGCGCTTATCCCCGCTACCACCGCCCTTGCGACCATCGACCCCATCGGCAGGGAAAAGGGCATAAAAGCGGGCGCGAACGTCTGTATGCCGAACCTCTCGCCTATGAGGGTGCGCAAGAAATATCTGCTGTACAACAACAAAGCCTGCACGGGCGATGAATCGGCGCAGTGCCGAGCCTGCATGGAAAAGCGGCTGGAGAGCATAGGCTTCCGCTCGGTAGTTTCCCGCGGGGACTGCAAAGTCAAAAATACTGATACAAATTTATGATATTAAAATATAAGGAGTTTTTAAAATGTACGATCCTAAATCGCTGAAAGCGGAAGAGTTCATCGACCACGCCGAGATACTTGAAACGCTAGATTACGCTGAGAAAAACAAGAACAACAAAGAGCTTATAGAGCAGATACTCGAAAAAGCCCGCCCGAGAAAGACCGCGCGCGGCACGGAATGTGCGGGCCTTAGCCACCGCGAAGCCTCAGTACTTCTCGCCTGCGAAGACCCCGAGCTTATCTGTAAGATGTACACCCTCGCCGAGGAGATAAAGAAAGCTTTTTACGGCAACAGAATAGTAATGTTCGCGCCGCTCTACCTCTCAAACTACTGCGTGAACAAGTGCGTTTACTGCCCGTACCACAATCAGAACCACCACATTCCCCGCAAAAAGCTGACGCAGGAAGAGGTAGCTAAGGAAGTTATCGCGCTGCAAGACATGGGTCACAAGCGCCTTGCCATCGAAGCGGGCGAAGACCCCGTAAATAACCCGATAGAGTACATTCTCGAGTGCATAAATACCATATACTCCATAAAGCACAAAAACGGCGCTATCCGCCGCGTGAACGTAAACATCGCGGCTACCACCGTAGAGAATTACCGCAAGCTGAAAGAAGCGGGCATAGGCACATACATACTCTTTCAGGAAACTTACCACAAAGAAAGCTACGAAACGCTCCACCCCGCAGGCCCTAAGCACAATTACGCTTACCACACCGAAGCTATGGACAGAGCTATGGACGGCGGCATAGATGACGTAGGCTTGGGCGTGCTTTTCGGTCTTGAGCTTTACAAGTACGAGTTTGCGGGTCTGCTCATGCACGCCGAACACCTCGAAGCCGTACACGGCGTAGGCCCGCACACCATAAGCGTGCCGAGAATAAAGCGCGCCGACGATATAGACCCCACCGTTTTTGACAACGGCATCGACGACGACACTTTCGCTAAGATAATCGCCTGCATACGCATAGCAGTTCCCTACACCGGCATGATAGTTTCCACGCGCGAGAGCGAGGCTTGCCGCAATAAGGTGCTCAGCCTGGGCATTTCGCAGATCTCGGGCGGTTCGCGCACATCGGTAGGCGGATACGCGGGCTACACCCCCGAAGAGCGTCCGCACGATACCGAGCAGTTCGACGTTTCCGACCAGCGCTCGCTCGACGAAGTAGTGCGCTGGCTGATGGAGCTGGGCTACATACCCTCGTTCTGCACCGCCTGCTACCGTGAGGGCAGAACGGGCGACCGCTTCATGAGCCTTTGCAAGACGGGTCAGATACAGAATTGCTGCCACCCCAACGCCCTCATGACGCTGAAAGAGTTCCTAGAGGACTACGCTTCGCCCGAAACGAAAGCGCTCGGCGAAAAGCTAATAACCGAAGAGCTGAAGACCATACCGAACGAAAAAGCGCGCCGCTTAGCTACCGAATACATCGAGAATATCCACGAGGGAAAGCGCGATTTCAGATTTTGATCTGTGACATTCTGACAATGAAATAAATTCCTCTCAAAAGAAGATCGGCGGAAGTTTCGCAAAATGAAGCTCCCGCCGATCTTTTATTTTTATTCTGTTATGATGAGCGCTATCTTCTCGACCGCCGCCCGCGCTTCTTTTATCGGGAAACTCACCCAAACGTGGTCTAGCCCCTCGCCTACCTCCAGCCGCAGCGGAACTCCCTGCTCGGCGGCGGAGTCTGCCAGCCGCAGCGCTTCGGGGTAGAAGATCTCGTGCGTGCCGACGAATACGGTAAGCTCGCCCGCCTGCGCAAGGCTGCCGTATATCGGGCTGACGCGCGGGTCGCGGGGGTCTAGGCTGCCCGCCCAAAGCCTGCCCATGCGCCGCAGCCCGTAAATTCCCAGTATCGGGTCTGCGTCCTCGTAGGCGCGCATATCGGCATTTTCCATCGAAATATCGAGCCATGGGGATAGCAGTATCGTCTTATCGGGCAAGCGCGCGCCCTCACCAAGCTGCTGTATAAGCCCCAGCGCCAGCCCGCCGCCCGCGGAGTCGCCCATTACTACCAGCTTTTTAAAGCCGCCCTCAGCCGTATCGGTAACCACCTGCGCGTAAAGATCGTTCAGCAGCGAGTACGCCGCAAGGCAGGTGTGTATAGGCGCACGGGGGTAGATCGGCACGAATATCAGCGCGCCGGTAAGCTCCGCTATGCGCCGCAGCATATCCCAGTGAAAGAGATTTGGCGGAGCGAAATACGAGCCGCCGTGCAGATAAAGCAGGCGGGTCTTTGCAGGCTCGCCCGTTACGTTCTCTTCGCCGATGGTAAAATACTGCATACCGCGAAAGCTGTGCTCGGCAATATCGGCGCGGTTTTTCAGCGCGGCGGGCAGCTTATACGGCTGCTGATTGCGCTTCGCCATAGCCGAGATATAAGCGGTGCAGGCTTCTGCTTCTGTAAATTTTCTTTTGCCGTCGCGCGCCCGCAGTATCGGCTCGGCCGCGCCCGCAAGAAATGACTTTTCAGCCAAACTATTCCTCCAATATCATATCATCATATCTGTTCTTTACTTCATAATTTCAAATCGTTACTTCTTAGCGCCCTTGATTATGCGCACGCTGAATTTGCAGCCGCAGGCGGGGCACTTTGTGCCGTGCTTGCCTTTTACGCGGGGCAGCCGCAGCGTTTTTCCGCAGTTAGGGCAGCGCTTGAAGAAATACGTTCTGCTCTGCTCGCGGCGCGTTTTCATCTTGTTCACCTTAGCCGCCGCGCTGTAATACGCCTGCTCAGCCTTAGCGTTCTCGCTCCGGCGCTTTGCCGTGTTGCGCGAAAAATACCTGAAAGCCGCCGCCGCAAAGACACCTATGCCCACAAAGTAGAGTATCATAGAGTGCAGGAACACATTTAGAAACATCAGCGCCACATACGCTATGGTAAGGATATAAAAGAGCCTGTCAGCGCCGTTTCTACCCGCCATGAACCGCTGCATCCTGTATCTGAAATTATTCATAAGATCTGCCTTTTTTCGACCTTTCTTTTCACTCAGTTTTCACACGTTTTTATATACAACAAGAGGGCGGTAAGCGCCCTCTTTGTCAGTATCGTTTTTTGTTAGCCGATAAACCTTCGATCAGCCTTTTTTCTTGTTGTAATACTCGGTCTGTCTGTCGTAGATCTCCTTTACGGTGTATCTCTTTACAGCCTTGTTATTTACAGTTATCTTCATTTCCTTTACCCAGCCCTCGACCTTGCTGTCGAATTCATCGCCCTTCATCGACTGGAGAAGCGTTTCCTTGTTATCGTCAACGTAGTCGGTGCGCTCGGCTATATCTGCCGACATGAAGATGTAGTAATTAGTATCGTTTTCCCACGAGGCAGCCGCGCCGTATTCGCCCTCTTTTATCTGCTTGAGCAGCTCGGCGTTGTTTTCGTTGTAACTGTCGCTGTCCTTGTTTGTTCCGTCGGTGTAGTTTACCACTGTTTCGTTGGGGTACTTGTCCTCTTCTTCGCTGTCGCCGTCGGCAGAGCTGTCGTCGGAGGAAGATGTATCGGTATCGGCGCTAAGCTCGGTATCCGCTTCGCTCGAGTCAGCCGCGCTCGAGTCATCGGAAGAAGTATCGTCCGCAGCAGAGCTTTCGTCCGCCGCCGAAGATGAATCTAGGTCGGTAACCGCGCTCTCGTCAGCTGAGCTGTCGGTGCTGTCCTCGGCGTCCTTAGCTTTCTTATAAGCGTCGTACTCGTCGATTATCTTGTCAAAGCCCTCGAAATCAAGTTCTTTAGCCTCTTCAAGATAGCCGTCTACAAGCTCTTTTATCTCAGCGTTTTCCGATTTTTTGGTATCGTCATCGGTGCTGGTGCTCTTAGGTATAGTTACCAGCTTGTATCTGATGTAGTTATCGTTGACATATGTCTGGAGGTCGTCGGCGGGAACTTCTTCCTTGCCTCCCTCAGCGTAATAGTAATCAAAGATAGCCGAGCGCTTGAAGGAAAATTCGTAGGTCTGCTTTATCGACTCGCGGCTGATGCCCTCAGACTCGTAAAAATCGCCGTTGGAATCCCACGAGGAGGATACGTTGTCGCTGATAGTGTTTTTATCGTCTTTTGAAAGCTTCAGACCCAGCTCGTCGAACTTAGCGTTTACGGTGGCAAATTCCTTGGTCTTTTCCAGCGCGCTGTCCTTGACATACGTTGTAAAATCCTTGCCGTCTATCTGCTTGTCGAAACATTCGCTGAGGTCTTTTACCTTGCCGCCGTAGTACATAGTGTACATCTGGCTGGTCATTTCGCTTAACGCATAGCTTATATATACGCCGGCGTTTACCTTTTTGCCGTCTGCCGTAAGCGCGTAATCAGTGCTCGAACAGCCCGCCATAGTGCCCGCCGTTACCGCCGCAGCCACTGCTGCTGCCGCAGCTCTTTTCATCTTCTTCATTTCACTTTACGATCCTTTCATCGTTTGATAAGTTATCGCTATATATCACAATAGATATTATACTATTTTTTCGCTTTTAAGTCAAGGCATTTTGCCAAAACTTCATGATTTTTCAGCGTTTCATCACTTTTCAGCCGAGTCATCTATGGCGCTGTTTGCCGTCTGAGCGGTACCGGCGTTTTCGTTCAGCGAGAAAAATCCGTCGTTCTTGTTTTCGCCGTAGGTCGAGATGTACACTTTTTCAAAAGTTATGTCCTGCTTCGGGCGCAGGTCGGCGTCTTTATCGCTGCCGCTGCTGTCAGAAGGGGTTATCACCTGCGCGCGCAGTACGTCCTCGTAAGCTTCAAGGCCGTCGTACACCTGTGCGAATATCGTGTACTGCTGCGAGAAATTTGGCACGCCGCCTTTTGTCTTAAAAGCGTTGTTGAGCTTGGTGTTGTCGCTTGCGGAGTCCAGCTGCTCGCAGGTATCTTTGTCAAACTCTATGCTGCCGATGAAAAGCACGCGGCTTCCCGCCTGTATCTGCGTATTGAAAGCCGATTTTTGGTTGCCGTAAGCCGCCAGCGCGCCGTAAAACGGCCAAAGGTCTTTCGACTTTTCGGGCGATTTTTCCGTCTTATCGGTATCGCTGTCGTCAGTGCCGTCTGAGGTCTTTGAGCCGCCCATGAAGTAAACGCCGTCCTGCACGGCGAAAACGTGCGTGCCGTCGTAATAGCCCGATTCAGCCAGCCCCTCGAAATACTTGCAGTATTCGGGCGCTTGGTCTTCGTAAAGCACCGCCTTGAATGTGCCGAGGTTGGTTTCAAAAACGGCTACCTTTGTGTCGTCCGCGGGCAGCTCGTACTGTATAAGCTCGGCGCTGTTGTAATCTATCTTGTTTTTGCCGTCGATGGCTTTCGAGATGAAATATATCGCGGCGAACACCACCACGAAGATGAGCGCTATCAGCGAGAACTGAAAGTAGGTCATCATCTTGCGGCGCGCCATAGGCACTCCGCGAGAGGTGTTGTTGTCCTTATCTACATATGGCTGGTCTTTTTTCACTTCGCTTTATTTCCTCACTTTTTGTAGATCTTTGTGCCCTGTCTGGTCTCTTCTACCACCCAGCCCAGCTCGGATATCTTGTCCCTAAGCTCGTCGGCGAGGGCGAAGTTTTTAGCCTTTCTCGCTTCACGGCGCTGGTCAACAAGAGCCTGTATCTCGGCGGGAACGTCGCTTTCGGCAGCCTTTTCGGCCTCTATCAGCGCGTCAGCCTTTTTCACGAGGTCAAGCGAGAGCACTTTGTCAAAGTCGTTTATCAGCGCGATCTTGGTAGCGCCGTCCGCGTCGGATTTCAGCACGTCGTAAAGCGCGGTTATCGCGAGCGAGGTGTTGAGGTCGTTGCCCAGCGCTGCGTCAAAGCCCGCTTTCAGCTCGGCGAATTTAGCCGCGTCAGGCTCGCCCGATGCAGTTTTCTTAGCCGCTGCTACCGAAGCTGCCAGCTTTTCAAATGCGCGCTTTGCGTTATCGAGATTTTCATAGGTGAATACCAGCGACTTTCTGTAATGCGATTGTAGGCAGAAAAATCTGTACACCAGCGGGTCGTAGCCCTTGCTTTCGAGCAGCGAAACGGTGAGGAACTCGCCCTTCGACTTGCTCATCTTGCCGCTGTTGGTATTAAGATGGTGAACGTGGAACCAGTAGTTGCACCACTTGTGGCCGAGGTAAGCTTCGCTCTGCGCGATCTCGTTAGTGTGGTGGGGGAACTGGTTGTCGATGCCGCCGCAGTGGAGGTCGAGGTATTCGCCGAGGTTTTTCATCGAAATGCAGGAACACTCTATGTGCCAGCCGGGGTAGCCAACGCCCCACGGCGAATCCCACTTCAGCTCCTGATCGTCGAATTTCGACTTTGTGAACCAAAGCACGAAGTCAGCCTTGTTGCGCTTGTTGCCGTCTTCCTCAACGCCCTCGCGAACGCCTACCGCGAGGTCTTCCTCGCTGAAGTCGCCGAAAACGTAGTATTCTTTGAGCTTAGAGGTATCGAAATAGATGTTTCCGCCCGCCTCGTAAGCGTAGCCTTTTTCTATCAGCGCCGAGATGACCTTTATAAAGTCATCGATGCATTGGGTAGCGGGGGCTACCACGTCGGGGGTCTTTATATTGAGCTTTGCGCAGTCGGCAAAGAAAGCGTCGGTGTAAAACTTAGCTATCTCCATTACCGTCTTGTGCTCGCGCTTCGCGCCCTTGAGCATTTTGTCATCGCCCGTATCGCCGTCGGAAGTAAGGTGGCCTACGTCGGTGATGTTCATTACGCGCTTAACGTCCAGACCCGTGTATCTGAGGTATTTTTCCAGAACGTCCTCCATTATATAGCTGCGCAGGTTGCCTATATGCGCATAGTGGTAAACGGTAGGTCCGCAGGTGTACATACTCAGCTTGCCGGGTTCGTGGGGTACAAGCTCTTCCTTTTTTCTTGTGAGTGAATTATATATCTGCATTATTCAAAGCCTCTTTCGTTAGTTTCCCTTTTTCAGCTCTTCTACATCCTTTTTGAGCTTTTCCAGCTCTACCTTATATTTGCAAAGCTCCTGAGCTACGGGGTCGGGTATGTGTATCTGGTCTATATCCTGCGTAGCGGGGCAAGGCGGGGTCTTTCCGTTTACGCGTACTATCCTCGCGGGCACGCCCACCGCCGTAGCGTTTGGCGGAACTTCTTCCAGCACCACTGCGTTCGCCGCTATCTTAGCGCCGTCGCCGACCTTGAAAGGCCCGAGTATCTTCGCGCCGCAGCCGACCATTACGTTATTGCCGAGAGTGGGGTGGCGCTTGCCCTGATCTTTGCCCGTGCCGCCCAATGTGCAGCCCTGATAAAGCAGGCAGTAGTCGCCTATCTCAGCCGTTTCGCCTATAACTACGCCGCTGCCGTGGTCTATCAGCAGGCCCTTGCCTATCTTAGCGCCGGGGTGTATCTCTATGCCTGTGAAAAATCTGCTCACCTGCGAGATAATGCGTGCTGCCACTATCATATCCTTCTCGTAAAACCAGTGCGCTACGCGGTGCATTATCACTGCGTGCACGCCCGAGTAGGTTATCACGATCTCCAGCGCGCTGTGTGCGGCGGGGTCGCGTTCTTTTATAGACTGTATATCAGCCTTTATATCGTTAATAAATGACACTGTGTACATTCCTTTCAATAAAGGCAACACTGCAAGTCTTGCCTAAAAATGAGCTTTGTACCGAGCGGAAACTTACTTATTCGGGTCGATGTACGCCCAGTAAGTTTTGAGGTATATCCCGCCCGAGATAACGGTAAAGAGCACCGAGATCCATATCAGTATCTCAGAGATAAGGAATACTGTGCCGCTGTGGCCGACAAAGCCTTCTATACACATTATAGCGATTATCGCGATCATTGTGAATGCGGTCTTGAGTTTGCCCCAAATACCCGCGGCTACTACCACGCCCTTGTTCGCCGTGACCATGCGCAGACCCGATACCATAAATTCTCTTGCGATTATTATGATAACGGCCGCCGCGTCGCACCAGCCGCCTGCCGCCAAGCAGATCAGCGCGGAGGTGACGAGCATTTTGTCAGCCAGCGGGTCGAGGAATTTGCCGAAGTCGGTAACAAGTCCGTCACGGCGGGCAATTTTTCCGTCAAACCAGTCGGTTATAGAAGCTATCGCGAACAAAGCGAGCGCCACCCAGATATGACCTGTAAAGTTTATCAGCAGCGCCGCAACAAAGAACGGTACCAGCACTACGCGCAGCACCGTAAGCTTATTTGGAAGATTCATAATATCTTTCCCAGCCCTTTCCCAATATTTTTCTTTTGCTATATTACTCACAGACCGTGCCCAGCAGGTCGCAGTCCAGCGTATCGTCTATCTTAACTTTCACATACTCGCCGACGGTGAGCTTGCGCTCAGAAGAGAAGAATATCTTTCCGTCGATCTCGGGGGCGTCTGCCGCGCTTCTGCCGAAGCAGCACTCGGCGTATCTGTCGAAGCCCTCGGTAACTACCTCTACTACTTTTCCTATCATTTCCTGATTTTGCACGTCGTTTATAAACATCTGCTGTTCCATTATTACGTCGCTGCGGCGCTCTTTCTCCTCGTCGGTAAGCTGACCCTCAAACTTAGCGGCGGGCGTGCCCTCTTCGGCGGAGTAGGCGAAGCAGCCCAGTCTTTCAAAGCGCATATCGTTGGCAAATTCAGCCAGTTCCTCAAACTGCTCCTGCGTTTCGCCGGGGAAGCCGGTTATCAGCGTAGTTCTTATGATAACGTTCGGTATGCGGGCGCGTATCTTGCCTATCAGCTCGGTAAGCGTTTCGCGGCTGCCGCAGCGGTTCATGCGCTTTAGTATATCGGCGTTGCAGTGCTGTATAGGTATATCGAAATACTTTATCAGCTTATCCTGCTCGGCTATGGTATCTATCAGCTTATCGGTGATGCGCTCGGGGTAGAGATAAAGGGTGCGTATCCAGTGGAAGCCCTCTATCTTGCAAAGCTCGGTAAGCAGCTCGGGCAGGCGGCTCTCGCCGTAAATATCCTCGCCGTAGCGGGTGGTATCCTGCGCAACTACTACCAGCTCGGTAACGCCGTTATCGGCGAGCCAGCGCGCTTCTTCAAGAATATTCTCGATAGTACGGCTGCGGAATTTTCCTCTTATAGCGGGTATAGCGCAGTAGGTGCAGCCGTTAGAGCAGCCCTCAGCTATTTTCAGATAAGCGTAAAAAGGCTGAGTAGAGATGATTCTTCCGCCCTCTAAAGGCAGCGAGCATTTATCGCCCGCGTAAAGCTTTTCGCCGTTTTCGCCCGACATTATATCCTTCACTATCTGCGCTATCTCGGCGTCTTTACCTAGGGAAACTACCGCGTCAAGCTCGGGCATCTCGTCGAGAATATCCTGCTTATAGCGCTCTGCCAGACAGCCTGTGCATATCACACCCTTTATCCTGCCCTCTTTTTTTAGAGCTATGAATTCGAGCATAGTTTCTATAGCTTCTTCTTTAGCGGACTGGATAAATCCGCAGGTATTTATAATAGCCACGTCGGCAAGGGCGGCGTCTTGTATAAGTTCAAAGCCGTACTTGCGCAGCGAAAACATCATTTTCTCAGCGTCCACCTGATTTTTGGGACATCCCAGCGAGACCATTCCTACTCTTATAGCCATATCTCAATTACCTTCCTTTAAGCATAACTAATCTATTATATTATCTCACTTTTTGGGCGCATTGTCAAGTGATTTTGCAAATTATTAAAAAACAGCGCAACGCTATTTTAAAAATGGGAAAAATATCCGCAGAAGCGCATTTTTTCAGCACTTCTGCGGAGTAATAAGCTATATTTTCTTCATACCCTGTATCAGCATAGTCAGCAGCAGGAACGCCAGGTTGTAGATAACAACTATCGTAGGCGTTATCTGCGCGAAAGAGCCTGTAAGCATCATTATCACCGAGATAACTATGCCCAGCACCATAGCGCCGTATTGCAGCGCCACGCCCATATTCGCCACGAATTTCAGCCGCTTTGCCGCTACCAGCAGCATCGAGAAGCTGGGCAGGTGGCCCGAGCAGAACATCGAGGCAGAAACGCTCTCTTTATACTCCATAAGCTGCTCGCAGTCGCCGTCGCAGGCAGAGGGCAGAAGGCGTATAGACGAAGCGCTGATGTCGAAAAGCTGCGAGAGCAGCTCGCGGGTGATGAAGCCGTCGGAGCAGCGAACGTGAATATCTATCGACTCGTCCTCCATCTCCTGCACCCATCTTTCGGCGGCAGGGCCTACCGAGAGCTGTACGGCGAACATCATAGCCGCCTGACCCGAAACGGCAAGGTACATGATGCCGTTGCCGTCGGCGAAATTCTCCTCCGCCGACTCAGAGGGCAGACCCTCTACGCCGTGGCGCTCCATGAGTTTGCGGCTGCCGAGCAGCACACGCTTGTTCTCTATCCAGCCCGAAACGCCGAGGTTGTCCTCAGAGGCGCAGCCCTTTACGCCGAGTATCATATCGCTCTTGCCGCGCAGCATTTTGTAGAACGCGGGTATGGTAACGCTTCTTCCCGCCTGCGCCATGCTCGCCGCATAGATTATCGCCTGATCTATCATTACAGAGCCGAGCATTTTCAGGTTCACAAATTCAACAGTGCCCGTCGGGAAAAGGTGACCCGAGTCGATGACTACGCTGTTTACCTCAGCAAATTCCTCTACCGAAGAGTAGCCGAGTATCACGCCCGAGTATTCCGAAAGGCGCTTGCTCGCCTTAGCCATCGGGCGGTTTACTATCAGCGCCAAGCCTACCGAAGAGCTTATCGCCAGCGTGCCCGAAACGGAAGCGAGGAATACGAAGAGCTTTTCCGCCGCGCCCGATGAATTTTTCTCAAATACTATCGAGAGCAGACCCACCGCCAGCGCCGCCGCCAGCATTAGCGGAGTAGTCTTTTCCGCGTAGCTGTCCGCGAGGTCGGAGGAGTAGCTGTTTTTCATGAAGTCTTTTATAAAGCCCGTGCGGCGCATGACCGCAAGCTCTTTGCGCTTGCCGGCAGAGCCGTTAGTAAGGTAAGCGACTGTTTGGTCGTCATCCACAAGCTCTACCGCCGAGAAATTCTCGGTCTCAGCGACGAACTCGAAGTTGCGCTGAGTGCGGCGTACTATGCAGAGCTTGCCGAGCGTGTTGCAGAGCATGCCCAGTATCGCCGAAGATGTGTAGATATGGAAGAAAGAAGCCTTCAGCGACTCGGGGTCGAAAAGCGTAACAAGGCCTGCAAGTATAGCCGCTATCATGTTCAAAGCCGCAACGCTGTCGCTGTCGGGGCGGCGGCTGAAAATGCTCTTTATGCCGTTCACGATGACGGAGTAGGAGAAGCCCACCGCGACTATCGCGAGTATGGTATTTGTAAATATGAACGCCGAGGGGTTTACCGTGCGGTCAAAAACCGCCGCCAGCGGCAGCGAGAGGTCGTTCGCCACGGTGATGAAAAGGCTGAAAAGCGCCGCGAAAAGCAGCACCGCCGCACGCACCGTGAGGTTTGAGCGCAGGCGCTGTATCTGCTCCTTTATCTTCGGCGCGTCCTCTTTTTTGGTGTATTCGCTCTGAGAAGAGGGGCGCTTGTCCTCGTCAACGTACTCCTCGGTGCGGAACATAAAGCGCGTACCGCGAGTATTTTTCAGCGGTTCGGACCCTGCTTCGTTCTCATCGTCACCATCGTCGCAGTATGTATCGTCCTCGTAAGCCTCGTCCGGCTCTTCCGCTTCGGGCTGAGTCTCTTCATTTATAACAGGCTCGGTATCTTCGGCGTACTCTTCCTCATCTTCAGCAGCTTCCTCAGCGTTTTCGTCTACAACGCTGCCGAAAGCATTGTCGTAAAACTCGTCCGCCGAGCCTTCAAATTCATCGCCCAGCTCATCTTCGGGAACATCGTCTGCTTCCTCGCCCGCAACGGCTTCGTCAAATTCCTCAGCCTGTTCCTCGAGCTTGTTTATCACCTTTTCGCCGATGGGGCGCAGGTGAGAATCAAAAAAGCCCTCGCGCTTTTTATCGGCTTCGGCGGTATCGGCGTTCGCTTCGTGAGCAGCGCTCTCGTCAGCTTCTGCGGCGGCTACTGTATTTTCGGGATTTTCAGAAGACGCCGTTTCAGCACTCTCCTGCCCGCGGTCAGCGATCTCAGCCGAAGCCGCCATAGCCGTGTGCAGATTTGTTTCGTTTATTATATCTTCTACGTCCATTTCGCCTGAACTTTTCGCAGTTTTCGGAGTATATTCGCTAAGGATCTCGTCAAGCGAAAATTTATCTATATTATTTTCAGACATCAGCCCACTCCTAACTCTATATTTGCTAATTATTTACTTTAAACGCTGTCTTACGGCTTCGTACATACAAATTCCCGCCGCCACGGAAGCGTTGAGCGAATTTACCTCGCCGTACATCGGCAGGCTTACGAGAAAGTCGCAGTTTTCGCGCATCAGTCTGCCCATGCCGAAGCCTTCAGAGCCTATCACGAAAGCTATGCCGCCCTTTAGGTCGCAGTTGTATATGCTCTCGCCCGCCGCGTCGGTGCCGTATATCCAAACGCCCGCGTCTTTCAACTCTTTCACCGCCGCCGCAAGGTTCGCCACGCGCGCCGTTTTCACCCAGCTCGCCGCGCCCGCAGAGGTCTTAAAGACCGTGTGGTTTAGCGAAGCGCTGCGCCTTTTCGGGATTATAACGCCGTGCACGCCGGCAGCCTCAGCCGTTCTGATTATCGCGCCCAAGTTATGCGGATCTTCTATCTCGTCGCAGATCATGATAAAGGGGTCTTCGCCCTTATCGCGTGCGCTTTGCAGAATGTCCTCTATCGAGCAGTACTCGGCGCAGCCCATCATTGCGGCGCAGCCCTGGTGAGCAGCCCCTTCGCAGAGCGAATCGAGCTTGCGGTCGTCCACCTGCTTTATCATTATGCCCTTTTCGTTCGCCAGCGCGCATATGCGGTTTATCGAGCCGCCCGCGTTTTTGTTGACGAAAAGCACATCTATCAGCCTGCCCGATTTCATCGCTTCGGTAACGGCGTTTCTGCCGAAAATAAGCTGCTGCTCGGCGCTTTCGTCTGCGCGGTCGCTGCGGTCTGTACGCTCGTAACGGTCTGAACGGTCAGCACGTTCTGCACGCTCGTAGCGCTCGGGACGTCCGCCGCGGCGGGGAGGTCTTTTTCTCTCGTTATCTTTTGAATATGCCATAGGAAAATATTTTCCTTTCCTGTTATGTTATGGATATGCAAATTTCTGCCGACTTTCGGCAGCATTTTACACACTTTTTATTATAACACAAAAATCTTCAAAAGCCAATAGCCTTTGAAGATTTTTCGGGTTCTTTTAACATTTTGCACAAATATCAGCCTTTTGCGCCCTGCGATATTTTACATAAAAACGCGTCCCGCGAGCCATATCAGCGCCGCCATGCTGCCAGCGAGAGTTATCGAAAGCAGCGCAAGCTTTATCGCCGTGCGGCGGCGGCTGAGGGCGCGGGCAAAGTAGGAGGGCATTATTCGTCCGCAGAAATTTTCGGCGTTTTTCTTTAGCAGCCCCTGCGGGGTGTCAGCTTTATCAGCGCGAACAAATAACAAAACTTTATCGAAATATTCATCATTTGTACATTTAATCTCGATTATTTGTTTATTGATACCTTTGATCATTTTTTCTGCCTTGCCTTTCTTTACAGGTTTTCTTGCAGTGTAGGAAATATAGTGCAAATATCAGCCGGTTTTTCAACAATGTGTTTAAAACTATGTTGAAAAGTGGTTTTCGTGAGCATTTTTGTTGAAAACCCTGTTGATAGTGTTAATAACTCTGCTCATTTCCCCTTGATTTGCAACAATTTATTTTCAACACTGTACGTTGAAACGTACTTTCAGAAAGCATTATTGGCGAAAAATACGGTTGAAAACGCTTTTCGATTGTAAAAATTCTGTTAAGTCGGCGTGATTTCAAAATCAAACTTGCACCGCGCCGAATTTTGTGATATACTTTAATATAATACAATCCAAGGAGCAAATTTTATGGATAATTTCGGCACTTCAAAAACCCTTTACAGCCGCCACATCTCTTCTGCCGACGGGGCTAAAGCCGCGCGGATGGTGTTCGTCGTGATGGGCGGGATATTTCTTTTCATCGGCATTATCTTTCTCGGCATCTGCATGATCTCGCGAAGCCACATCAGAGGCATGGAGAACAGATGCACCGCCGAAACGCAGGCGACTGTGGTTCGGGTGAAAGAGAGCGACGAGGGCGGCTCATACTCCCCTGTCGTGGAATTTACGACCGATGACGGCAGGCAGGTCACCGCGCAGAATAACATTTACAGCAGCGAGTTTGCCGACCTTTTTGAGGGTGACGAGGTGGAGATCCACTACGACCCTGATTCGCCGCGAAAGAATTATTACATCGGCGAGGGGTTGAGATCTTTCAACTTGATCTACTACATATTCGGCGGAGTCGGCGGGCTTTTCGCACTTATCGGCGTGATAATGCTCATCGTGGGCGGGAACGCGGGCAGGAAAAAGAACGTTGACGAGCTGGAAGCGTATTACAACAACTAAGAAAAACAGCATGGTTTGATATAATCCCCTTAGAGTAGACACACGAAAAAACAAAAATCGTGAAAAAACTC
>ENA-OPWR01000619-OPWR01000619.1-human-gut-metagenome-genome-assembly--contig:-NODE-619-length-31283-cov-2.342321_pt1 | contig 31283 bp, 25 predicted proteins | sample MGYA00241507_ERZ502006 | MGnify/ENA primary metagenome ERZ502006 (study PRJEB25962, sample SAMEA2043041) | human gut metagenome | biome: human gut; feature: human-associated habitat; material: faeces...
AAATGAATCGGCATATTTAGTTTTTTACCCACTTCTTCATGCATTTTTATGTAGGAAGCATTTCTTTTTGCGCCCTCTTTATCATAGACTAGTAAACCATTCCATCGTTTTGTCATTTTCTAACATCCTTTATGATCCATTCCACGATTTTATCCGCAACCGCCACACCGGTGCAGGTTTGTATATTTTTAAAATGTGCATTCGAATTTACTTCACAAACAATCGGACCGTCTTTGCCAAACAAAAGGTCAACTCCTGCAAAAGAAGTTCCTACCGCATGAGATGCTTTAACCGCAAGTTCACATTCTTCCTTTGACGGTGTGTAATCTTTCATCTTACCTCCGGCGGTTATGTTGGCACGAAAATCATTTTCCGAATACCGGTACATGGACGCTGCTACTTCATCACCAACAACTTGAAGTCTGACATCTCTTCCGATGCTGTTTTCTATCATTTCCTGGAACAAAAATTCTACCGAATCCGACTGTTTCATCACCGCTAAAAGTTCTTCTCTATTTTTCACCAAGTACACCTGCTCACCAAAGGAGCCAAATGCCTCTTTTGCCACAAACGGATATGTGAGTTTTTCTTCTGCCACACCAAGAAAATCATACTGATTAAATCCAATGGTCGAATATGTCATCGGCGCAAATATCGTCTGTGGAATCGGCAGTTTTTTCTCCTGTAATGCCAGATAAGTTAACCGCTTATCATCGCAGATTCTAATTGCCTCACTGCTATTATAGACCGGAATTTTCTGATTTTCTAAAAATTTTGCAAGTAAAATATCTTTATCCCAAAACAAAACAAAATCCGGTTTTTCTTTTATCTTTTCCTGCACATCTACAAGAATTTCACAGTTTGTATAAACGGTTAGTGACACACCGCACCGTTTTGCCGCAAGCAAAAACAAATCTGTCAGTTCAGAAAACTTTTTGGTGTGTAAAAATCCATTGACAATCAGCCAGCCATTCATCAGCCATTCTCCTCAAGATAATTTTCAAATTGTTCAATCGACATCAAAATCTGTCTCGGTTTGGTACCTTCTTCCGGTCCGACAACACCCGCATCCGAAAGCTGGTCCATAATTCGTGCCGCACGGTTAAATCCAATTCGGAACATGCGCTGCAAAAGACCAATGGATGCCTTATCTTTTTCAATGATAAATCTGGCGGCCTCGACAAATAATTCGTCTTGTTCCGGTGCACCACCATGGGCAGTATTAGAATCGTTCTTTGCTCCCGGTACCGGTGCCGTGTCGATATGCTTTGTTACTTCTTCATTATAGGATGGACCGTTGCTCTGCTCTTTTAAGAAGCTGACAACGGAATCTCTTTCTTCATCGGAAACAAATGCTCCCTGTACACGAATTGGTTTTGGCAGATTTTGCGGTGCAAACAGCATATCACCATTTCCTAACAGTTTTTCTGCGCCTGCCGAATCAATAATAGTTCGTGAATCCACGGCGGAAGAAACCGACAAAGCGATTCGTGATGGTATATTCGCCTTAATTAACCCGGTAATAACATTAACCGATGGACGCTGTGTTGCTAAAACCAGATGAATTCCTGCTGCACGGGCAAGCTGCGCCAAACGACACACGGAATCCTCTACTTCTCCCGGTGCAACCATCATCAAATCCGCGAACTCGTCCACAATAATAACAATCTGTGGCATCTTCTGATAATCCGGGTCATCTTTGTTTGTCAGTTTGTCCATTTTCGCATTATAGGATTTGATATCACGAACACCTGCATCGGCAAATTTCTGATATCTTCCGGTCATCTCTGCCACTGCCCAGCCAAGTGCTGCCGATGCCTTCTTCGGATCTTTCACAACCGGAATCATCAAATGTGGAATATCTTCGTATGCAGTCAGTTCCACCATCTTTGGGTCAACCATAATCATTTTTACTTCATTCGGATCCGCTTTATAAATAATACTCATAATCAGCGTATTAATCAAAACCGATTTACCGGAACCAGTCGCACCGGCAATCAATAAATGCGGCATTTTTGCAATATCCGTAACAATTGTTTTTCCGCTGATATCTTTACCAACGGCAAATGTGACTTTGGATTTCGCCTTCGTAAACTCACTGCTCTCTAATAACTCACGCAGCGTAATCATTTCTCTCGCCGGATTCGGCACCTCGATACCAACTGCCGCTTTTCCGGGAATCGGTGCTTCAATACGAATATCCGATGCCGCCAGACTCAGTTTAATATCATCACTCAATCCGGTAATACGGCTGACTTTAACTCCCTGTTCCGGAATCAGTTCATAACGGGTTACACTTGGTCCAAGGCTGATGTCGCCCATCTTGACACGCACACCAAAACTATCTAACGTTGACTGCAATTTAGCCGCCGTCGCGCGAAGTTCGGAATTGTCCATACGTTTTCCATTGCTCTTTGGTTTGTTCAACAAATCAAGCGAAGGAAAACGATACGGAATCTGTTCCGTCGCAGCCTTTGATAAATCCTTATGTACCGCATCCATTTCTTTTTTATCTTCTTTGGTTATCTTAACCGGTTCTTTCTTTTGTTTCACCGGCTCATCCACCGTATCTGTTTTTGTAGGTGTTTTTGGTTCGCTCTGTGTTTTCTTTGATGCACCAAATTTTTCTTCTAATTCTTTTTCGTAAACACTTGATTCTCTAACCGGCTCTTCTCCACCACGGATAATATTGATTTCCGACAAATCCTGTACTTCCGGCACCACTTCTTCCATCTGGGCTTCCGGTTTGATTTCTTTTTGCGAAACCGTATTCTTGTTTTCCGGAATTTCTGTCTCTGCTTTCTTTGCCCGTTTCTTTCTCGTCTCTTTCTTTGGCTTTGCTTTTGCAGTTTCTTCTTTATCAAATGTATAGGTACTCATCTGTCTTCCACGAGAAGACACCGGTTCCGATTCCTCATAATAATAATCTTCATCCGTCTCACGCTCTTTATACATCTGCTGAATGGAAGAAAAAATGAGTTTCTTGCTTAACAGCATAAAGAACAGTAAAAACAGCGCCAGTATCACAATAAAAGAACCTGCTCTTCCGAGCACACGTGCCAGTTCAAAAGATAAAATTCCACCGAAGAAACCACCACCACCGTGATTTTCAGCACAAACAGTATAGACTTCCCATACATTCTGCACAGGGTCATTTACCACCCACTGAAATAATCCGCACACACTCCAGTAAATGCCGGCACTATACCAGACCTTGTGGCGCAGTCTTTGATTCTTCGCATTTGCCAGATACAAACCTGCAGTCACAACCAGATAAACCGGGAAAACATACGCCAATGCTCCCAGCAGTCCAAACAGCAAGGCACTTAACCCTTTGCCAAACACGCCGCACATTTGGAACAAACTAAGCAGTGACAAAATGGCAAACACAAAAAGAGCAAGAAACACAATCTCTCTTGCCAATGGGCTTGCCTGCTTTGTCTTTTTCGATGTATTCTTTCTCGAAGAAGCCGTCCGTTTCGTATTTGATTTCGATGCCGGACGTCCACGCTTCTTCGTATTTTTTGTTGTTTTCTTTGTAGCCATAAAATCCTCCCCAGACACAACTAACATGTACGATATCTGCTAATTGATTCGCAGCGTACTGAAATTATATTATACACTGAATCGCTTTTTCCCGCAAGTGTTTTATCGAACAGATGTTTATTTATTCATCAACCCTCTCAGTTTCTGATAAGCCTTATCAATTCCTCCAACCTCATTAACAAGTCCGGCCATCACCGCATCCTCTCCAACCAAAACGGTTCCTAAGTCTTTGGACAACATACTCGTATTCATCATTAATTTTTCTAAATTTTCTTTGGAAATGCGGCTATGCTCTGCCACGAAACAAATAATTCTATCCTGAATCTGTTGAAACTGCCGATATGTCTGCGGCGTTCCCAGTACCATGCCATTCATCCGAACCGGGTGGATAATCATCGTCGCCGACGGAACAATAAAAGAATAATCTGCCGCTACGGTAAGTGGAACAGCTATCGAATGACTGTCTCCAATGACTAAAGAAACTGTCGGCATACTTAAGGAGTGAACCATTTCCGCCAATGCAAGTCCGCATGAAACATCACCACCGACGGTATTCATAAGAAATAAAATCCCCTTTACATTTTCGTCCTGCTCTGCCCTTGCTAAAATCGGCAAAATATGCTCATATTTGGTTGTTTTGGCATTTTGTGATAAGCAGTCATGTCCCTCAATCTCCCCAATAATAGATAACGTCAAGATTCCTTCGTTCATTACCATGCCATATTCTTTTACTGCATCCTGTTCCATCTGTTTCGCCCTCATCTTTCCTGTCATTTTTATGACTTCCATTTGATACGAAACAGTATTTCCTAAATCATAAAAATTTATCCCTGATAAATTTCCGGTCGTCTGTCACTTCTTGAAAAAATCGTTTTTTGAAATACCTCTTTTGAAAAGTCAAGCGTTACATAGTCATTCCATTTTTTAGAGTCCGGCGAAATCATGCTTCCATCCGGTGCATAGGCAGCCGAACTTTTTGTATATTGGATTCCATCTCCCTCTCCCGTTCGATTTACGCCTACCACATACGAGGACATTTCAATCGCTCTCGCCGTAAGCAGAGAATACCACTGCCTGATGCGGCTCTCCGGCCAGTTTGCAATCAAAAAGATAACATTTGTATCAAGCGGCATCTGCTGAAACATTTCCGGAAAACGCAAATCGTAGCAGACTGCCATACCAAGGTGCATTTCATCCATGGAAATATGACAAATTTCACCGCCCCCTCGATACGCCTTTGTCTCACCACCATGCGTAAATGGATGGATTTTCTCATAGTCGGCAAGCACACTTCCGTTTTCATCAACAAAACAAAAATGATTTCGCCCAAACTCATCCGGCATGGTAATATAACCAAAACCAATCATTATAGAATATTTTGCAGCAAGAGCCGAAAAATATGCACTTGTCTCCTCATGATAATCTGCCATCTCTTTAACCCGGAGAGAAAATCCGGTCAATGTCATCTCCGGAAACAAAATGATGTCAGCGTGTTCATCCGCTGCTTCCTTTATCATTTCCTCACATTGAAACTTATTTGCTTCTTTATCTTCCCAGACAATGTCCATGTTTGTAAGCGCAATTTTTTTAGACATAAAAAGCCCCCTTTGTCTTCTTCCCCCAGTATAACATAGGTTGGGGGAAGGGGCAAAGGGGGAGCTAATATTAAATATCTTTTACAATTTCATCAAAACGAGCAGCTTTCTTTTCTTTTGAAACACGTCCTGCCGGATGATATACCCAGGTTAATTTCGGTTCATCCGCTTTATCTGTATATCTTTCTAACAGTAAATCCCAATTTTCTTTGTTATTCAAAAAATTATAAACTTCTGTTCCAACTGCTACAATTGTATGTGGCTGAAATAACGCAATTTCCTCCAAGAATATTTTCTTATATACATCGTCTACTACATTCTTGCAACCACTCCGATTTAATTCTGCAAATGGTACATACTTTTCTTCATTTGCTGATGTAATCTCATATCGGAACAAATTTGTCGTGTACACATTTTTTAATTGATGCTTGTTCATAAAAGATACAATCATCTGTCCATAATCTTTTTGTCCTGTCAAGCGTTCTATATTTTTACAATCATCCTGTAAATCAAGGGAACGCCACAAATGAGTACAGAGATACTCCCCTACTGGTTCATTATGCTTAAGTAGTTCTTCAATGTTTTGATTAAGAACATCATAGCCAAAACAGTCCTCTAATTTATTACTTGGCGAATCAAATACAAGCATAACCCTTTTATACTCATCGAAAGGCCCGTAGTCTATCATATCATCTCTATGATTCTCATTATAAATATCTAATAAATCCAAACCATGATTACCATTAGAAATAATTCCATATGTAAAAGGAGTATTCTCTAACACACTTAAATTTTCAAGATAGGTTTGGGTGATAATATGTTTGCTCGATTTATCTTCTAAATCTAATTTTCCACAACATACTTTCCCCTTTTCATTTAGGATATTACAGATATGAAAATATACATTCTCATCATATTTTCTATAGCCACATGAAAAGTTAAACTCATTTAATTTGTTTCTGCATTCTTCTGCTGTCATTTTCATAAATGTCATCCTTTCTGTATAAACTCAATCTACATTAATTATATTTCATAAACTCTTTGATTTGTTTTTTTGTTGCTATAGATTTCCAGCCCGAATATTTTCCATAAACAGTTTTACCTTTTTGTTTCTTGTACGCTCGGACGCGTACTTTTCCGGTTAATACAAATTCAGGTGTCTTTGGCAAAATAATATACCAATATAATTTTCTGTTTTTCAAAGAACTCTTTTGGGTTTTAATCGTTTTTTTCTTTATTGTACATGTTCTTCGATATGCAGAATAATTATATAGCTGGACCTCATAACCAGTTGCGCCTTTCACCTTTTTCCAAGACAAAGTGTATCGTGATTTCGTAGTCACTTTCTTTGCATTTTTCTTTTTCACTTTGACACTGTGAACTTTGCCTGGCTTTTTTACCTTGACGGCCTTCGCGGATGATTTGTTATTTGTTTGCTTATCCGCAGCATCGCTATCATCATCCCAAGACCATTCATTATCCGCAGCATCCCCTGAAGAATTGTCTGCGTTTAAATCCTCAATATTATACACTACTGCCAATTCTGCACTATTTTTCATGCCATTTTTTACAGCAATTGCCCTTAAAGTAAATTTGCCGTTCTGATTAAACAAAATAGGAAGTCCCAAATATTCATTGGAATTAATAGTTGGCACAGAACCATCCGTAGTGTAATAAATTGTTGCACCACTCGTATCACAATTCAAATTTACAACAACAGCTCCATGGTAAGTTCCGCTGTTCATATTGGCTGTCGGCGTTTTTACCGTATTCCTCATGTCCGGTTGAGCAGTAGGCACGGGAGTATTTGTCGGCCTTGATACTTCTGACAAATTAATATTATAAGTCTTAACTAGTTCTTCACTACTTACCCAACCGCTTTTTACTGCAATAGCATTAATTGTATAAGTACCATTACTATCGAACACTATTGGCGTCCCCGTATATTTCTTTGAGCCGGTAGTAGGAGAACTTCCATCCGTTGTATAATAAATTACTGCCCCTTTTGTACCACAAGACAACTGAATTGATAGTGCTTGTTTATAATTTCCCTGTTCAATGCTTACCGTAGGTTTTGAAACCTGAAACTTTACTGTCGTTTCTGTTGGTGCACTTGCCCCGTAACCATCGGCAACAGCAATTAATTTGAAATAAGTAGTTCCATAAATTGAAAATGGCGTTGTATACAAAGTTGAACTTGTTGTGACTTCATCATCCTTATTTGAATAATAAATTTTTGCACTTGAAGCATCACTATGCATAATAATTTTTTTTTCATTTTCGTTTACATTCTTAACTTCAATTGTTGGACTATCGGTCACAAAATATTTACCTAATTTCTTTAGCAAAATTTTTCCGCCATTGACACCGGGAACACATGCAAATGTATCCGTAAAGTCTAGTCCCGGGAATGCACTTTGCTCGGTTAGCTGCATTGAATTCAGCGCAGTTCCCTGTTTATCTGTTAGATAAGTTCGATTTAATTCGTCATATAATTTTGAGTATGTAAACACATTTTTTATAGTTATCATTGCATACGACTTTCCAATCACTGTTCCAGCAAATTGTGTACCCCTAATTTTTTCTTCTAATGAAACACTTGATATAATATACTGCTGACTTACTTCATCTCCGCATCCAACCAAACCTCCAACACAAGAACCATTTACATAACTTTTGGACATACAATTTTCAATCATTACATTTTCTGCATATCCAACGAGACCACCGACATAGTTACCTTCTAATTCCATATCAGCATAGCAATTGGTAGTATTAACATAGTCAGCTTTTCCTGCAATTCCACCCACCATACTGTCTGTATCAGAACTTTTTATCGCGCCTAGCGAAACACAATTACTGATTTCTAATGTTGATTTTGAATTATCTGATGTTCCTCCTATAATTCCTCCATAATAAATTGCATAATTACCTGCTGTTGACATCTTAATATTGACGCTGCAATTATTTATTTTTACACTCTGCGTTTCCTTATGAATATTTACATAAGAACATATTCCGGCAAATGAACCACTTTCTCCTTTCTGATATTTTGATACATCTGCTTTCCCTTCTACGTCAACATTTTCTATTAATATTTTCCCTTTAAGACCATCATACGCAAAATCAATTGTATTAATCAGGAACCCTTTACCATAATCATCACTTCCTATATTTGAATTTTTTATTTTCAAATCTCTCACGGTAGCAGAACCAACGATACTGTCAAACACTACCGAATGTAAATTCTTAATTGTATGTCCCCTTCCATCCAGCACACCACGAAAACCTTCCGCCGGCTTATAAGTCCCCTCATATTCGGACATATCAATATCTGCAGATAAACAATATTTTCCATCTACTACATAATTTAATTTGTCCATATCTTCCGGCGTTTTAATTTCCTCGTAATCCGAATAATTATTCGCCTTCACTACCGATTTAGAATACACCTTTTTTTCTTTAGCCGTCACATTCAGCACTTCCTTGTTAGGAATCAATCCGGCTATCACCGCAAAACATAATAAAATAGCTACTGTTTTTCTTCTCATATTTTTCTCCGATATAGTGTTAATTTATCACTATACTTTTCCTTTCTTTCCTATATTTTATCCAACATAATTAGAACTCCAACTATATGGTACCCTGTCCCCCTTTTTTAACTCTTGCTCATAATCCACTGCATCATAATTTTCTTCCCCCCAATCTTTTGATTTTGCTTCATCCATAACGTAATCAGGATTATAACCACTACTCACATTATCGCTGTAGTGATAATAACCAGTATATATATCTACTGCCTTGATACACACCGCATAATAATATTCGCTATATCCATCTTTACCCATAAGCACTACATACCTTCCATTCCCATCACCTTCGTAATCCATCACCCGGTATTCAGAAATATCATCTTCGCTTGGTATTTTCAATTGTATAACTTCTTTGGCACATTGTTTTACAGCTTCCATCCGGTCTGTATAAAATGCTTGTGGAGTTTCCAGAAAATATTCCGTGTACTTATGCGTATATTTAACAATAGAAAACACAGTTGCAACAACAACAAAACACGCCACACCAATAATTGCAATTATCTCAGGTTTTTGCATTTTATATCGCATTCCTTTAGAAACTGCATCTTGCCGCATTTTTGTCCGGTAACGGTTTAATGAAAAGGAGCCTGCCAGTAAAACAATACATATAATATGTAATAAAAATCCGAATCCAAAATGTTTGCACTGGTCACGCAATGAATTATAAAGCAAAAAATCACTAAATATAACAATGCCTGCAAATACCACTACCGGAATCATCGCCGGCCACCACCTATTAATAAAATGCAACCCTGCCGATATTACAAGAATACCGAGGCTAACTAATAATAAAGGCAATAGAATAGCTTTTGCTGAATGAAAATTAGGCCATTTAGACATAATTCCCACTGCGCCATGATCAACTGCTACTCTAACCTGATTTGCGTTACTGTAAAATATGTTGTCTGCTATATCACTCCCACTTAAGGTAACTGAGGGCACAAAAGCTACAACAAGTGCCGTAATTGCTAACATAATTAACGAATACACCTTACTTACTCGTATTTTTTTCATCTTTTCCGCAATAATAGTTGGTGCTCCGCATATATTGCAAAATTTTGAATTAAAATTAATTATATTCCCGCAATTAGTACAATAGCTTGTTTTTCTTTCCATTTTTTTACCGCAGTTCGTACAAAATTTCATTTCGTCGGAAACAAGTGTTCCGCAATATTTACATATCATAAAAATCCTCCTCAGTTTTCAGTTTTTTGTCTACACACTTCTTCTTGTATATCCTTTAAAATATTTTCATCTTTAATGTACTTATACAATTTTTCAACTTCATCATATCGCTTTTGGTCAATCAAATTATATGCCTGAAACTCATATACTGATTCTTTTCCCTCTTCAGAATCAATTTTATTGTAAATTTCTATTGCTTTGTCATATTCACCAGAATCACGATAATATCTAGCCAGTCTACCATACGCAAAAATAAGGTTATCCTCATCCTTTATCTGCTCATAAAGTTTTATTGCTTCCGTAAACTTATTCTCATATAATAACATTAACGCCTTTTGTTGTATCACCTTTCTCTCTTCTTCTTTTTCTCCCCATTTGTGATAAATCGCAATTGCTTTATCATATTCCTCTTTTTCAAAATAACTTTTGGCCTCCTTGCATTGTATTTTTTTAATTTGCTGATTTGCCACTTTTTTATCTTCCATATCATTCAAGTACTCCATTGCTTGTGAATACTGTTCATTCGCCATAAACTTTTTTGCTTTTAGCAGTTTATAATCATCTGAACGATAATACAAAAATGAACTTGTTAATTTAACTGCAATCAGTACAAACACAGCAATAAGTGCAATAATAATTATCGTTTTTATTCTTTTCTTACGTTTTTTCAACATTAAAATTTTTTCATCAATTTTTTCAATATACTTGTTGGATTCCTTAAAACTGGCAAATCCCAAAAATAATTTTTTTGTCTTTTCAAGAGCTACAACATTACTGCTATGTCTTATTTCATTGATTGCATTAATATAAGCAATATTCTTTTCGCATTCCGAAATATAATCAGAAGTCTCTTTATAATCTTGTAATTCATAAAATTTAAATAGAATATTTGTGAAGTCATCACTTGTACGTGCCCCATTAAATTTTTTTACTAAGTCATAGTACTTTTCTTCTTTTAGCTTTTCCTTTTTTATTTCACATTCCTTTATTTGCTCATTTGCATCCTTATACTCAGGAATCGTTCGAAACATTTTCTTTGCTTCATTACAGGCTCCTTCTCCCTTTGCATATTTTAAAAGCTCTACAGCTCTTATGTAAATAGGCTCATACTTTAAAAGTTTTACCTGTTCTGCATTTGTTTCATCTGCATATTGTAAAAATCTTTGAAAATTTATATTGTTTTCAAAACCATTATCGCGTTTAATCAGGTCATATATATTTTGCGCACGTAATTGAGCCATCAATTTAAGCAAATATGCTTCCGCACATTCAGGATAAGAATCCAAAATTCTTTCCGCATATTGATCTACTTTCTCCCAATTAGCATCTTCCAAGAACATATTTGCACGTGTTAGTAACGGTTGAATCGCATCGGTCGCTTTTTTATCTATATTGTCTGGATTTTTTTCTTCTTGTGCAATAAATGTATTGTTTGTTTCATCCAGATGTTTATTTATATATTCATGACTTTGATTCATTGGCTGATATGAAACTTGGTTGTTCGACGGCATACTATTACCTATATATGTCTTTTGCTGTTGAATGTTTTGTATCACATAATTTCTAACAACCAAATCATAAATTGCCCCTGCAACACCTATGATTCCACCAAATAGTACATTTAACACCAAGAAAACAATAATAGATGCTAAACGACTCGAATAGTCATTATAAATCTCATCAATTGACATATATAACAGTTTGTCTTTTTTATTTACTCGCTTAATTCCAAATACTATATTCCAAATACCAACAAATATCAAATACCAAAATGCAAAAATAGATATTAATGTTTGTATTCCACCAACGCAAATCCAAATAATTCCACTAACCATTTCTCTTATTCCAATATTTTGCCTAAGCATTTGGCTATTATCAAAAAAATTGCGATTTTGTTGCGATTGATACGTGTAATTGCTATATCCATTTGCCTGGGTTCCGCAATTTACACAGAATTTTGCCTCGTCCATCATTGCATTTCCGCAATGCGCACAGATTTTCATAAATAACACCTCTCCTTCTTCAAAACTTGCCCCTATCATACCACTCCCCTGTCCATTCCCCTTTCTTTTTTTTGCACACAAAAAAAGACGACTCACCGCCGTCTTTCCTATCTCACATCTATTCTAAAACATCCGTCAACGTATACACATCAACACTTCCAAAGCACTGTAGCAGTAAATAATCTAATGGGTATTTATCATCCATCGGACGCATACCGCATAAATTCAGTATGCTGTCTGCCATCGCTACAAATTCCTTTTTCACGACTTCCGGTGACTCTTCTCCTGACTGCTTCAAAACCACATAATGAATCAGGACAAGCAAATCTGCACGGCGTATGTTATGCGTGCGCTGACGCTGTTTACGAATTTCTTTCTCCAATTCCTGTAATTTTGTTTTATCATCCGTCTTACCGGTTCGGCACTTGGTATACGCCTGCAAAAGCCGCATTTCCTTTTCTTTTTGCTTAGCAATTGAACTAATATCAGAAATATATTTCGCATCCACTGCACCAATTTCTTTTTGCAGCAAATTCCGCTTCATATCTCCAAACCGTGTATGTGGGAAATGAATACCATCATAAATTTCTACAATCAAATCCGAGACACGGCGAAGCGGACTATATGCCATCTTCGTCAAAAACTGAATTTCTTTCACTTTTTCTTTGGATAACGGGCTTTTTACCAACCGGGTCTGATTCTTTATAAAACGCCGTATTTCTTTTCCGTAGTCCTCTTCCTTAATGTCATTGCTTTTCAGCCACGAAAAAAATCCGGTGTCTTCTAAGGCAGTAAACAAACATTGTTTGATATCTTTTCTAAAAAAAAACAATGCTTTCTCTAACAATGCCATATAATTTTGATAGGTTGTCATGCTGTAGCCTTTAAATAATGCTTCGTTTTTTCGCATCCACACAAGAAATTCTTTCGTATCAAGATTTTTTACCGGCTCATAACGCCTTAAAATCTCGTCCGTGTGTGCCGTCTGCCGGATAGGCACATTCCAATCGCTGTATTGTTCAAAATAAGCAACCATCTCCTCATACTGCTCATAAGTCATATAATTTTCCAAACCGTACAAAGCAATCATCTCGTGATAATCATTCACTTGAAAATCATGTTCAGAAATGGCATACATAAAATATTCTCTTGTTTCTTCTACAGAAAACCGACAGACAAATGCCAGATGAATAATCTGTTCTCTTTTTGGCATCGACTGTCCATGAATACCAAACCATTTTTGAATGGTTGGACGTGAAGCGATTTTTGCCTTTGACACTTTATCATAAAAGTTATGATAAGCATTTTGCCTGACCTCATCCTCAATTACTTGACTGAGTGGTTTTTCAGTTGTTTTCCATTTTTCAATCATGAAACGGTCGCATTTCATAAAACATTTTTGCATCATTTCATGAAAAATACGTCTCTTTTCTTCCTCTTCCATTTTGTTCTCCTGTTATGACAGTGAATCTAAGTCACCATTAAATTTAACTTTTGATTTCTTTTTCTTTGGCACCGGTTTTGGCGTAACTGTCGGTCTTGGCGTAGCAACAATTTTTTTCTTCCCTTTGCTAATCGTAAGCCGCAGCGTTTTTTTCGATACATCGGAATACGTTTTCCCTGCCGGAATACTCTGTGCAATCACCGTACCTTTCGCCTTTTTGCTGTATTTTGTTTGGAAACGCACGGTCAAACCTTCGTCTTTTAATTTCTTCAGATTCTCTACTGCCGCCTTTTTTTCTAACCCAACATAATTTTCAATTGTAACCGTATATGGTGTTGCTGTTGGCGTTGGTACACTTGTTGCCGGCATTGTTGTTTGAGGGGCAGCCACCACCGGTCTTTTGTTTATTTCCGATTTATTTTGAAAGACAGAAATAACGACCACAAGCAGAACCGCAATCAAGCCAGCTATAAATATTTTTGAAGCAGTTCTTCCTTTTTTTCGCTCTTTTTTCTTATCATAAAAAGTGTCGATTTCACGCATAATATGAGCCGTATTAAAAGGATGATATGTTGTGTTTTGTTTATCAGCATCGGTTGAAAATTCTGATAAATCTTTTTTCTCATACAGCATTTCAAACAATTCATCCATTGTTTGGAACCGGTCTTTCGCATCAACGGAAAGCCCTCGCTCAATCACGTGAATTTCATGGTCACTCAAGCCTGTACCATAAAATTCATGCAGTGGTTTCATATGGTCCGCAATCATTCGTTCAACCGAATCATCCGGGTCAATTCCGGTAACCGCAAAATATATGGTCGCACACAGCGAATAAACATCGGTAAACGCTCCTTGTTTTCCTCGCTGTCTGCACTGCTCAATTGGTGCATAGCCACGCTTATAAACAAGCGTTAACTCCTTATTTCTCTGTTCTTCAAAATTTCTTGCCTCACCAAAATCAATAAGCTGAATACTTCCACCTTTTGTCACCATCAAATTATCCGGACTGATCACGGTGAATAATTCCTTCTTTATGTATCACGCAGAGAGACTCTATCACAGGTTTTAATTTTGTAAGGATATCTTCTCCCTTCATCGTCCCATAATTTCTAACATATTTTTTCAGGCTCTCGCCCTCAACATATTCCATTACAATATATGAAATCGAATCAACAACAAAAAAGTCACGGGCAGAGGCAATTCCATCCAGTGCATAAAAACGAGCAGCCATCTTCACTTCCCGCTGTGCTACTTTCCGGTCTTTTTCACTGCTGTTTTCATACTCTTTAATCGCCACCGGAACATCAATTAAAGTGTCCATTGCCTTGTAGGTTGTTCCAAAGCCACCACTGCCAAGTGTACACTCAATCACATAACGATTATTTAGTTTTGTTCCTTTTGTTAATTCGTATCCCATGGTTTACTAAATCCTTTTTGTTTTACTCTTACTGTACACTCTTTTTTTGTTTTGCACCCGGTAGCTTCGAATCCGAAAGCTTATCTTTCCCTTTCCGGGTGTGTACTTAAAGTTTAATGCAGTATTCTTCTTAATCTTGTGTTTGGATAAAGGAATTTTCTTGTATTTCTTTTTTCCAAACCGAACCCACATTTGCAAATATGGGTCAGAACATGATTTTAACCGAATACTTATATAATGGATTCCATCCGTTGTTACTTTCCTTTTTAGATTGAATGCCGGTGCTTTTCGTCTCAACATCAGTTTCTTTACATCCGAAAAAACACCATACTGATAATTCTTCCCGTTTAAGTAATAAGCACGCACTTTATAATAATAGTTTTTTGCATACTTTACTTTTGAGTCTGCAAAATTGCATTTATTCTTGAAACCATCTGCTATCTTTTGGTAGCCCTTGTTCTTTTTTGTTGAACGGTAAATCTCATAACCATCAGCCTGCTTTTGGTTGTTCCAAGAAAGCTTAATCTGCTTTTTCTTTCCTGCTTTTAGCTTAAGATTTGTTACTTTTTGCGGGATTGATGGTGCATTTGTACTCCTTGTTTGCGGAGTTTTTGTTGATGTAGCTGCAGCAGGTGTCATACTCGGTGTTGGAGGAGCACTTGGATAAACCGCTCCCTCTTTTGCCACAAATTCAATTCCGGTAACCGTAAGAGAATCTAAATCTTTTGACCATTTATTCCAACGATAGCTTAATGGTTGTATCGTAATTCCCACAATTGGAATCGCATGTTCGATTTCCTGCCCCCACCCTGTTGTATATATAAAAGAAAGTGGCATGACAACTTCCAACTCCTTTTTCTCACATGGTCTATATTGATACAATGGCTTATTTGCTTCTACACCTTTATAGTCAATTACTGCATCCGAATATCCGTTTAATTCGTCAAAATCAGTTTGTATAACAAATTTAATCGAATCCATTATGTCACTTTCATAATAATTTGCTTTATCATTATATTGAATTCGGTATCGAATTTTTACTTCCTTATAATTTTCTACCCGGTACCAATTCTCATTTAATTCGTCCTTTAAATCAAAATAAATCCAATTTTTATAAAAACTTGTTTGATAACGCGATAAATTAACTTGATAATTTTTTACTGCCCCCGTCTTATAAGACTTATCAATCCCCGTCGAACTTGTCGGATATGGCGTAGGCATAAAATCTACCGGAGTTGATGTTGGCTTTGGCGAGGGCGTTGATTCACCATAACGTACATTCTCATAAGGAATAAATGTTATAGACGTTATTTCCAATTCTTCAATCCCACGTGGCCAACGGCAATTTATATCTTTTGGATCTTTTGGATCATAATCATAATTGCTAATCTGAATTTCAAAAATCAATTTAGCACAATTTAACTTTTCGTCCGTTTCATGCCATGGCACATATTGTTTGTTCTTGTTATTTGACGCGTTATTCCTCATAAATTTCAGATCATCTAGGTTATCAAATTCACCATAAATCGAACAATAAATGAGGTCACAATACCATTCTTCTTCACTCACATTTTCCTTAACTCTTGTTTTCTCATCCTTTAATTTTAATTGATAGGTAAATTCAACAGAAGAATAATATTTTGAAATTTCTCTATTAAGCATTGCTCTTGGCATTTCAACACTTATAGCACCACCGGTTACCACCGTGTTTTGTCCGGACAAATCAACAGAAAGCGGCTGTATTTCATCTCCATCTTTATAAGAAACATTATTTTCAACTGCTTTCATCTCTTTTATTTCTCTTTGATTATATGGGCACGCAATACCAATAAACAATGCAACCACAAGAAAAACTGCTATCCTTTTTTTTCGACTCCTCATATTAATACATCCTCCTCTAACTCAATAGTAAAAAAAACTCTTAATAATTATATCATAATTCTGTCCATTTTGCTTTGTATTTTTTATCCAACACAAATAAAAAATATTGTATCTTGTTAATACCACAAAAATATATTATACTTATTGCAACATTATAACATAGGAGATATTATGAAAAACACAGATTACAAATCAACTAATGCATTAATGGAACATCTTAGGCATAACGGAATTGCAATTTCTGGTGAATCTCAAAAACAACAACTTATCAATACGGGATATTTTCATGGCTATAAAGGATACCGCTTTTTTATGTCATCTTCTAAGCAATTACCCTTTAACTCGTACAACGAAATTTATGCAACTATCCAGTACGACACAAAACTCAAATCCCTTTTATACGCTAAGATGATGTTCATTGAAACCGCACTAAAAAACATTGCACTAAATACGATTATGGCTGAAATTGATTCAAATAGTATCTATGATATGTACGACAAAGTAGTCAGTAGTTACAAAAACGCCCCTGCTAATACGCGAAATGACATCAAAAAGAAATATCAAAATAACAAATTGAATTTGCAAGGTTCTATTCAAAATTCAATTGCTGCCGCTTATCGAAAAAACAATCCAAAGATTACCCACTTTTATAATAATATAAATTATAATGAAGTTCCTCTTTGGGCAATTTTCGAAATACTGACTATGGGGGATTTTGGTTGTCCTCTTTCATGTTTAACAAAAGATATGAGAGAAAAAATATCACGAGCAATTGGCATTAATCTTGCCAGTGACACTTATTGTGAATTAATTTATAAATATGTATATGCACTTAAAGACCTGCGTAATGCTATTGCTCATAACGATGTCGTATACGACACTCGATTTAGAAAAATGGATCCCTCTAGACCAATGAAACAATGCCTAAAATTAGAAATGGGACTTCCATATATAAATTTCAAGACTATTGGTGATTATATTATTCTGCTTTGCTATTATTTAAAGCTATTAAAAGTGTCCAAGCCGGAAATCAAAGCCTTTATACGAGAATTTGAAACAATCACAAAAGAATATGAGAACTCAGTTAACCCAAGTGTTTCCGCCATCACCATTCACCCGGATCTATGTTCTCGTATGACAATCCTAAAAAATTGCATTTAACCCTCTTGCATATTTTTGTTATTTATAGTATATTATAGATAGTAATTGGGGTATGTGTTTGCGGACACATATTTAAAGGAGTCGGAGAAATCTGGCTCCTTTTAAATTAATTCAAAAAAAGTCACAAGCTGGCTTTCACCAGCTTGCAGCTTACAATACCTAATATTTCTTATCTTATTCTTCCGGAACATCCTTAATACTAAAGCTGATACGTCCCATTTTATCTTTGCCAAGGCAGATAACTTTCACTTTATCACCAAGTGTAAGCTCGTCCTCTACATGATTGATGCGGCGTTTTGCAATGTTTGAAATGTGAACCATTCCCTCTTTACCGGGAGCAAACTCGATGAAAGCACCAAAGTCTTTAATGCTGACAACCGTTCCCTCAAGAATCTGACCTTTTTCAAAATCAGTTACGATGATTTCGATGAGACGGAGTGCTTCGTCCATTGCTTCTTTGTCCGTTCCGCAAACGGAAACAGCACCATCATCGGTAATGTCGATTTTAACACCGGTGCGCTCAATCAATGCGTTGATTGTCTTACCTCTCTGACCAACAACTTCACCAATCTTAGCCGGATCAATCATAATCTGTTTAATCTTTGGAGCGTAAGCATTTACTTCTTTTCTAGGCTCAGCGATTGCCTTGCTCATGACCTCATCCATGATGTAGAGACGTGCCTCACGTGTTCTCGCGATTGCTTCCTCAACGATAGGTCTTGTAAGTCCGTGAATCTTGATATCCATCTGGATAGCTGTAATACCCTTATGTGTACCTGTTACCTTGAAATCCATATCTCCGAAGAAATCCTCAAGACCCTGGATATCTGTAAGTACAAGGAAATCATCATCTGTATCGCCTGTTACAAGTCCGCATGAGATTCCGGCAACCATAGCCTTAATCGGAACACCTGCAGCCATAAGTGACATACATGATGCACATGTTGAAGCCATTGATGTAGAGCCGTTTGACTCAAATGTCTCAGATACGGCACGGATAGTATATGGGAACTCCTCAACGCTTGGAAGTACAGGAACAAGTGCCTTCTCAGCAAGTGCTCCGTGTCCAATCTCACGACGTCCCGGTCCACGTGATACCTTTGTCTCTCCTACAGAGTATGCAGGGAAGTTATAGTGATGCATATATCTCTTTGTTGTGATATTTGCATCAAGTCCGTCGATTTTCTGAATCTCTGATAAAGGAGCAAGTGTTACAACATCACATATCTGTGTCTGTCCTCTTGTAAACATAGCAGAACCATGTACTCTAGGAATGATATCAACCTCTGCTGCAAGTGGTCTTATCTGGTTAATAGCACGTCCATCAGGTCTCTTATGATCCTTTAAGATCATCTTACGTACAGTCTTCTTCTGATACTGATAAACAGCCTCACCAAGAACTGCAAGGTATTCTTCATTGTCAGCAAAAGCTTCCTTCATCTTTTCTGTTACTTCATCAATGTTCTTCTCTCTTGTCTGCTTATCATCAGAGAATACTGCTATTTCCATTTCCTCTGGTGAAACTACCTGCTTCATGGTCTCGAACATTTCTGCTGGAATAGCACAGCTTTCATATGAATGCTTTTCCTTACCAACCTCTGCTACAATCTTTTCAATAAAGGCAATGATTGTCTGGTTGATATCGTGAGCCTTATAGATAGCCTCTATCATCTTATCCTCTGGGATAATATTGGCACCTGCTTCAATCATAATAACCTTCTGCTTAGTAGATGCAACTGTAAGCTGAAGATCACCTTCCTGCCACTGTGTCTGTGATGGGTTAACAACAAACTCACCATCAATCATACCAATCTGTGTCATGGCACAAGGACCATCAAAAGGAATATCTGATATACATGTTGCAATAGAAGCACCTATCATAGCTACAAGCTCTGGACGGCACTCTGGATCTACTGCCATAACCATGTTGTTGAGTGTAACATCGTTACGATAGTCCTTAGGAAATAAAGGTCTCATAGGTCTGTCTATTACTCTTGATGTAAGAATTGCGTTCTCAGAAGCCTTTCCTTCTCTTTTGTTGAAGCCGCCTGGTATCTTACCAACAGCGTACATCTTCTCTTCGTATTCAACACTAAGTGGGAAGAAATCGATTCCCTCTCTTGGTTCCTTAGATGCAGTAGCTGTTGAAAGTACTACTGTATCCCCATAGTGCATAAGTGCTGCTCCGTTAGCCTGTGCACATACTCTGCCAACATCAACTCTTAATGTTCTGCCAGCTAATTCCATTGTGTACTGTTTAAACATGCTTTCCTCGTTTCTGCCTTTTGGCTGTTTAGTTTAGTTTTTGAACAGAAGGTCCGAAACAACTCAAAAAAACACCACTTAAATATGCATCTGCATATCCTTATATCGTCATAAAAATGATATTCTTTTGAGTGGTCTCGGTTATCCCTTCTGTTATATGCCTGTTTCTGCTGCTTTTTATGGTTATTTTATAGCTTGCCTTCTGTATCTACCTGGATATTTCCGTATATATAGACACAAAGCAGGGCGAAGTTGTACATATAATATAGGTACAACTCCGCCCTTATAATTACTTTCTGATTCCTAAACGCTCGATTAAGTTTCTGTAGCTCTCGATATCGTTCTTCTTTAAATAAGAAAGTAAAGCTCTTCTCTTACCAACCATCTTTAAAAGACCTCTTCTTGAGTGGTGATCCTTCTGGTTAACCTTTAAATGTTCTGTTAATTCAGCAATTCTTTCTGTTAAGATTGCAACCTGAACTTCTGGAGAACCTGTATCTCCTGCTTTTCTTCCATAGTTAGCGATAATTTCTGCTTTCTTTTCCTTAGATATCATTCTAATATTCCTCCTATTTTTTAATCACCTGTCACTAAGATCCGGGTCGGAGTGTCCCTTATCTGGGTGACGGCTCATACGCTATGTAATATAGCATATCTCCATCTTATAATCAAGTATTTTGTCAAAACATTTTTGCAAAATTTAGTAAAGACATCTATACAGACTAAAGCATAAACATTTCTTTTGCAAAGCTTGCATCACTTTCCATCTGTTTCTTTAAAGCTTCTATATTCTCAAACTTCATTTCCTGTCTTAAAAAATGAAGCAGTTTAACCTCTACCCTGTTTCCATACACATCTTTATCAAAATAAAAAACATTGGTTTCTACACTTATTTCATATCCATCACTGACCGTTGGCTTTGTACCAAGATTGGTCACTCCGTAATATTCGATGTTATCAATAAGTATTTTTGATGCATATACTCCATTTGGCGGGAGCAGCTTTATCTCTGTAGGATATACATTAATAGTCGGGATATCTATCGTTCTGCCAAGCTGGTTACCCTTGGCAACAATTCCAGATATTGAATATGGTCTGTTTAACAAAACATTCACTGTTTCCATATGTCCCATTTTAAGCTCTTCACGTACATATGTACTGCTTATATCTTTTCCCTGAAACTTTTCTTTTTCTACAACTATTGTTTCATATCCATATCTTGCTGCATTTTTTATAAGGAACTCAACATTGCCGCTTCTGTTTTTTCCAAAGCAGTAGTCTGTACCAACAACAAGCACTTTCGCCTTAAGCTTATCAACAAGAATATCTTTTATGAAATCATCTGGTTCCATGTTCATAAGCTCTGTCGTGAACGGATATTCAACTTCAACATCAAGTCCATAATTCTCACAAAGATTTCTTCTCTCCGAATTCGTAGATAAAAAATGCTGATTCTTCTGCGGACATATGCTAAGCGGTATTCTGTCAAATGTAAACATAACTGACAGCAATCCAAGCTCATCCGCCTTTTCCCTGACTATTGATATCAGCTTCTGATGTCCAAGATGAACACCATCGAATTTGCCAAGTGTTACAGCACTTGGTTTATCAAGCTTGAAACCCTCAGTACCATGTATGTATTCCATCCTGGTATGCACCACCTTTCAGGTAACTGATTTTTCATAAAACATTTTCTTTGGAACTAATTGTCCTCCGATATATTTATATATGCCGACAAAATCCTCATCTGCATCATATATTCTGAATTCTTCCATATCCAGAAATTCGCTGTTCTGATCCTGCACTGCCTCAAGTGGAAGCTTATTGCCATTATAAAGGAGTTTGTTATATCCTGCACTGACAACAACCTTTCTGTAGCCAGAAAACATTTTATCTATGCTGACTATGTACTGCTCTATATCACCCTTTAAAGTAAGCGCAGCTATCTGGTTAAGTGTCAGTGTATCATCTATGATAAAATCTCCGACTCTCGTTCTTTTAAGCGACATCATACAGGCTCCACAGCCCAGCTTTTTTCCTATATCATCACATAATGTCCTGATATAAGTTCCTTTAGAACAGTCTACTGTTATTGTTACTGTTTTTATATCATCTTCCAGATTAATATCATTAACTCTTAGCGAATTAATAACTACTCTTCTTGGTTTTCTCTCAACCTCTATTCCAGCTCTTGCAAGCTCATAAAGCTTCTTTCCATTAACCTTTAATGCCGAATACATCGGCGGAATCTGTTCGTACTCACCTTCAAACTGGCTGCATACCTCAAGAACTGTTCTTTCGTCTACATCAACCACCGACTTTGTTAAAACATTTCCACTTGTATCCTGCGTATCAGTGGTTGTACCAAGAAGCATCACTGCCTCATATGTCTTAGTCCAGTCTGTTATCATAGATACCAGCCCTGTTCCTTTTCCAAGACACACCGGCAAAACACCTACTGCATCTGGATCAAGTGTTCCGGTATGTCCGATTTTTTTCATATGAAGAATACCTCGTAGCTTTGCTACTACATCATGAGATGTAAACCCTTTTTCTTTATATACATTAATTATACCGTTCATACCGCATGTACTCCTTTAATTAATTCTGCATATCAGAATACTGTTCTTCTATCATTTCTCCTATACGGTTGATTATATCATGCACAGTTCCTTTTGCCAAAAAACCAGCTGCCCTCACATGTCCACCGCCGCCAAAAGCCACTGCTATAGCACTGACATCTATCTCTTTTTTAGATCTTAAGCTGACTTTATATTCGTCATCTCCGGTTTCATATAAGAATATAGCAACTTCAACACCCTCAGTAAGTCTTAACTGCTCTATTATACCACCCAGTTCTTTTCCTGTCACACCATAAAAGTTCATTTCATCTCTTGTGACACTTGAGAATATGCATTTTTTATCATAGAAAAGCACGCTCTCAAGTAACGCTCTTCCAAGTATCTGGTTCTGTACATATGTTTTCTTATAAAAGCTGTTGTCTATTATATCAGAATAATCTATTCCCATCTGCATCATCTTTCCCGCTATTTCCATAGTATGAAGAGATGTACAGCTATACTTGAACACACCTGTATCATGTATAATACCTGTATATATACACTCTGCTACTGCTTTATCTATCTTTTCATCATCTAATGTATCATACAGCACTTCACATGCTGAACTGGCATCAGGAACAACCTGGTTAACATCTGCAAAGCTGTTATTACTTATATGATGATCTATGCATATAGTCTTATCAGCATTTTCAAAACCTCTGGCAAAAGGCTCTATTCTGTCTATTGAACTACAGTCAAGAACAATAAACACATCAAACTTTTTGTCTTCTTCTAATGTATTCCTTATATCTGAATATCCGCTAAGATATGAGAATTCCTCTCCTGGCTGTTCAAGGTATACTGAAACATCCATATCCGGCATATTTTTTTTCAAATAATTATATAATGCAAGTGTAGAACCCGTACAATCGCCATCTGGTCTTATATGTCCAGTTATTCCGACAACATGTGCACCCTTTAATTCCTCAATCACATTCATACCTTATTCTCCATTCTTAACTAAAGCTTTTATCAGTTAATCATCTACTATTTATGACTCTCATCATCTTTTTTAGTCACTTCGTCTATAAGCTTAGACATATTAATTCCATACTCTATTGACTGATCAAGTATAAACTTAATCTCTGGTGTGTTACGCAGATTAACTGTTCTTGCAAGTTCTCTCCTAATATAGCCTTCCGCACTCTTAAGTCCTGCAATAGTATCCTGCTGTGACTTTTCATCACCAAGAACACTTATATATGCTTTGCATGTCTTAAGGTCTGGTGCAACCTCAACAGATACAACCGAAGTCATAGGATTAATCCTTGGATCTTTGATTTCACTGCGGATTATATTACTAAGCTCTTTTAATACCTCGCCATTAATACGGGTATTCTTTACGCTGTTTTTACGCATTGTATCCCCCTTTTCTGACACTTTTTATATGAATCATATTCTTTTACTTTAAAGTATCCGGATACCCATAACCCGGATACTTTAAATATATTGACATTTTTATCTTGGCACCTCAACCATAATATGTGCTTCTACAAGGTCGCCTTCCTGAATCTGTCCGAAGTTTTCAAATACCATACCACATTCAGAACCAGCCTTAACCTCCTTGACATCATCCTTGAAATGCTTAAGTGTTGCAATAGGTCCTTCGTATATCTGTTCTTTGTCTCTTGTGATTCTGACAACAGAATCTCTTGTGATTCTACCCTCTGTAACGATAGCACCTGCAATGTTACCAACACCTGATGCTTTGAATATCTGTCTTATTTCAGCATGACCGATAATCTTTTCTTCGTATATAGGTTCAAGCATACCCTTAAGTGCTGCTTCTACATCTTCAATAGCATTATAGATAACGCTATAAAGTCTTAAGTCAACCTTTTCTCTTTCTGCTACTATTCTTGCCTGATTATCTGGCTTTACATTAAATCCTATAATAATCGCATTAGAAGCTGATGCTAAAACAACATCGGATTCGTTGATGTTACCAACACCACCATGTATTACCTTAACGATAACTTCTTCATTAGAAAGCTTAACAAGGCTCTGCTTAACAGCTTCTACTGAGCCCTGTACATCTGCCTTTATGATAAGATCAAGTTCCTTCATGTTACCAGCCTGTATCTGTTCAAATAAAGCATCAAGTGAAACCTTATGCTTAGTATCATCAAGAAGCTTCTTTTTGCCCTCTGCTATGAATGTATCAGCAATATTTCTTGCTTCTTTTTCGTTATCTGTAGCCATAATAATCTCACCTGCATTAGGTACATCGTTAAGACCAAGTATCTCTACAGGCATAGATGGTGTTGCTTCCTTAACTCTTCTTCCCTTATCATCTATCATGGCTCTTATCTTACCATAGCATGAACCAGCAGCAACTGCATCACCCACTCTTAATGTACCCTTCTGTACAAGAATTGTAGCCACAGGACCACGTCCCTTATCAAGCTCTGCTTCTATTACAATACCTCTTGCCTTACGATCAGGATTAGCTTTTAACTCATTAACCTCAGCTGTAAGAAGTATCATCTCAAGAAGCTCATCAATACCTTCCTTTGTATGGGCAGATACTGGAACAAATGTAGTAGAACCACCCCAGTCTTCAGCTATAAGCTCATATTCTGTAAGCTCCTGCTTAACCTTTTCGATGTTGGCGTTAGGCTTATCAATCTTGTTAACTGCAACAATAATCTCCACACCTGCTGCCTTGGCATGATTAATAGCTTCGATAGTCTGTGGCATAACGCCATCATCTGCTGCTACTACGAGAATAGCAATATCTGTAGCCTGTGCTCCACGCATACGCATAGCTGTGAAAGCTTCATGTCCTGGTGTATCAAGGAATGTTATCTTCTGTCCGTTAACATCTACCATATAAGCACCAATCTTCTGTGTGATACCACCTGATTCCTTATCTGTAACATGTGTCTCTCTGATTGCATCAAGAAGTGATGTCTTACCATGATCAACGTGTCCCATAACACAGACTACTGGTGGTCTTGGAACCATCTTTGACTCATCTTCTTCATCTTCCTTAAGAAGCTCTGCTATAACATCAACCTTTACCTCATGATCACATATACAGTTGAACTCAAGTGCTATTTCCTCAGCTGTATCATAATCAACTTCCTGGTTAATCGTAACAACCTTGCCCTGAAGGAATAACTTCTTAACGATAGCTGATGGCTGGACCTTCATCTTATCAGCAAGTTCCTTTATAGTGAGGGTATCTGGTAAAACAAGCTGCTTAATTGTCTCCTCTTCCTTCTTTTCTGGCTTTGGAACTGGCTTCTTCTCATGCTTGCTATTAGCAAACTTAAGATTTTCCTTTGCCTCATTGTCCTTCTTTCTATCATTCTTTCTTGAATCATTCTTTCTTGAATCAGGTCTTCTTGAATCAGGTTTTGTTTCAAATATGAAATCTTCCTTAGGTGCTGAAGCTGCTCTGTCATTTCTTCTTGCACCTGAAAAGCCCTGTCCGTCTCTTCCTGAACGTCCATTGTTATTTCCATTGCGGTCGTTATTTCTATAACCGTTATTGCCATCCTTGTTGTCTCTGTTTCCGTAGCCGTTGCGGTCGTTGTTTCTATAGCCGTTGTTGTTTCCGTCTCTGTTATCTCTGTTTCCGTAGCCGTTGCGGTCGTTGTTTCTATAACCGTTGTTTCCGTCTCTGTTATCTCTGTTTCCGTAACCGTTGCGGTCATTGTTTCTATAACCGTTGTTTCCATCTCTGTTACGGTCATTGTTTCTATAGCCGCCGTTGTTATCCCTGCGGTTATTATTTCTGTCTCTGTTATCAGACTTCTGGCTGTTCTGTGGGAAATAAACCTGTGATATATGTTTCTTATCCCCATCCTGTGCCACATTTTTCTTTTCAGCTGATGCCTTTGCATCATCTGGCTTTATCTTCTCTTTAGTTTCTGTATTTATTTTATTTTCTTCCGTTTTATTAATCTTTTCTTCTACTTTCACGTTTCTTTCTTCTGCCTTTTTAGGTTCTGTTTTTACTGTGCTATTGTCAGCAACTGCTTTTGCTTTGAATCTGCTTTTAACATTGTTAATTTCATTTTCTCCAAGCCCGCTCATTGCTGTGTACTTTTTTTCATTGCTGCTAAGCATATCAGTTATATCTTTTGAAGAAATATTTAATTCCTTTGCAAGTTCATGAACTCTCATATTTGCCATTTGACCTCTTTCCTAATATGCAGATATACATATATGTGTTATATCCGCATATTATTATACACTGATTATTACTAATCTACTTAAAATGCTTCTCAATACTATTCTTAAATCCTTCATCAAGGATTGCGAGTGATGCTCTGAATTCTTTACCTATCGCATGCCCCAGTTCTTCTTTATTACTAAAGAAATAAACTGGAACCTTATAGAATTCGCACATGTTTTTAAAATTCTTTTTTGTATTGTCAGATGAATCATCTGCAACTATCACCATATAAGCCTTACGCTCTTTTACTGCCTTTTCTGTTGAAAACTCTCCGCTTGCAACCTTTCCAGCCTTCATGGCAAGACCTATCATAGATAATGCTCTGCTATTGTTCAAGACCTGTCATCTCCTTTTCCAGTTCATCATAAACAGCTGGATTTATTGCCATCTTGAAAGCTCTTTCAAGTCCCTTTGACTTTCTTGCTTTCTTAAGGCACTCTGCATCAGGGCATATATATGCACCTCTTCCATTTTTCTTTCCAGTTGTATCTATCACAATCTCGTCGTCCTGTGTTTTAAGAATACGAATAAGCTCCTTCTTATTCTTCATCTGGTTACAACCAATACATTTTCTTTGTGGAATCTTCTTTACTGCTGTCAAAATATCACTCCCCAAAATATTATTCTTCTACAACATCTATGTCAGAGGCTGTATTTTCTTCTACAACATCTGTGTCAGAGGCTGTATTTTCTTCCGCATCAGCTTCACTCTTTATATCTATTCCATATCCTGTAAGCTTTGCAGCAAGTCTTACATTCTGTCCTGACTTGCCAATAGCAAGTGATAACTGCTGTTCAGATACGATTATTCTGGCTTTCTTTTCTTCTTCATCAGCAACTGCTGATACTACCTTTGCAGGACTAAGTGCATTAACAATAAGCTGTGCTGGATTAGCATCCCACTCAACTATATCAATCTGTTCATTACCAAGTTCATTAACAATATTCTTTACTCTTGCACCATTGATACCTACACATGCTCCAACCGGATCAACATGAGGAACATTAGCTCTTACTGCCATTTTAGTTCTTGAGCCTGCTTCTCTTGCTATAGCCATAATCTCAACTGTACCATCTTTTATTTCAGTTACTTCTTCTTCAAACAGCTTCTTAACGAATTCAGGAGATTTTCTTGATATTTTAATACCAAGTCCGTTTCTTTCCCTGTTGCTTACACTTACAACATATACCTTTATTCTGTCACCTGGCTTGAATTCCTTATCCTTAAACCTGCTTCCTTCACCATTTCTTGACTTATCATCAGCCTTAAGAACAGCCTGTGTTCTTCCGATATCGATTGTCATATCACCATTCTCGTTAATTCTTTGTACAACGCCTGTGATGATTTCTCTTTCTTTATCATGAAGTTCATTGTAGAGTGCGTTCTTTTCCTGTTCTCTTATTGTCTGTACTATTGTATTCTTGGCATTCTTAGCTGCCTTTCTTGAAAACTCTTCAGACTTGACTTCTATTGTGATAACATCACCTATCTGACATCCCGGCTTAATCTTTCTTGCATCTTCTATAGCTATCTCTGTACCAGATACATATTTTTCTTTTTTGTTTTCCCTGAATTCTGGAACTTCCACCTTCTCAACAACAGTTCTGTCTGAATATATATGAAAATCTCCTGTTATTCTGTCAAGTGAAACTCTTCCGTTATCTGCCTTGTCAAACTCTGCCTTATACTCATCCATTAAAGACTTTTCTATAGCATCAAACATAACCTCTTTACTGATACCATTTTCTTTTTCCAAAGCCTCAATCGCAAGTATTAAATCCTTATTCATTTTATCATCCTCCATTATATAATATAAACGCATCTGCTAACGTGTAATTTTAAGCATAAGCTGCAGGCTTAAATGTCCACAGTTAATTTTACTGCTCTACATACGCCCATCTGATCATCGAAAGATTACTTCTTTCTATAGTTATCATGGAATTATCTACTTCTATCATAATAACATCTTTATTATATTCTTTAAGAACTCCTGTATATTCCTTCTTACCCTCAACCGGCTTATAAAGTCTGATATCTATAAGACGTCCTAAGCTCTTTTCATAGTCTTTTTCTTTCTTTAAGGGTCTTGTTAGTCCTGGTGAGCTCACTTCAAAAATATACTGGTCAGAAATATAATTCTCCTTATCAAGTATTTCATTGAATGCTCTGCTTACTGCCTGGCAGTCATCTATAGTGACTCCACCTTCTTTATCAATATAGACTCTCAAATACCAGTCCTGGCCCTCTTTAACGTAATCAACATCAAAAAGTTCCACATGATTAGCAGCAATAATAGGTGCTATAAGCTTTTCTGTCTTAGCTTCATAATCTTCTCTTTTACCCATATCTACCTCTTTTCTGGATTATTCAATTAGATACTGAATCATATATCTGGCTTTATCTTCTTAAATCTACAGATGTTGTTGATTTCTGGATAAAAACGAAAGAGTGGACATTAATGTCCACTCTTGTCAGTTGAATATAACTCAGAATAGCTTATAGGGGAGTCGAACCCCTGTCTTCGCCGTGAGAGGGCGACGTCTTAACCACTTGACCAATAAGCCATATCTTTAACGCTTTGTGTAAGTCGTTACCGCAAAGCACTTCATTATAATACACGTTAATCGGTATTTCGTCAAGCACTTTTTTAAACTTTTTTTAATTTTTTTCAAAACCCCCTAAAATCCATATGTTTTCAGCCTGTCACACAGCCACAGTTTTAACATGATGCAAAAACAAACCTTCTTAATATTGATACAGCTGGTATATGCCGCATAACATATACCAGCTGATTATAATTATATTATCTGCATGTGCCAATTCTGTATAAAAACACTTACACAGATATTATGCAAAGTTAAATATAGCTGTAAACAATCCTGCTGAAGCAACGCCCATTATTATACCTGCAAGTAATACACCTGCAAGCACTGCTATTACACTCTTCTTAAATCCCATATCAAGAAAGCTTGCAGCAAGTGTTCCTGTCCATGCTCCTGTACCAGGAAGTGGTATGCCAACAAACAACAAAAGTGCTACAAACAGTCCATTACCTGCCTTGGCTTTAAGTTTCTCTCCACCCTTATGTCCTTTTTCTATACAGAATGTAAAGAACTTACCTATATACTTTTTATCAGAGCCCCACTCTAACACTCTTCTTGCAAAAAGATATATAACTGGAACAGGAAGCATATTACCTATTACACATATTATATAAGATTGCAGCAAAGGAAGCTGGAAACCCTGCGATATAGGAATCGCACCTCTTAGTTCCACAATAGGCACCATTGATACCAGAAAACATATAAGATATTTTTTTAACATTTCTCACCTCATGATATTATTAAGATTATTCATTGTATTTTACTTTTGACACTCACTTCGTTTTAATGCTAACCCGTCAAATATAACATATATATATGTATTCTGACAAGTCATTATGATGCTGCATATTAAACATTTATGTTACAGCACATCAAACAACGATAACTGGTTACTCTCTGCCATACCATCAAGCAGCTTTAACTCACTCAGCTTATCAATAACTGTCTGTCCTATCTTTGCACGCTGTCTTAAGTCATCCTTTGATAAAAACTTTCCACCTCTTGCTGCTATCTCTATAGATTCTCCGGCTGATTCACCTATCTTTGATACAACCTTAAAAGATGGCATTATTTTTCCATCTATTATCTGGAAGCTTCTTGCCTTGGCCTTATATATATCTATTGGTGTGAATTCATATCCACGCGCATACATTTCCTGGACTATTCTCATATCCTTGTATTCATCAAGTTCTGTTTTTTCTATAGTTCCATCTGCCTTCTTAGCTTTATAAATATCAAGATAATATTCAAGACGTTCTCTTCCCATAGCCATCTTCTCATAGTCAAAGGCATCTGCTCTTATACTAAAATATGCACAATAATAAGCAAGTGGATAAAACACTTTACAATACGCAACACGCCACGCCATCATAACATAAGCTGCCGCATGCGCTTTAGGAAACATATACTGTATCTTGTTACAAGACCAGATATACCAGTCAGGAACACCATGTTCCTTCATTATCTGTTCCCATTCAGGAGTAAGACCTTTACCTTTTCTTACTTTCTCCATAATCGTAAATGCAAGCTCACTTTCAAGCCCTTTCTGGATAAGATATATCATAATATCATCTCTTGTACATATAGCTGTCGATATAGTTGCCTTGCCTTCCTTAAGAAGTGTCTGTGCATTACCAAGCCATACATCAGTACCATGTGAAAGACCTGCTATTCTTACAAGATCTGAAAAGTACTGTGGTTTGGTATCTATAAGCATCTGCATGGCAAAGTCTGTACCAAACTCCGGTATACCCAGCGCCCCAAGCTTACATCCGCCTATAT
>ENA-OPWR01000622-OPWR01000622.1-human-gut-metagenome-genome-assembly--contig:-NODE-622-length-31268-cov-5.657034_pt1 | contig 31268 bp, 21 predicted proteins | sample MGYA00241507_ERZ502006 | MGnify/ENA primary metagenome ERZ502006 (study PRJEB25962, sample SAMEA2043041) | human gut metagenome | biome: human gut; feature: human-associated habitat; material: faeces...
GGTCGGGGATGTAGAACATCAGGTTTTTGTGCCCGATCTGGCGCAGGAACTTGTAAACCAGCGCGACGGCCGTGCAGCCATCGACGTCGTAGTCGCCGTACACCATGATCTTCTCATTGTTACGGACGGCCTGTCCCACCCGCTCGACCGCCTTCTCCATGTCCTTCATCAGGAACGGATCGTGCAGGTCGGCAAGGCTCGGTTTAAAGAACTTCTCCGCCTTGTCTACGGTGTCTATGCCTCTTTGTACGAGCAGATTGGCCAGGATAGGCGAAATCCGCAGCGCGGCAGCGAGCATGGCTACCGTCGCGGGGTCGCCCTCTGGCTTCACTACCCAGCGTTTTTCTATAGGCATACGTGTTATTGTTTATATATTTTAACATTTAATATCTCACTTAAAAGTTCCACAACCGAACGTTTCACCTCCTCCATCGGGACGTTTCGGCCCGTCTCCGAGAGGATCGACGCCACCCCGCGGTCGGTGAAGCCGCAGGGGTTGATGCGCGAGAACCACGCCAGGTCGGTCGATACGTTGAGCGCGACGCCGTGCATGGTAACATAACGTGACGATCGCACTCCTATTGCGCAGATCTTCCGCACCGGCCCCTTTCCGCCGGGAGTGACTCCCTTGCCGAGCCAGACGCCCGAGGCGCCGTCGATGCGGCCCGCCTCGATACCCTGGCGGGCGACGGTGCGGATGACGGCCTCTTCGAGAGCGGCAATGTAGGCGCGCAGCCCGATGCCGAGCCGCTCGAGGTCGAGGATCGGATAGCAGACCAGCTGCCCCGGACCGTGGAAGGTGATGTCGCCGCCGCGGTCGATGTGGTAGAAGCGGGCACCCATCCGCTCGAGCATCTCGCGCGGGATGAGCAGGTTCTCCGCATGTCCGCTCTTGCCGAGCGTGTAGACCGGGGGGTGCTCCACGAGCAGGACCGTGCCGACGGGATCGTCATCCGTTGCGGAGTGCTCCTCTGCGGAGTCTCCGGCGGGGAATACGGTGCTGCCTCCGGCGTCCCGCTCCGCCCGCTTGCGGGCAACGAGGGCGTCGAACAACTCCTGCTGCAAATCCCAGCAGGCTTTGTAATCCATCAGGCCGAGGTCCCGGCAGTATGCCTTCATCCGTTACAAACTTTTCACACTTCGGAGTGCCTCTTCGGCCATGTACGAGGAGCGTACCAACGGTGCGCTCGCACAGTAGTCGAAGCCCATCTCCAGTGCTCGGAGCCTGTACCATTCGAATTTTTCGGGAGTGATGTACGCCGCAACGGGGTAATGCTCCAGAGTCGGTCGAAGGTACTGACCGAGCGTCACAATCCTCACACCTGCCTCGCGCAGGTCACGGAGGGTCTGCAATACTTCGTCATCGGTCTCGCCGAGTCCGACCATCAGTCCGCTCTTGGTCACCACGCCCTGTCGGGAGAGGTAGCGCAGCGTCTCCAGGCTGGTGCGGTACTTCGCCCTGGAACGCACGAGGGGAGTCAGTCGCTCGACGGTCTCGATGTTGTGCCCGATGATGTCGGGCTTCGATGCGATCACGATGTCTTCGAGTTCGGGACGCGCATCGAAATCGGGAATAAGGAGCTCAATTACGGCGTCGGGATTCTGTGCGCGGATGGCCTCGACGGTTGCGGCCCAATGGCGGGCGCCGCCGTCCGGAAGGTCGTCGCGCGTCACGGAGGTTACGACGACATACCTCAGTTTCATCAGGGCGACGCTTTCGGCAACCCGGGCGGGTTCCTCGGCGTCGGGGGCAAGCGGATGTCCCGTGCAGGTGGCACAGAAGCGGCATCCGCGGGTACAGATGTCTCCCAGAATCATGAAGGTCGCCGTGCGACGGCTCCAGCACTCGGCCTGGTTGGGGCACATCCCGCTGCTGCAGATCGTATGCAGCCGGTGTTTTTCGACGATGTGCCGCACTTCGGCCCACTCGGGGGTGCGGTGCAGGCGGATCTTCAGCCATCCGGGTTTTTTCAGGACATCTACCTTGTCATAAAACTTCGGCATTTAAGTTCATTATTTTCCAATTGATGCAAAAATAACGAAAAAGATTGAATATTCCTATACCCTTTTCATGTTTCTTGCGAGAATGCCGGTCGGAAAGCCGTGCGGAATGGATCGGTTGCGGGAATCGGAGTCGGTAGGTCGGATAAAGAAAAGAGGCCCTGCACCTGCCGGTACGGACCTCTCTGGTTAGGTTAGTTAGGTTAATGAGAGTGGGGAACCCCACGTTCGATGAAACAAAGATAGATCGAATTTTACGAAAATGCAAATATTTTGTGATATTTCTTGAAATTTTGAGGCGATTTTTAAACCATATTGTAATTAAGATTTTTTAATTTCCTTTCGGTTCGTAAGTTTTTGATTAACGTTCCGCGCCGCTTTCCGCAGCCTTTTCCGGCACGGGAGCCTCTTCGCCGGCAGCTGCCGGAACCTCGTCCGTTTGGGAGTTCTGGTGGCGGTGGCGGTAGGTTGCCGGAGTCATCTGGTACTCCTTCTTGAAGAGTTTGATGAAGTGCGAGGTGTTGGGGAAGGTGCATTCGGCCGATCTCGGAGATCGATTTCGAGGTCGAAATCAACAGCAGACGCGAATGCATCAGCCGCTGGCGGATGAACCATTTGTGGGGCGGCATCTGGAAGTGGCGCCGGAACTCCTTCTTGAACGAGGTGAGCGAGCGGTGTGTCAGCCGGGCCAGCTCCTCGATCGAGATGTCCTTGAAGATGTGGTCGTAGACGATCTGCTCGAAGTTCTCCTTGGCGGCATCGACGTTGCTCAGCAGCTTGCTCTTGATGCAGCAGTCCTCGTGCGAGGCGATCAGGTAGATCAGTTCGGTCATCTTGATGTTCTCGGCCGTCTCGTCGTGGCGGAACTCCTCGTCGCGCAGGTAGTTGTTCGTATTGACGAAAAAGTTGCGCAGCGAGTTCCATGCGGGCATGGCCACGTGGGTGCGGTTGCGGCAGTTTTCGCACGAGTGCTCGTTCGATATGTTCAGTCCGTAGGTGATGTTCAGGTGCATGAGGATGCGCTGCAGGTCCTCGGGCGTGTAGTAAAAGAGCACCTCCTCGTAGGGTTGGCTGCCGTCGGGAACGTTCTCGATGTAATGGTGTCCGAGTCCCAGGTAGAAGACGTCGCCGCGTGCAAGCGTCTGGCGCTTATCTCCGTCGTAGATGTATTTCGTCCCGCGCAGGATGTAGCCGATGGCATAGCGGGACAGGATCTGGGACTGGATTCCGTTGTGAAGCGATTCCAAATACTTCACGATCATCGGCTGTTGGGCCGATGAATTCATTGAATTCTTCATGCGAATTGTATTTTAAGTTTTTCTGAACAAAGAGTTGCGTCACATTTGTTCAGTCTCAAATATACAATTTTAAATTTTTAATTTGCCAAAATCCATAACACAAAAAAGCGAAACTGTGTAAATAGACCTCTTTGCAGCATGAAGATGACTAAATATATTATTGCAAAATGACGTTGGCTACGGCTACGGCGAGCAGCGCGGCGTAGAGCGGTGCGGCAATCGGGCGGCGGACACGCACGAAGAGGAACGGGAGCAGCAGGGTGACCGGTACGGCGAGCAGCGTGACTGTTTCGGCGGTTGCGGCCGGGCTGCAGAGCGATCCGCACGCAAGGATCAGCGTGATGCACGCGAAGAGCAAGATGAAGCGCGGTTTGGTCCCTACGGCGTAGCGGTCCGCGAAGACGAAGAGGGTGGAGAGGAGCCCCAGTACAATGGCTGCACCGGCAAAGAGCAGTTTTGGGAGCGGGAGAAGCGCTTCGGGTGTCGGGAGCGGGCCGCAGGTGAGCAGCCGGCCGAGCAACAGCAGCGGTGCGGCGAAATCGCCTCCGGCGCCCCAATTGATGTAACAGAGGACGAAGAGCGGAAGCAGTACGCCGACGAGGGCCACCGTGAGCTCGCGGAGCGTCCTGCGGAAGAGCTGTACGGCCAGCGGCAGCAGCAACAGCAGCGGCAGTGCGGCGGGTGCGACGAGCGGCAGCAGCCCGAGGTAGAGCGAGGCGCGGAAGATGGCGTCGAAGCCGAATCCGTTGCGGAACGAGCGGGCGTAGTTCTTGGTGGCGAGGGCCAGCAGAGCCGGAGCCGCGCACGAAGAGAGGAAAGCGCCGTCGCCGATGCCGCAGAGCAGGATGCCGTAGAGCGGGATGGCGAGGCACGTGCCGACCGAGTAGAGGTTGTTCCGTGCCGTAAGCCGTCCGATGCAGAGTCCGGTAAAGAGGATCAGCAGTCCGCCGATCCAGCGTGCGCCGCCCGGGTGGTGCGCCTCGAAGTCGGCGAGCCATTCGCCCGGGAAGCGGATCATCATGCGGTCGTGCGGCTCTTCGGTGAGGGTTTCCGGATCCGCTCCGGATGCTGTTGTCTCTTCGGCTGTTGTTATCTTTGTGTCGGCTACGGCCGTTGTGTGGCCAGCCGCGGCCGAACTGTCTGCCGCGGTGGTGTTCTTCCCGGCGGTATTGGCGATGGAGTCCGCGGCTGTTGCGGGCGGAGCCGGGTGTGCGGGTGCGATGCCGGCAACGGGCACTCCGTTTCTCCCGGAATGTGTCGAGTCGGCTGTGGCGATCGGTTGGTTGGGATGCGTCGCCTGCAGGCTCTCCGTGCCGTGCTCCGGGCTTGCCGTATGGGCTGAGGCTGCCGGGATTGTCTGGGTTGTCCCGGGTCCGACGGTCAGGGTGAGGCTGTCGCGGGCGAAGCCGGCCGGCATACCTGCAGTTGGCTGCTGGGCAGCGGGTGACGGGACTGTCGGGTCGGATGCCGCGCGGTCGGGTTGCGCTGCAGCTTCCATGTGCTCTGCTGCATGCGCAGTCTCTGCGGACTCTGCGTTTTCCGCAGCTTCTGCGGCCAGTCTGTATGCGGCTACGCGTTCCAAGTAGGATTGCGGCATCGCCGCCGGGCGTTTCGCGGCGCCCCACATCGCCACGGCGGCGAGTATGAGGAGCGTGAGGAAGGCCGGGATGAGCTGCTGTCGGGCGATGTCGAATTTCATGATCGTGGCGCGGTTGTGGGGCAAAAGTAGCGAAAATGCGGGAATATTGTGTAATTTTGTCGTGCGATGTTGGAAAACCAGTTTCAATACGAACTGCTCGAGGCCGGGTGCGATGAGGCCGGGCGCGGCTGTCTGGCCGGGCCGGTCTTTGCTGCGGCGGTGATTCTTCCGCCCGATTTTCACGACGAGCGGCTCAACGATTCGAAGCAGATGACCGAGCGCAACCGCGATCGGCTGCGGGAGGTCATCGAGCGCGAGGCGGTCGCTTGGGCCGTCGAGGCGGTTTCTGCGGCGCGCATCGACGAGATCAACATCCTGAACGCTTCGTTCGAGGGAATGTCGCTGGCGGTCGGCCGGCTCGATCCCGCTCCGGGCTTCCTGCTCATTGATGGAAACAGGTTCCGCACGCAGCTGACCATCCCCTACCGCTGTATTGTCAAGGGCGACGGCAAATATGCCGACATCGCGGCCGCCTCGGTACTTGCCAAGACCCACCGCGACGAGTATATGCGCCGTCTGGCCGAGGAGTATCCGCAGTACGGCTGGCTTCAGAACAAGGGCTACCCTACGCGGCAGCATCGGCTGGCCATTCGCGAATACGGTCTGACTCCCCACCATCGACTCTCGTTCAACCACGAGATCGACCAGCTTGAACTCCCTTTTTAACCGGAACGGCCTTTTTCTGCCTTTTTCTGCCTTTTTCTGCCTTTTTCTGCCTGTTGTGGCGTGCGGTTGCCCTTTCCCCTCCGAGGCCTCACCTTTGCGCTTTTCGGGCTTTGGCTGGCTCGCAACGGCCCCTTACCTCCCCTTGTTTTCTGGTCTGCGAACGCCTGCTCGCGGCTCCGATGCATCTCGTCCTCTCCTCCGGCCTCCCCACGTCCCGATCGGTTTCTACACCCGTTCTCCTCTTCTTCGGGTTGTGTCTCCCAACGTTTCATGCAAACAAAAAAAAGAGCAGACCCGAAGGTCTGCTCTCTCGCTTGGTTTGTCCCCGAATCAATATCCCAGCGACTTGGAAGCCGCATAGGAGATCTTCAGGGCGTTGGCCCGACGGAGCTCCTGCTTCACGTCGGTGACGATACCCATCTTCGTGGCCTGGTCTGCCTTGAGGCAGATGGTCATTGCCGCGCGGTCGGCCTCGTTGAGCTTGTCGCGCTCGGCGGCTACGAAGTCCAGGATGTCCCGGGTTGTTCTGTAGGAGTCGTTCAGCTGGATACGCGGGGCAGTACCGAACTGCGCCTGCATGGCCAGCGTGGGCTGTCCGATGTGGATGAAGCTGACGAGCGATTTCTTCTCGAGCTTCTGTACCTCGGTTGCCTCCGGAAGTTTGTATCTGACGAGCAGTTCCTGATCACGCATGGTCGTCGATACCATAAAGAAGAAGAGGATCATGAAGATCACGTCCGGAAGCGAAGCGGTCGAGATGCCGGGCAAACTCTTGTTGCCCTTCTTTTTCATTACTGCCATGGCTTTACTTCTTTATATTTACCGGTTCGGCCTCCGAAATCTTCAGAGGTACTGCTTTGGATACTGCGTTGCGCTGCTCTTCGTTGAGTTCTGCGAACTTCGAACCGAACTTGCGCTGTGCAACCTCGTCGCGCACCTCGTTGAAGGCGCGGGCGAGCTCATTCTGTACCATGATGTAGGACTGGTAGCCCGTGTCGCGGGTGGTCTGCAGGGAAACCACGCCCTGGCTGACGGGATAGGTCCAGGTACTGCCGTCCGGAAGCTCGATATCCTCGTCCGTCTTCTCGGGCAGGTCCTCGCTGTCGAGCGGGTTGAGGATGAACTCCTTGACCTGATCCTTGAGCTGACGAAGATCAATCACCTCCTGTTTGCCCTCGGTTCCTGCCATGATGTTACCGCTACCCGAGATAAGTACCAGATACAGGTTGCGCTGCTTGACCTTGATCTGCTCCTGTTGTTGGTTCTCAGGAGGCAGGGGCGGAAGCATGCGGACCAGACCCGTATCGGTGTTCATGGTAGTGGCTACCAGGAAGAAAATCAGCAGCAGGAAGGCGATGTCGGCTTGAGATCCAGCATTGATATCTGGTGTTTTTCTTTTATCTATTGCCATTGCCTATTCCTTTTTCTACTTGAAAGCACTCCAAATTTCAGTAACTACGGCCGTAACGAAGGCTGCCGCAAAAGCGACATAGGTCACCAGAATGCTCGTTTCGGTGATGACCGTTTCGGTGTGGCCGAAGAATCCGTTGTTCTGAAGGTCCACGATGTTGATCGTGTGTCCGGCCGAGTAGAAGTAGGACACGCCGATGATGATGATGACCAGAGCCAGTGACAGGATGGCTCCCTTGATGCCTGCCGGGTTCTTGATCATTCCGAAGATCGCGCAGAAGATGGCCGAAGCGACGGCGAACGCGAAGAGGAAGTAGCCCCACATCAGGTTTGCACTGATTGCGGCCTCGGATCCTCCGGTCGCGATCGCGTAGACCATAAGCGCAATCGTGATGACCAACAGAACGCCCAGCAATATGTTAAATATCTTTTTCATATTTGCTTTTGACTTTTGCGTTCGGTTCAATTATTTCTTGCTGTAGGCCGTCAGGATATCCATGAGCGTGATGGACGAATCCTCCATTGCGTTTACGAGCGAGTCGATCTTGGCGATGATGTAGTTGTAGAACAGCTGAAGAATAACGGCAGCGATAAGACCCATGAGGGTGGTCAGAAGGGCGACCTTGATACCACCTGCAACGAGCGTCGGGCTGATGTCACCGGCAGCCTGGATGGCGTCGAATGCGTCGATCATACCGACAACAGTACCCATAAATCCGAGCATCGGGCTGAGGGCGATGAACAGGCCGATCCACGAAAGACCCGACTCCATCTGGCCGGTCTGAACCGAACCGTAGGAAACAACGGCCTTCTCAACCGAGTCGAGACCCTGGTCGTAGCGGTCCAGACCCTGATAGTAGATCGAGGCGATCGGGCCGCGGGTGTTGCGGCAAACCTCCTTGGCAGCTTCGATACCGCCCTTCTTGAGAGCCTCCTCAACGTTGGCGATGAGCTTCTTCGAGTTGATCGTCGAGAGCGACAGGAAGAGAATGCGCTCGATGGCTACGGCCAGACCGATCACCAAGCAGAGCAGGATCGGGAGCATCCAGCCCCAACCGCCCTCGAGGAACTTCTGCATCAGAATGTGGTGCATGCTCTCGCCTGCGACCTGAGTTTCGGCTGCGGCAGCGGCTGCCTCCTGCGCGAACGCATTAACGGTACCCAGAACGGTCAGGGCAACCGACGGAATCAAAAACAGTTTTTTCATAGTTGTGTTAGATGATTGATTTGATTGATTGAATTTTATTAGTTGTGTTTTTGGTTTTTGTCTTTTCCGGGGTTGCGGCCGGAGATCGGAGGCCGGGTATCCGGCGGGCCGTTTTTCCGTTCCGCTCCGTTTTTTGTTCCGGATCGCTCAATTTTTTGTTAAAAAATCATTTTTTTCTTCCTCCCTCCCGTCCGCGCGGCCGTTTTTTACCTGTTCTGCCGCGGTTGCGTGAGGTCTCCCCACACGGATGTCCGAATCCCGGATTTCCTTCCCGGACTCGCACAACTCCCTGTCAATCAACTGTGTTGCTTTGCTTCTGTCGCATCTTTCCCCGGCACTTCGACCGGTAGGGGTACGTTAGCAGTGCGAAATATAGGAAAAAAATTCGTTTCGTGCAACGTCCTATGCCGTAAATTCTCCGCGCAACGGCCTGCGCAGGAGCTCTTCGGTCTGCTGTCGCGGGAGTCCGAGCCCGAGCGTGTACATCAGTTTGGTGACGGCCGCCTCGGTGGTCATGTCGTAACCGCACAGCACGCCGGACTTCTGCAGCCGCAACCCCGTCTCGTAGAGCTCCATCGAGACCCGTCCGCCGCCGCACTGCGTGATGTTGAGCACGATCACGCCGCGGTCGATCGCCTCCTGCAGCGTGCGGATGAACCATTCGCTGGTCGGGGCGTTTCCGGCGCCGAATGTTTCGAGCACGACGGCACGCAGCCCGGGTGCCGAGAGCATGGCCCGCAGGATCCGTTCGCCGAGGCCCGGGAAGAGCTTGATGACCTCGATGCCGTCGGCCAGCCGGGTGGCCACGCGCAGCGGCTCTCCGAAGGTCTCGGGGCGGAGGATCGCCGGGTAGTTGTAGGCGATATTGACGCCGACCTCGGCCAGCGGCGGGTAGTTGTACGAGCGGAAGGCGCTCAGCGCTTCGGCGCTGCGCTTGGTGGTGCGGTTGGCGCGGAAGAGCCGGTTCTGGAAGTAGAGCGACACCTCGGGGACGACCGGACGGCCGTCGCGCCGGGCGCCGGCGATCTCGATGGCCGTGATGAGGTTCTCGCGGCCGTCGGTGCGCAGCACGCCGATGGGGATCTGGCTGCCGGTGAAGACCACGGGCTTCGAGAGGTTCTCGAGCATGAAACTCAGCGCCGAGGCGGTGTAGGACATCGTGTCGGTGCCGTGCAGGACGACGAATCCGTCGTAGCGGTCGTAGTTGTCGCGGATCAGCCCGGCGAGCGTGACCCAGTTCGACGGGGCGACGTTCGACGAGTCGATGACCGGCGACATCGTCAGCACCTCGATGTCCACGTTGAGCCGCTTGAGCGAGGGGAATTCGTCGTAGATGCCGCTGAAGTCGAAGGGCACCAGTGCTCCGGTGGCGGCGTCGGTCTTCATGCCGATGGTGCCGCCTGTGTAGATGATCAGAATGGAGGATCGCATGTCGTATGTATCTCTTTGTTTTGTCGTATTCGTCACTCGTCGAGCGCCTCGACCAGAAAGCTCACCGGACGGAAGCCGTCGTTGCAGGAGAGCATCGCCGAGGCGGGGTTTTTCATCCACCCGTCGTAGAGGTCCGTGCCTCCGTGGGCCAGCGTCATGACGAACGGCGAGAGGGTCTGCCAGGCGCTTTCGCACAGCCCCTCGGGCCGCTGCCACCCCTCGGCGATGAAGACCTGACCCTCCTGCAGGTCGCAGGCGTGTTCGATCGGGTTTTCGTAGCGTGCGATCAGGTCGCGGTGGCAGACCTTGCGGACGACGGTGATGCGTACTCGTTTCATGGTTGTATGTGTGGCTGGTTGTCGGTCTCGGAGCCTTGAGCCGGAGTGGAGCGGGGCTTCGTGCCGTCCTGTCCGGAGGAGGCTCCGTTCAGGCAGAAGAGGCGTTCGGCCGAGGCTGTCGTGGCGTCGGCCACCTCGTCGGGCCTAAGTCCCTTGAGGCGGGCCACCTCGTTGCACACGAAGCGCACGTAGGCGGACTCGTTGCGTTCGCCCCGGTGGGGTGCGGGTGTCAGGTAGGGGCAGTCGGTCTCCAACACCAGGTCGTCGAGCTCCATCTCGGGGACGATCGCCGCCAGAAGGCTCTTCTTGAATGTCACGACTCCGCCGATGCCGAAGCGGAAGTCGCCCAGCGAACGCAGCTCGCGGTAGGTCTCCAGCGTGTCGGAGTAGGCATGGAAGACGCCGCGGAGCCCCCGTCCGGCGTATTCGCGCATGAGGGCGACGGTCTCCGGCCAGGCGTTGCGCGTGTGGACGGCGATCGGCAGGTCGTATTGCAGGGCGAGTTCGATCTGCCGGCGGAAGGCTTCGGTCTGCTGTTCGCGGAAGTCGCGGCTCCAGTAGAAGTCCAGCCCGATTTCGCCGATGGCGCAGAAGGGCGGGATGCCCTCGGGCGGTGCGGCAAGGAGCTGCTCGACGAGCTCCAGCTCCTCCTGCCAGCGGGGGTTGTCATTGACCGACGTGGGGTGCAGGCCGATCATCGGCACGCACCGTTGCGGATGCTGGCGGCAGAGGTCGAAGAGCCGGTCGTGGCTCTCGGAGTCGATGGCCGGCTCCGGCAGCCCGGGCGAGCGCCTCTTCGCGGTCCTCGTCGAACTCGGGGCCATAGAGATGGGAGTGTGTATCGATCAGATTCATTGTTTCATGTATCGGTTTCCGGGGAGTTGGCGGATGGCTCCGGCCAGCTCGAGCCCGATGAGCAGCGAAGCGAGCTCCCCGGGATCAAGTCCGGTCAGCTCGCCGAGCGTCTCGGCCGAGAGCGGGTCGTCGGTGCGGAAGCAGGCGAGCAATCCCGCCTCGTCGCGTGTCAGTTCGGGGGTGGCGGGTTTCGGCCGGAGTGTGGCGGGGTCGGTGCCGAGGTCCCACATCAGTTCGCGGATCACGTCGTCGGCCGTCATGACCAGCTGGGCTTTGCGGTTGCGGATCAGGTGGTTCGTGCCCGAGGACATGGGGTCGGTGGCGCGGCCCGGTACGGCCATCAGCGTGCGGTCGTAGGAGTCGGCGCAATGGGCCGTCAGGAGCGAACCCCCGCTGTCGGGCGACTCCACGACGATACACCCGGCGCTCAACGCGGCGATGATGCGGTTGCGGGCTACATAGAAGGAGCCGTTCTGTCGGGTCTGCGAGTGGAGTTCGGTGACCAGAGCTCCGCCGTGCTCCACGATGTCGCGGGCAATGGCCGCGTGCTGGGCGGGAGTGACCTCCGGGAGGGCGTTGGCGAGTACGGCGACGGTCGGGATTCCGGCGGTGAGGGCCGCGCGGTGGGCCGCTATGTCGATGCCGAAGGCCAGGCCGCTGACGATGCAGAGCCCCGGGACCCGTTCGGCGAGCTCGCCGACCAGGCGGTCGCACATCGCCTGCCCGTAGGGTGTTGCGCGGCGTGTGCCGACCAGCGTGAGACACCGTGCCGTGAGGGCCTCGGCGTTACCTTTTATGTATAGAACGGCGGGATAGTCGGGCGTTTCGCGCAACAGCGGGGGATACCCGGCATCGGTCGAGGCGACGATGGCGATGCCGTGGCGCCGGCAGTAGGCGATCTCCCGCTCGGCGGCCGCGAAGGCCTTGCGCTGCAGGAGCTGTCGGGCAATGTCGGGCCGGAGTCCGGCGCCTTCGGTAAGTTCGTCGGCTGAAGCGGCGAAGATCCGTGCGGCACTGCCGAAGTGTTCCAGCAGATGGACGGCGCCTTTCACCCCGATGCCGGGGGTCATCTGAAGGGCGATATCTTCGAGGGTCATGGCCGGACAAAACAAATTCAACAGAGTAAAGGTAGGTATTTTTGCGCAATAACGGGAAAATATTTTCGAAATAACGCAAAGTTGCCCGGAAGTTTTGCAGAAATGAGAAATGTTTGTATATTTGCACTCCCGAAGTACCGGAGCAGCCCCGGATTCGGTCCCGGGTCGCAGCGACGACACCGGCGATACGGAAGAGGCGGGGCTGATTTTAGGTTGGGTTTGTGTTGTACCGGTACGGACGGATTTTCATGTTGGTCTGATGGCCGAGTGGCTAGGCAAAGGTCTGCAAAACCTTGTACAGCGGTTCGAGTCCGCTTCAGACCTCACAGAAACCGCGTTGCAGATGCCTGCAACGCGGTTTTCTTTTTGTCTTATGGCAAGTTTCCTGATGTGCATAGCTCTTTGGCGTGTCTTGGATCGAGTCCGCCATTCCGTTTGCCATGTCACAGGTTTGTTCTGCGTGGGTCCGCGTGTTGTTATTGCTCCCCTGTCGTGTGGAACCCTCATGTTGTCGTTCGTTTTTCGGGAATGTCGGGCCCTGTCTGTTGTGAGTTGAATCATTTATGACAAATTGATTTACATCAATAATTTGATTGTAGGGGTTTTATAATTTTGTCTTTGTAAATTGTAAATGGGTGCCGGTAATGTTTCGTTCCCGGGATCGTCAATTTACCAGCCATGCATGTGCCTTTGGCAGACGGTGGATGTATGTGTCGCATAAAAGAAAAAAATAAAATGAAAACGGTAGTTTCTGTTGTTTGGCTGACGGCAGTGTTTCTGGATCTGTCGGCTCAGAGTTTTACGATCAGGGGTCGTTTTATCGATGTGGCCAATGATACGTTGTCGATCGGGTATGTTCAGCGTGAACCCGAAAAGCGGGTTGTGGATGTCGATGTCCCGGTTGATGCGGGCGGATGCTTCACTTACAGTTGTGATATTGGATATGCTTGTCTGGCGGAATTGACCATTCGGTCCAGTGGCAGAAAGGCGCATCTTTTTTTCGTCCCTGACGAGCGTGTGGAGATCGAGGGGCCCTCGGCCTCGATGAACGATTGGAATATCGGTGGTACGGCGTTTTATCAGAGGCAGGATCGTGTCCGGCAGTTGCTGTTGCCTTTCTACCGGGAATTCGACGCCGCACGGGCCCGGTATGACAAGGGTGTGGCCGACGGTCTTGACCGCGGGAGGCTCGACAGCATCAGGGCGGCCGCCTACAGGGACATAAACAAAAGGCGGTGGCGAGTCGCCCATCAATATATAATGGGGCATTTGGACGATGAGGTTTCTGTCCCGATTTTGCTGGACCAGAACTGGCCCGACATATTGCCTGCCATCCGAAGTCTCTCTCCCGAAGTACGGTATGGGCGTTTTAAAAGCTATATCGATGGAATAGAGGTGATGTTTTCGCGGCTTGCCAAAGAGGAGAAGGCGGCAGCTGCAGCGACCCTGGAGTTGGAGGAGGGAAAGTCTGCTCCGGACTTTACATTGAACGATATGAACGGTAAGGACTTCAGATTGAGCGCACTTTTCGGACAAGGCAAGTATATTGTCGTTGATTTCTGGGGGTCCTGGTGTTCCTGGTGCATCAAGGGATTTCCTGCAATGAAAGAGTATTATAACAGATACAAGGACAAATTGGAAATTGTCGGCGTGGCATGTTATGATAAGGAAGAGCGGTGGAAGGATGCAGTAGTCAAGAACCGGGTTCCGTGGTTGCATGTGATTTCACCCGATGGGACAACCGAGGTCCGATACGGTGTGACGGCCTATCCTTTCAAGATCATTGTATCCCCGGAGGGAACGGTGATCAAGAGCTTCAAAGGCGAGACCGCAGAATTTTACCGGATGCTTGACAAACTGTTGCAGTAAAAAATATGATCGGACGACATGGAAGGTCCGTCGATGCATGCGGATCTGTAAAGAAGAGCTGTCGGCATACCGGGTGCAGGGTCAATGCATGCTCCCGGTAATTGTCTATTGAGACTGATGGGGAGACCCCTCTCTCCCCAAAGCAGTCGGCCGTCCGGCCGGGCAGCCGGCTGCTACTCCTCGTTTTCGTAGTAGACCTTGTAGAACTTGCCCTTTTCGTCCTCGCCCTGCTCGATCAGGTTGCGGTTGCCGTGGACGTAGATGTGGAAGTTCCGGTCGAGTTTGATGACGCTCTTGTAGGAGCGCGTCTGGCGCTTCACGGCCGCGTCCGAGATGTTGAACTCCTCCTCGATGCGGATGTCGCGCTCCTGTTCGTACTCCTGCTTGAAGCGGGTGAAGCTCTCGACGACCTCGGGTTGCCGGATGACCTTCTGCGAGAAATCCTCGAGTGAGAAGTTGTCCTGCGCCTGGAAGTAGGACATCGTGTCGTTGAGCAGTTCGGCCTGGTCGGCCTTCGAGACGTCGAACTCCCGGGCGAGCTGTCGGGTGACGTACTTCCTGCACATGGCCAAGGCGTTGTGCGTGTTGTGGTAGCTGTCCCGGCGCGGGCGCACGCGCAGGAAGTCGTCGGCCCAGTAGCGGGCCTCGGTGCGGTTGGTGTTGTCCACGATCCGCACGACGAAGCCGGCGTCGCGCTCGAGGTTGAAGACGACAGCACCCTTGTCGAGCCGTTTGATGTCGATGCCCTGGCACGTGGCGAGGTGCACGCCCTCCTCCCCGGCCCGGGCGTCGAGGAAGGTGTCGCGCGTCTCGGACTTAAAGAGCCCCACGGCATCGACCGTCTCTCCGCCGAGACGGCAGTCGGAGAAGTAGACCACGTAGAACTCACCGCCCTTGATCTGGGGCAGCGTGCCGCATTCGTAGAGGTGCCGGGCCAGACTGACCGAGTGTTCGTGGAGCGAGGCGGGGTCGTCGAAGATCCTGCCGACGAAGTTCCACACCTCGTTGCAGGCCAGGTCGGTCTCGTGGTAGAGGTTGTAACACTCCTCGGATTTGAATCCGTCGAGAAAGTAGCTCGTGAGGGTCTGCATCAGCGCCTCGTCGGTTACCTGTGCCGAGAGGGCGGGCGATGCCATGAGGGGTTCGTCCTTGGCCTTGTTGCCGACCACGTGGATGTCCAGGGCCTCGATGCGGGTATCTTCGAAGTAGAGCATGTCCGGAAATTTTTGGGAGTGCAAAGATGGCGATTTTTCCCCGTTCGGTCAAGCCGCCCGGGACTTTCCGTCCCTCCGGAGCCGCGGGCGGAGGGTCAGATGATCATCTGTGTGAACCGCCGGTACTCCTTCGGGGTGTAGGCATAGCGCTTCTTGAAGATCTTGTAGAAGTGGGCGAGGCTCGAGAAGCCGCAGTTGCGGCTGATCTCCTTGATCGGCATGTCGGTCATGATGAGCTGGGTGCGGGCATACTCCATCTTCTGGTCGTTGATCAGTTCGGAGAGTGTCATCGAGGTATGCTTGCGCACCACGCGGTTTACATAGTCGATATTCTTGTTGCACAGGGCGGCGAACTCCGAACCCCCCCCCTTGAAATAGCCGGGCTTGTTGAATTCGTTGATGGCGTTTTTCAACCACTGGGGCATGCCTTCGGCACTCATCTTCGTCTCGTAGTCGGTCAGCAGACGGAAAATGAAGAGCAGAAACCCGTCGAGCTGCATGTACGAGCGTTCGTGTTTCATGCACTCCTCGCCGCGGGCCGAAATGCGGCGGATGGTGTTCATCGGCAGGTTCAGCTGGACGGGCAGCGCCGAGTCGGTCCAGAAAAACATGCCGCCCTTGGGGAAGTAGCGGTTACGGTAGAGTTCGAGCGATTCGAGCGAAAAGGCGACATTCATCAGCGTGATTCCTTCGGGCGAAGGGTAGTAGGCGTGCGAGTCCGTCGGTCGGATCATGATCAGATCGCCGGCCGAAAGGGCGATCTGCTGCCCGTTCACAAAGTGTTTTCCGCTCCCTTTTTCGATCCATGCGATCTCGGCATAATCGTGATAGTGTAATGAAATGTCGTGCCGCGACGTGAGATTCACCCGGGCGATATGGTACTTCTCGTCGCCTCGCAGGAAGTCGGACAACCGGAACAAAGATCCCTGACTGTACATGAAAATTATTTTTTAAACGATTAAAAAGCGAGAAGCGCGGCTCTTATTCTCCAAAACAAATATACGGAAAAAATCGGGAGCTTTTCTGCGGAGGGGTGCGCGGAAAAAACGAAAATGTCGGAATAACGCAATAAATATACAAGAGACGACAAAAAAGTCGTCAGATCGCAATCCTTAATAGGTCTATATTTGTCCATGGAGTGAGAACCCTGTTTCAGTAAACCGACATGTTGAACCTTAAACCCAAACCATGATGAACAATCTCAACTACCAACCGACATCGAATCCGGTTCGGAGCCTTCTGGGCAAGTGGATCGGTTTTGTGTTCTGTTTTTTGTGTGTGGCTGTACTCGGAATGACCTCCGAGGCCAGCGCGGCTCCGGCGAAAGTCGTTCGGGGCAAAGTCGTCGATTCGGACAACCGGCCCGTCGTCGGGGTCACGGTGCTCGAGTTGAACACGACCAACGGTACGACGACCGACATCAACGGCGACTACCAGCTTACGGTCAAGAGTCCGGAGCCCGTTCTGCAGTTCTCCTATATAGGATATGAGTCGCAGGAGGTGGCCGTCGGCACCAAGACGGTCATCAACATCACTTTTGCCAGCGACAACGTCCAGCTGGACGACGTGGTGGTCGTCGGCTACGGTACGATGCGCAAGAAGGATGTCACGGGATCGATCGCGAAGGTCAATATGGACGAAAAGGCCACCTTCGCCAACACCAACGTGCTGCAGTCGCTGCAGGGTGCGATCCCGGGTCTGAACATCGGCATGACTACGGGCGCCGGTACCGAGCCCGAGATGACCGTCCGCAGCACGACCTCGATCAGCGCCAGCAACAACCCGCTGGTGGTCGTCGATGGTGCGATCTACAACGGTTCGGTTTCCGACTTTGCGCCGTCCGACATCCAGTCGGTCGATGTGCTGAAGGATGCCAGCTCGGCCGCCGTATACGGCTCCCGTGCAGCCAATGGTGTGATCATGATCACCACGCGCATGGGTTCGACCGAGAAACCGACGATCCGGGTGAACAGCTACTGGGGCGTCAATACGAGCACCAACAAGCCCGACATGATGGACGGTCCGCAGTACATCCAGAAGATCCTCGACTACCGGCGTGCCCAGGGGCTCGACTACGACCGCGACAAGATCCTCTCCTACCTGAACGAGGCCGAGCGCGAGAATTACAGCAAGGGCCACACGATGGACTCCTACGATGCCGTGACCGATCCGGGCTTCGTGCAGAACTACAGCGTCTCGATGTCGGGACGCACCCGGACGACCAACTACTTTGCTTCGGTGAACTACAACAACCAGGACGGTATCGTCATGGGTGACGACTACGACCGTTTCAGCGCCCGCCTGAATCTCGAGACGAACATCACCTCGTGGTTGAAGGTCGGCATGAAGGCCAACTATTCGGAGAGCGACTATTCGGGTGCCACGGCCGACCTGATCGCCGCCAACTACATGAGTCCCTACGTGAAGCTGCGCGACGAGAACGGCGAACTGATCCGCTTCCCGATGACCGACCAGCTGGGTGTGAACCCGCTCGGCGAGTACGAGCAGGCACAGGATCTGGATCTGCACAAGAGTCTGTTCGGCATCTTCTACGGCGAGGTGAGCTTCCCCTTCCTCAAGGGGTTGAAGTACAAGTTCAACTATTCGCACAACTACCGCTGGAGCGACGTCCGCAAGTTCTGGGGAGCCGATACCTGGACCGGAGCGCCGTCGGGCGGCAAGGGCAGCATTGCCAAGGGTGATGCCTCCGACTACATTGTGGACAACATCGTGTCGTTCGACCGGAATTTCGGCAAGCACTACGTGAACGTCACGCTGCTCTACAGCTACGAGCACAACGAAGGAAGTTCGGTAACGGCCGCCGCCTCCGAATTCGCCAACTCGTCGCTGGGCTGGAACGCCCTCGACAAGGGTGCGGTGCAGACGGTCAGCTCGTCGGCCTACGACGACAACGGCATCTCGCAGATGGCCCGTCTGCATTATGGCTACGACAACCGCTACCTGGTGACCTTCACCATCCGTCGCGACGGCTATTCGCGCTTCGGCGCCGACAACAAGTTCGGAACCTTCCCTTCGGCCGCTTTGGGTTGGGTCGCTTCGCGTGAGGCCTTCCTGAGCGACGTGAAGTGGATCGACCTGTTGAAACTCCGCCTCTCGTACGGTCTGAACGGCAACCAGGCCGTTTCGCGCTACGCCTCGCTGGCCACGATCAACACCAGCCGCTATGTGGACGGTCCGGATCCCATTATCACGCAGTATACCAGCTCGATGGAGAACGCTTCGCTCTGCTGGGAGAGTACCAAGACCGCCAATATCGGTCTCGACTTCGCCTTCCTGAAGAGCCGCATTTCGGGTAGCGTCGATTTCTTCAAGTCGAAATCGAAGGACCTGATCATGCAACAGTCGCTGCCCTACATGACCGGTTTCGGCAGTGTGTGGGCCAATGTCGGCGAGCTGAAGAACCACGGCGTGGAGGTGACGCTGACGACCGTCAATGTGCAGAACGAAAACTGGAACTGGACTACGACCTTCAACTTCTCGCGCTACCGTAACGAGATTACCAAACTCTACGGCGGCAAGACCGAGGACATCACCAACAGCTGGTTCGTGGGCTATCCCATCCACAGCTTCTACGGCTATGAGACCGACGGAATCTGGCAGGAGGGCGACGACATTCCCGAGGGCTTCAAGCCGGGTTACTTCCGGATCAAGGATCTCGACGGGAAGGAGGGCATCACGCCCGACGGCGACCGCCACGTGTATGCCTATGCAGACCCCAACTACCGATTCAGCATATCGAGCAACCTGACGTGGAAGAACCTCTCGCTCTCGTTCGTGATCAACTCCGTCCAGGGCGGCAACGGGTATTACATGGCTGAGAACCCCTATGCGCTGAATCCGAATGCCTATTTCCCGGGGCGCATGAACATGGTGGACATGCCCTACTGGACGCCCGACCGTCCCTCGAACAAGTACCCGACGATCGACTATTCGCCCACCTACGGACACTATTTCCTGCAGGATCGGAGCTTCGTGCGTCTGCAGGACCTCTCCATCGCATACGACTTCCCCAAGCGGATCCTGAACAAGATCGGCATGAGCGGACTGCGTGCCTACGTCAGCGGCAAGAACCTCTTCACGGTGACCGACTGGGTGGGCTACGATCCCGAAGCCGGACAGTCCGTATTCAACGGAACGCCCTCCATGCGCAGCTACATCCTCGGCATCGACATCACTTTCTAACCACAACCGACCAATCAAAACCAATACCATGAAAACGATATATCATCTGCTTCTGGCCGTCGTCGCATCCGCAGGCCTCGTGTCCTGCAGCACGGACCTTCTGGACGAGAAACCGAAGAGCTCGTACAGCCCCGAAAACGCCTATGTGACCCTGGCTCAGTTCAATCAGGCCATCGCCGACCTGCACCGTACGGTCCGCGACGAGATCTATTGGGAGACCGACGGAACGGTCATCTGGGCGCTCTTCACCGGAACGGACCAGGCGGTCGATCCGACCGACCTGAATGCCGGCCCGTTCGCCGACTATTCGATGATCACCTCCTCCTACTACTGGTTCTACCACTATTGGGTCCGCTATTACCGGCTGGTTGCACGCGCCAATACGGTCATCGACCGCGCTACGGCCAAGTGGTCGCAGCTGACGCCCGACGAGCAGCTCAGCGTCATCGGGCAGGCCAAATTCTTCCGGGCCTATGCCTACCGCTGCCTGGCCAACCTCTACGGAGGCGTGCCGAAGATCGACCACGAGGTGACCGCACCGCGCAAGGATTTCCAGCGTGCAACCCGTGAGGAGATCTATGACTTCTGCCGCGAGGATCTGGAATATGCCTCGAACAACCTCACCCGCGAGGCCGACGGCCGCGGCGGGATCACGGCCGGAGTGGCCGACCACCTGCTGAGCGAGATCTACATCTGCCTCGGCCGCTGGCAGGATGCCGTGAATGCCGCTACCCGCGTGATCGACGATCCGCAGTACGAGCTGATGACCGAGCGGTTCGGCACCCGCATGGACCGTCCCGGCGATGTGTTCTGGGACCTTTTCCGCACCGGGAACGTGAACCGCGAGGACGGCAACAAGGAGACGATCTGGGCCTTGCAGTACGAGTTCGGCGTGCCGGGCGGACAGAACGGCAATATCCCGACGTGGAATGCCGGCTATCCGGGCGAGCGGGCCTGGGGACCGCGCTACTGGACGCTGCTCGACCCGACGGGCGCGGCCGGTACACTGGCCTGCGACAGCCTGGGCCGCGGTGCCTCCTACGTCCGTCCGACCTACTATGCCTCGACGGCCGTATGGAAGGGCGACGAGAAGGACATGCGCAACTCGGAGTACAACATCAAGCGCAACTTCTACTACAACAATCCGGCTTCGTCCTACTACAAGCAGCTCATCACGCGCGAGAACCTCTTCAACGAGGCCGATACGATCATGGCCTTCTATCCCTACATCATGAAGGTGACCGACTATCCGCACGAGAGCGACTATACGCAGGCTCAGAGTTTCCGTGACGTGGCCGTCATGCGCCTGGCCGAGACCTACCTGCTGCGTGCCGAGGCCTATCTGGGCATGGGGCGGAAGGATCTGGCTGCGGCCGACATCAACGAGCTCCGCAAGCGGGCGCATGCCGAGACGATGTGTACCGAGGCCGAGGTGTCGATCGACTACATCCTCGACGAGCGGACCCGCGAGCTGCTGACCGAGGAGTTCCGCATGCTGACGCTGTGCCGTTTGGGCAAGCTCTACGAACGGGTGGTGAAGTACAACGACTTCAAGGCCGGAAAGACCATCTCCGAGCACAACAACCTCTGGGCGATTCCGCAGAACGAGATCGACGCCAACACCGACGTGAAGATCGAGAACAACCCCGGATATTGATCGGAGATGGGGGTAACGGGAAAAATCATCCTTCTTTTGGGGCTGGCTGCCGCATGGCTGCCGCAGCCGGCCCGTTCGGAGGTCCGGCCGGAGCGCTACGACGCCTACGATGTCGTGTGGCGGAGCCGGAGCGGCGATGCTTCGGGATCGATGCCCGTCGGAAACGGCGATACGGGCTGCAACGTCTGGGTGACCGAGGCGGGACGGATCGAGTGCCGCATCGGCAAGACGGATGCCTTCAGTGAACTCAATTCGCTGCTGAAGGTGGGCGGGTTGAGCGTCGCAATGACGCCCAACCTGCTCGCCGGCGGCGAGTTCGAGCAACGGCTGAACATCCGCGACGGCGTGGTCGAGATCTCGGGATCGAATTCGGACGGGGCGGTATCGCTCCGTTTCTGGGTCGATGCCCATGCCCCGGTGATCCGTCTCGAGGGCGAGGCGTCGGTCCCTGTGAAGGTGGAGGTGCGCAATACGACGTGGCGGAGGGAACCGCGCGAAATCAGCGGACTGGAACGCCACGCGATCTACGGACTGTACGATGCGCCGTTTGCCACGCGGCTGCAGGCCGATACGCTGCTGCACTCCGATGTCGGCATGGCCTGGGCCCACCGCAACGAGAGTTCGATCTATCTGCTGACGCTGCAGAACCAGAATCTGGCCGACTGGTACGATCCGGCGGACGATCCGCTGCTCCACCGCACCTTCGGGGCGTTGGTCTGCGGTCCCGGCATGCGCTGCGAGGCGCCCGACCGGCTGGTCTCCGTCGCTGCGGACCGGAAGATCGCCGTGGCGGCAGTCGTCGGGTCGGGGCGTCCGGAGAGCCTGTCCGAGTGGCTGTCCCGGGTTGAGGAACAGGCCCGGAAACTGCCGAAGGGCGGGAAATCCCTGGCGCGGCACCGGAAGTGGTGGAACGACTTCTGGCTCCGGCACTACATCTTCGTCGGATCGGAGGAGCAGCCCGAGGAGGCCTTCACGCTGACCCGGGCCTACATCCTGCAGCGCTACATGAATGCGGCGGCCGGACGGGGGCGGATGCCGATCAAGTTCAACGGCTCGATCTTCAATGTCGAGCTGACGCACGATATGGCCGGATGCCCGCGCGGGCTGGATGCCGACTTCAGACTGTGGGGCGGTCCCTACTGGTGGCAGAATACGCGCCTGCCCTACAGTTCCATGCTCTTTTCGGGCGACTGGGAGATGATGCGCCCGTTGTTCCGGATGTACCGGGAGGCCCTGCCGCTGGCCGAGTACCGCACGCGCCGGTATTTCGGGCACGAAGGAGCCTACTTCCCGGAGACGATGTGTTTCTGGGGAACCTATGCCATCGACAACTACGGATGGGACCGCACGGGACTGGCGGACGGAGTTTCGCAGAACCGCTACATCCGCTACTATTTTCAGTCGAACATCGAGCTGGTTGCGCTCATGCTCGCATATTATGAATTCTCGGAGGACGACGGCTTCCTGACCGAAACGCTCTTCCCGGTCGCCTCACGCATCCTGACCTTCTACGACCGGCACTACCCGAAGTCGGAGCGCGGCGAGATCGTGCTCACGCCGGCGCAGTCGCTGGAGACCTACTTCGAAGGGGTCCGCAATCCGCTGCCCGACATCGCCGGGCTGCGGTGGATCACCGCGCGGCTGAAATCCTGCTGCGGCGAGCGGCTCCCCGATGACCTGGCCGCACTGTGCGACCGGATGGCCGCGTCGCTGCCCCCGATCCCCACCGGCGAGAGCCCCGAGGGAGAGGTGCTGGTCGCCGGGGAGCAGCTGGGCGAGCGGATGAACGTGGAGAAGCCCGAACTCTATGCCGTATTCCCCTACCGGTGGTACGGCGTGGGCGAGCCCGGCCTCGACGTGGCCCGGCGGACCTATGCGCGGCGGGCGGTCAAGGAGAGCTGGGGCTGGCAGCAGGACGGCATCTTCGCAGCCAACCTGGGCCTGGCCGACGAAGCGCGCCGCATCGTGACGGCCAACAGTGCCGCCTCCAATCCCGCATTCCGTTTCCCGGTGATGTGGGGGCCCAACTACGACTGGGTTCCCGACCAGGACCACGGTTCGGTCCTGCTGCGGACGCTGCAGAACATGCTGATCCAGTATGGCGGCGACGACATCCACCTCCTGCCCGCCTGGCCCGCCGACTGGAGTGTGGAGTTCAAGGTATACGGCCCCCGCGGAGCCTGCATCACGGGGTCGTACGGGCCGAAGGCCGGAACCCGCATCGAGCGTTCGGAAGGGATCGGCCGCCAGAATCTGATTGTACACAACCCACGAAAACCTCATGGAAATGACGAGTAAAGAACGAATCCTGGCCGCCATGAACCTGCAGCGGCCCGACCGGGTCCCGCTGATGTGCCAGTTCAGCATCGGCTGCATGATGGAGCAGCTGCATCCGGATCCGGTCGCATTCTGGTACGACCAGCAGACGTTTGCCGACGGGCTGATCGAACTGCGCGAACGGTTCCGTTTCGACGGTATCCTGGTCAGCCTCCACGGTCACTCCGACGATTGGAAGCGGGATCTTCTCTCACGCGAGGAGCTCGGCGAGGGCTCCGTAAGACTGGAGTACCCCGACCGCACGGAGCTGCACTGCTGGCAGGATCTGCCGGTGGTGACCTTCCGCTCGCCGCGGAAGAGCCTCGACCTGGAGTCGGTCGATGTCGAACGCGACATCCCCGGGCAGCTGGACTACATCCCCGTGTCGCACAATCTCTATTTCCGGCTCGATCCGGAGAACCTCTACGGAATTTTCGACTATCTTTACAGTCGTGTGGGCGACAGCTGTTCGATCCACGGCGAGATCACCTCTCCGCTGGACTATTACCTCGATCTGTTCGGTTACGAGCAGGGCCTCATGGGGCTGATCATGTATCCCGCCAAGGCGGCACAGATCCTCCAGCGCTTTACCGACGGGGTGAAGCGCATTGCGCGGGGCATGTGTCGGATGCCTGTCGATGCGATCAAGATCTCGTCGCCGTTCGCCGGCCGTGGCTTCATCTCCTCGGAGTTCTACGAGCAGTTCGTGCTGCCCTACGAGTCGCAGATCATCCGCGAGATCCGTCAGGCCGGGAAGTTCGTCTACATCCATACGTGCGGTTCGATCGGCGACCGGCTCGAACTCATGCAGCGGAGCGGGGCCTCCGGCCTGGAGTGCCTCGATCCGGTGCCGGTCGGGGATGTCGATCTGGAGGACGCCTTCCGGCGGATCGGCCGGGAGATGTTCATCAAGGGCAACATCGACTCGATCAACACGCTGCTGATGGCCGATGATGCGAAGGCCGAGGAGGATGTGCGGCGGATCATCCGCACCGGCATGACCCTGGGACGGGGCTTTATCCTGAGCACCGCCTGCTCGATTGCGCCGCTGGTGCCCCGGCGCCGCATCGAGATGCTGCACGAACTGGTCATGCGCTGCGGACAATACGGAGATGAGACAGAACAAAGATAAAGGAGATTAGGATATGTTGTACGAACGGAATACGAAACGAATGAACGGCCTGCGGCGTGCCGCGGTATGCCTGGCCCTTGCACTGGTGGCCGTCCTTCCGGCTGCGGCCGGCGGCCGGATCCACGAACGGACCATCTCGGTGGTTCCCTGCCCCGAGACCCTGATCCGCCGTCCCGGACGGTGCCTTCTCACGGAGCGGACCTCGCTCCTGCTCTCGGACCGGAGTCTGGAGCCTGTTGCCGGCTATTTCACGGAGAAGATCGCACGCTCGTCGGGCATCGACCTCAAGGAGCGGCGCGAGGCCGGAAATACCCTTGCACTGCGTCTCGACACGCAGCGGGGCATCCCGGAGGAGGGGTATGAACTGACCGTCGCGCCCGACGGCATTGAGCTGGTCGCCTCGACGGGCGCCGGCATCTTCTACGGCATGCAGACGCTCATGCAGCTGCTGCCCGCCGGGATCGAGAGCCCGACGCCGGTCCCCGGCATGGAGCTTTCGATCCCCTGCGTGGAGATACGCGATGCGCCCCGGATGGCCTATCGCGGGGTGATGCTCGATGCGTGCCGTCATTTCAGCACGGTGGAGGAGATCGAGAAGCTGTTGGACGTGATGGCCATGTACAAGCTGAACAAGTTCCACTGGCACCTGACCGACGACCAGCTCTGGACTGTCGAGATCCGGAAATATCCCCGTCTGACGAAGCTCGGGGGCGTTCGCACCGAGACCGACGGCACCATCCACCGGGGCTTCTATACGCAGCGCGATATCCGCCGGATCGTGGCCTATGCCGCCGCCCGGCAGATCGACGTCATTCCCGAGATCGAGATGCCGGGGCACGCCATGGCTGCCATTACGGCCTATCCCGAACTGTCGTGCCGCGGGGGCAGCTACCGGGTCCGCAACCTCTGGGGCGTCGAGCAGGACGTCTATTGCGCCGGACGCGAACGGACCTTCCGTTTCATCGAGGAGGTGCTCTCCGAGATCGTCGAGCTGTTCCCCTACGAGTATGTGCATGTCGGCGGCGACGAGTGCCCGAAGGAGCGTTGGAAGGAGTGTCCGCTGTGCCAGGCCCGGATGAAACAGGAGGGGCTGAAGACCGAGTTCGAACTTCAGAGCTACTTCATCCGCCGGGTCGAGAAGATCCTCCAGGCCAAGGGCCGCAAGCTGATCGGCTGGGACGAGATCCTCGAGGGCGGTCTCTCGCCCACGGCGACCGTCATGTCGTGGCGCGGCGAGGAGGGAGGCATCGCGGCGGCCAACCACGGCAACCAGGTGATCATGACCCCGATCGGGTACATGTACATGAACATGTATCAGGGCGCCATGGAGAGCGACCGGCTTGCCTACGGGTGGAACATCCCGCTCAGCCAGGTCTATGGCTACGACCCCTATCCGGCACAGATCCTTCCCGAGAAGCGGCACCTGATCTGGGGTGTGCAGGCCAACATGTGGACCGAATATGCCTACGGGCCCGAGGATGTCGAGTACCAGCTCTTCCCGCGCACCCTGGCGCTGGCCGAACTGGCGTGGAGCCTTCCCGCCAACAAGGATTTCGGGCGATTCTCCCGCAGCCTGGAGAACCAGCACGTGCGGCTGGATCTGCACGGGATCAACTACCACATCCCGATGCCCGAAGGGGTGGCATGCTCCGACGTGCGCTTCCTCGACTCCGTCACGCTGCGGCTGACCAATACGCGCGACTATCCGATGGTCTATACGCTCGACGGGTCGGCCCCGACCGCCTCCTCGGAGGTGCTCAACGGACCGCTCACGCTCGATGAGGAGTGTGTCGTGCGGGTCGCGACGCTGCTGCCGACCGGACGGCTCTCGCCCGAGCGGCGTTTTACGGTGAGCCGGACGCAACTGGCCCCCTCCGCCGATGTGGAGACCGAACCAGGGATTGTGCGGACCCTTGCCTGCGGTGATTTCAGACGGCTCGGGGACCTCGGCACGGCACAGTGGGGCGCACCCGAGGTGCTGCCCGATTTCGCCTTCCCGTTCGAAGGCGAGCAGGCTGGAGGTGCGGCCATCTTCACGGGATATATCGACATCCCGGAGTCGGGCGTCTATGTTCTCGGTACGGATGCCGACCGGCTGGAGATCGACTCCGAGGAGGTGGTCAATAACGACGGGAAACTGGCCATGCACCAGCTGGGCCGCGGGACCCGGGCGCTGGAAAAGGGTCGCCACGCCTTCCGGATGACGTTCCTGAACTACCCAGACGGCGGTCGCCCCCGGGCGTGGGACCGACTTGGATTCGTATACAAGCTCCAGTCGGACAAGGAGTTCGTGTGGGCTGCCCCCGAATCCATGAGCCATTGAATCGAACAACCTGAATGAGCAAACAACATGATTTCCCTTCGAAAGATATATGCTGCGGCCGCTGCCCTGGGTTTTGCGGCGACCGCCTCGGCCATCGAGATCCACGTCTCGCCCGCCGGCAACGACAGTAACCCCGGAACGCGCGAGGCTCCGGTCGCCACGCTCCGAGCCGCACAACAGTGCGTCCGCCATTACAAGTCCATCTGGCACCAGCCCGAAACGATTACGGTCGTCATCGCCGCGGGCAACTACGAACTCGACGAACCGCTCGTGTTCAACGGCCTCGATTCGGGCGATCCGGACCATCCGGTTGTCTGGCAGGCTGCGCCCGGTGCCCGGGTTTCGCTGTGCGGGGGCGTGAACATTCCCGGATCGGCGTTCGGCCGGGTCAAGGATCCGGCCATCCGGCGCCGGCTGAACCCCAAGGCCGCCTCGCACATTGTCTGTGCGGACCTGCGGGCGCTGGGAATCGACTCCTTCGGTGAGATCGTGCAGTACGGGCATTCGGCCAGCGTGCCCGTGGCCCCGCTCGAGCTCTTCTTCGACGGCGAGCCCATGGAGCTGGCCCGCTATCCCAACGAGGGGTGGATCCGGATCGGGGAGGTGCTCGATCCGGGGTCGTCGCCCCGCGTCGGAGACTATTCCGACCGCCCGGGCGTGTTCCGCTACACCGATGACCGCCACGCGGCATGGGCCGGCCTGAAGGATGTCTGGCTCCAGGGTACGTTCAACTACGGGTTTGCCGACGACAACATCCGCGTCGCCTCGATCGATCCGGGGAAGGGTACCGTGACGCTCGCCTCGCCGCACCTTTACGGCATCGCCTCGGGGGCCGCCTACCAGCACTATTTCGCATACAACATCCTGGAGGAACTCGACCGCCCCTCGGAGTGGTATCTCGACCGTGAATCCGGAATCCTTTACTTCTATCCGCCTTCCGACATCCGGAAGGCGAACATCCAGGTCTCGATCCTCGAAGATCCGATCGTCTGTCTCGAAGGGGTGGAGTACCTCCGCCTCGAACGCCTGACCATCGAGTGCGGCCGCGGCATCGGGGTCTACATCGAGCGGTCCAACCACAACGTGATTGCCGGCTGCACGATCCGCAACGTCGGGACGAGCGGCGTCTTCATGGGCCAGGGGGCCGAACAGACCTTCCCCCACATCACGGTGGACGATTACGAAGGGCGTCCCGTCTCGCGCCGCATCGGCAACCTGCAGGGGCACATCTACAAATATCCCCACTGGGACCGCAAGGCCGGGATGCACAACGGCATTCTCAGCTGCGACATCTACAACACGGGCAGCGGCGCTGTCTACCTGAGCGGCGGCGACAAGGTCTCGCTGACCCCCGGCAACAGCTATGTGGAGAACTGCCGGATGACCAACTACAACCGCCGGAACAAGTTCCTGTGGGCGGCGGTCAGCGTGAACGGGTGCGGCAACCGGGTTTCGCACTGCGAGATCCACGACTCCGACTGGCAGGGAATCTACGTCTCCGGCAACGAGCACCTGTTCGAGTACAACTACATCCACGACGTGACGCTCAACTCGAACGACACCTCGCCGTGGTATATCGGCCGCGATCCGAGCAGCCGCGGGAACATCGTGCGCTACAACCGCTTCGAGCGGTGCGGAAATCCCGAGCGGATGAACATGGGAATCTACTGCGACGACAGCTCGACGGACGTGCTGGTCTACGGCAACCTGTTCGTGGACATGAACACGACCCACGGCGTGATGTTCTCCAACACGGGCTGGGACCTGAAGTTCGTGAACAACATCGTGGTGAATCCCGTCGCCTCGACGATGTACATTTCGTCGCACTATTATACCTGGGCCCGTGACCAGGGTCCGGCCTGCTTCGGCGAAAACGGCCTGCTCAGGTACCGGCTCACGCAGTGCGTGGACATCTATTCGGCCCCCTACAGCGACCGCTATCCCGAGTTGATGAACTACCTCGACCCGATTGTCGAGGGACAGGAGTGGGAGGGCATGCGCTCGCGCCGCAACTGCATGACCCGCAACCTGATCGTCGGCAGCCGCGAGGCGCCCCTGAAGCTCGACGGACCGCATGCGCAGGGCACCGAGACGAACAACTTCTGTACGCAGGACGATCCGGGTTTCGTCGATTGGAAGGGCGGCGACTACCGTCTGAAACCCGATGCGGAGGCCTATCGCCGCATCGAGGGCTTCGAGCCCCTGCCGATCGAACGGATGGGCGTTTACGAGGATGAATACCGAAAAACCGACAACCGATGAGACATATTCTGTTGGGTATCCTGATGGCGGCTGCGGCCTGGACGGCCCGGGCGCAGACCTTTGAAACCCTGCGGCTCCAGCGGAGCTATGCCGGCCGGGCCGAAGACTTTACGAACGGCTATGCCCGGGCCGTGCGGTGTGAGGAGTGGGGTTACGACAATCTTTGGAACGACAAGACCGAGGCCATGATCACCCGGGCATCGAACGGGCAGATGGTCATGGAGTGGGAGAGCGATCCGGTGAAACGGATCGACGCAGACGGGGCCCGTTTCCTCTTCCTGATCAGCGCGGACCAGTCCGCGCAGCCCCGCGAATTCTCCCTGTGGATCGACGGGCGTCCGTGCGGCGCCCTCACCAACCTCCCGGGGCAGCATTGGGAGCAGACTACCGATGCGGGCGTCGTGTGCACCTTTTCGGCCTACGACAGCAACCAGTGGGGTGACCGGATGGGCTTCATGGAGCTCCTGGTTCCGAAAGAGCTGGTCGAAGCGGGGCGTCCGGTGCGCTTCCGCCTGATCGGCGAGAAGGCCGAGAGCAACATCTATTTCATGATCTTCAAGAATCGGGAGCTGCTCGAGGAGCTCCGGTCGCGGGCCGCCGTGGAGGAGTTGTTTGTCCTTTCGGCGACCGACCGGGGTGTGGAGATCGCCGCCGGGACGCAGTGGATCGGACGTACGGCTCTCGTGACGTGTGACGGGCGGCCTGTGCAGGTGCGCTTTGCCGATGGCGGTGACCGGGCCGTCGGCCGCTGCCCCGAGGGGGCGGCCGTCGCCCTGCAGTGGCAGGGGCATACGCTCTTCGAGGTGGCCGATCTGCGCAATCCGCAGTCCGAATACCGGATCGACGGCGGGGTGCTCGTCACGGTCCGGCCCGAAGAGGAAGGTGTCCGCATCTCCCGGCAGCGGACCGATGCCGGGGAGGCGTTCGACCGTCTGGCCGGAGGCCCGTGGCGGAATGCGCAGGTACATATCCTGGTGTCGAGCCATCAGGACATAGCCTGGATGGACTCGCCCTACAACTGCATCGAGGCCCGTGACCGGCTGATCGTCTCGCCGGCGCTCGACCTGCTGGCCCGCCATCCTGACTACCGCTACGACATCGAGGATGCACTGATCCTCGAGGAGTATCTCGAGCGCCATCCCGACCGCCGGTCGGAGATCGGAGGGTACATCGCCTCCGGACGGCTCGGAATCGGGGCATCCTATACGCAGCCCTATGAGGAGGTGCAGTCGGGCGAGGCGCTGGTCCGCCAGTTCTATTTCGGCAAGCGGTGGGTCGAGCGGGAGTTTCCCGGAGCGCGGCAGCGGACCTACTGGAACGTGGATGTCCCGGGACGTACGCTGCAGATGCCCCAGATCCTGAAGAAGTGCGGCGTCGATCACCTGATGTACAGCCGCCACCAGTTGGGCATCTACGACTGGTTTGCCCCCGACGGCAGCAGTGTGCGGGTCTATACGCCGGGGCACTATACCCGGGCGGCTCAGTTCCTGCACAAGAACATCAATCTGGGGATCAACAAGTTCGTTGATTTCATGGAGGAGTTCCCCGATTACCGGAAGAATCCTGCGCAGCCGCGTGTGGTCGGCATGCTTTCGGCCGAGGACATGAGCCGGGCCCGGACCTACTACGACTGGATCGAGGGGATGAAGGAGGAGGCCCGACGCCGCGGTACGGAGTTTCCGCAGCTGAGCCATTCGACCGCGGACCGTTTCATGGACAGTCTCTCCCGTGTGGACAACGCATATCCGCAGATCCGGGGCGAACGGCCCGATCTGTGGCAGTACATCCACAGTGCGACGCATGCCGATGCATTCGCCGACTACGGAGCCGCTGCAACGCTCCTGCCGCAGACCGAACTCTTCGCCTCGGCGCTGGCTCTGGCCGAAGGGAACTTCGACAGCTATCCGAAGGAGGAGATCGACCGGGCGTGGAAGGCCCTCATCTATCCCGACCACGGGTGGGGCGGCAACCGGGGCAACATCACCGATTCGCTCTTCGCCGCCAAATACCGTTTTGCCCGCGGACAGGCCGAGACGCTGCTGCAGCGGATCCTCGGAACGCTGACCTGCGGGGTGCGTACCGAACGGAGGCAGGGGCTTCCGGTCGTGGTCTACAACGGCGCTTCGTGGGCGCGTTCGGGGTCGGTGCGGATCCCCTCCGACAGACTGCCCGGGGGCAGTGCCTCCGGGTTGCGGGCAACGGATGCGGCCGGCCGGCCGTGCGCCGTCCAGACGGCGGCCGACGGCTCGCTGGAGATCGAGGCCGCCAATGTCCCGGCCATGGGTTATAC
>ENA-OPWR01000630-OPWR01000630.1-human-gut-metagenome-genome-assembly--contig:-NODE-630-length-31060-cov-4.886857_pt1 | contig 31060 bp, 27 predicted proteins | sample MGYA00241507_ERZ502006 | MGnify/ENA primary metagenome ERZ502006 (study PRJEB25962, sample SAMEA2043041) | human gut metagenome | biome: human gut; feature: human-associated habitat; material: faeces...
ACTGACTTTTTACTATCTCATCATGATTATCTTTCCATGTTAACTGTTTTATTGTTCCAGTTAAGGTGAATTTCTTAGTAGATGCATCAAAGGTATACCCTGTTCCATAGTTATATTTTGATGTATTGGTAAACCAGTTATACCCTGTTGTACCATTATTTTCATGTAATTCAAAGTCTTCATTATATTTATATCCAACGTAGGTTGAATCCCAGTATTTACTATTGAATTGCGATTTACCTATAGTAGTAGCTTCGCCTGTATCTGTTGTTGATTTACCTGAATAAATCATTCTAATAGAACCATCGCCATTACGTCTTATTATCCTCCAGGTAAATCCTGCAAATGATACATAGTTGTTCTTAACTGCTCCTCTATAATAATAACTTTCTCCTTCATCATCTTCAGCCATATATAAGCCATCTGTTTCAGTATCATTTGGTGCTATCTTAGCAAAATTTGGAGTTCCTTTAGCTTTGATATTAGTTTTAGCAACATCAGTTGTAGTTTCATGATTATTCATCACTAACATACAATCTGACAAAGTATTAAATCCATTATCTTTACAATAGGTATCTTCTACTTCTGCTACAGTATCACTTGTTTGACCATAAACATTTACTTTTACTTTATATATTAAACCACCATTATCGTTCTGTGGATTATAACTTTCATCTACCCACATTCTCAATCTATATTTTATTTCTGTATCTCCTTGTTGATTAAGATTGCCAACAAACAAGCTCATCATATCGGATGGTCTTCCTGTATAAACATTTCCCGTTGGGTCCTCTGAATAAGTCTTCGGTGGCATTGCTTCTTCTTCAGTACCATCGGCATTGACTTTTGTTAAATAGAATTTTACATTATTTCCATCAAAGGTATTACCATTTTCCTCTTTTGCTGCTATCTCATAATTGATATCTGTATTTCCTGCTATTGATGATTTAACAATAAAATCAAAATATTCTCCGGAATTTGATAACTTTTTTCCTGTTGTATCTGTTGTAGGAAGAGCATTATTCATAGATATAACATTGGTACTTTCAACATATTCCATAGAAATAGCTCCAGTCGTAATGGTATTTAATTTTTGACCGGTTCCAGTGTAAGAGAAAGCTGCATAACTGATACCAATTATTGCTATTAATAGTATTAAGATAAGTATTATAAATAAAAAAGATTTGTTCTTATTTTTCATAAATTAAGACCTACTTTCTATTTTAGTATTTAACAAAAAAGATAGATTTATACCTTTTAGATATTAATCTATCATTGAAAAAAGAAAGTAGGTGCACTACTTCTTGAATTAGTATTTAGTTTTTGACAGTTTTCTACTACTACCACAACTGTCTCCTACCTTCCTATTATCAAATATCAGTATTTTTGACATTTTAATCATATCATAATACTTGACTTTTAACAACAGGAAAAAATTGCAAACAAAAAAGAAGAAATTAATCTTCTTACTTAACTTTTATTGATGTAGTACTATTAGTTGGTCTAATACCAAACTTTAACACTTCATGTTTAGGTTCAGACATTGTAACAAAATATTCGTTAGAAGTCTTTCCTTCTTCTAAAGTCATTAATCCTTCATAACGGTCAGTTATACCAGTATCATCAAATTGATAAATTTTTGTTACTAATAATCCTTGTGATGATGATTCTATTTCAGTTAAAGATGCATTATATTTAGAAATGCTTTTTCTATTTAGATAGTAATCACCAATGACAATATTATCACAATCATCTTTATTAAAAGAGGCTTTTCCCATAATTAAGTTATTATGATAAGTTAAAAATATTCTATCTTTATTATCCATAGTTGGATAGAAACCACAAGTATTGATTCCTTTCTCCTCTTTTTCCTTTTCTTCATCTAAAGAGAAATTCTTAACTCTTAAACTACCCATTTTAATTTTACCAACTTTTATTTGACGAACAGCATTTCTATTAGTCAAGGTAAGTTTCATCTCTCCTATATTTTCTTCAATATAAGAAGAAATCATATCAAATAAAGTACTATTGATTTCGTCTCTTCTATAACCAGTTAAGAGATACAAACATAACTCCGTAATATCACCATAATCAGCTTTTTTTAACTCACTCAAATGTTCATTTAAATATTCAAAAGCTCCTGTTACTAAATCAACACCATATTGACTTATAATCTTTTTTTCAACTGGTACATTTCTCACCATTACTCACTCCTTTTATTCACTCTTTGACAAAACTGCTTTTGTTTCGTGTTCTTTGCCATCACGTAAATACGTAATCGTTATTGTATCACCTGGAGCGTATTTATACAACTCATATCTTAAATATGCTGCATTTTCTACTTCTTCACCGTTAAGTTTTGTAATTATGTCTCCCTCTTTTAAGTCTGATTTAGCTGCTCCTGTTCCACTTACTACTCCTGCAATTACTACTCCAGTATCTACATCATTTGGAATATTATAGTTGCTTCCAAAACGAGATGACTTAACATCAGAAACATTAACCATTTGTACTCCTAATTGTGGCCATTTAATTTCTTCGCCTTTTTCTAGAGTTTCAATCTTAGACATAGCATATTCGATTGGAATAGCAAAGCCCATACCTTCAATTTCTTCTTTAACTAATTTCATAGAAATAACACCAATTACTTCTCCATTAGCATTCATTAAAGGTCCACCACTGTTTCCAGGATTGATTGAAGCATCTGTTTGTAATACTTTCATTACCCAATCACCAGAACTTGTTCCATAACCACTACTACTTGTACTAACAGTTACCATTCTATCTTTTCCTGCTAAGTGACCAGTTGATACACTTCCTTGATATTCATTACTAACTGGTGTACCAATAGTAAATACTAAGTCTCCTAATTTGCTATTTTCACTAGTTCCAATAGATAATACTGTTAAATCTTTATTCTTTTTAACTCTAAGAACAGCTATATCAACATAACTATCACTTCCTAGTACTTCAGCATCTAACTCTTCTTCTTTACTAGTTAGAACTGTTACTTTAGTATTACCATCAATTACGTGATGATTAGTTATAATATAATCATATTTACTATCTTCTTTATAAACAAAACCTGTACCAAAACCAGATAATTGATTGTTCTGATAATTTTTAACTACTAATACACCATCATAAACTTTAGAAACTGATGAACTTATTCCAGAACCGTCTACTAATACTTTAGTACAATTTTTGCTACTACAAGTTGCACCACCACTACTAGTTGTTCCACTTGATGACGTAGTTAAGTTACCACTTACTACTACATAAGTTAAAACGCCACCTAGAATGAATGCTACAACAATTAAGATACTATCTTTAAGTTTATTCATATTCATCTTCATAACTCCTTTCGATTTTTTCTATTTGGTCAAAGTTAGGAGGAAATCCCATTCTCTTTAAAATATCTTCCACTTTAATTGTATGTAAGTTATAAGATAAATTATTTATTTCTCTTTCTAACTCTAACATCATATTTTTAAACTCTTCTTTACTTAACATATCTTTCATAATAATTACTAGTGCAAAAACATCATTTTTCCCATAGATATACCCTTCGTCATCTTCTTCAATATTAAGAAGTTTATGATAGACTGTATTAGGTATAACTTTCTGAGTTCTATTCTCATATAAAATATCTTCATGCGCACATAAATTACGATAATTAGATAATATTGGTAGGTAAGTTATCATAGTAGAAACATTTAAATGATAGATATCACATATTCTTTTTTGATCTTCATATTTTAAAATAGAAAATAATTCTCCTACTATTCCAAAGGATAAAACTTTAACTAATATCCATAAAGGTATATACCCATAATTCATCATATAATGACTAGTGGCCGTATGTTCCCTACCATTAACTCTTATTTGTCTTTTCATCTTATGAATCAAATCATTAACTTGTCTTGATTTAGTTCTATCTTGCGTAAAGTTCTTCGCTTTTAAATAATCTTTTTCTCTATAACCATATCTTTTCGATAATTGATAAGAAAAGATTGATTTTAAATTATTCTCTATTATTAATAGATTCTTAAAGAAAACATTTCTAATTCCTCTATCAAACAAAAAGATACTATACAACTCTTCAAATGTTGCTCCTTCTAGAAATCTCTTATCTTTCATACTTTTCATCAAAGGATAACGATAACCATTTAAGAAGAAATAGTTTTCTCTTAATAAAATTTGCTTAGTGAAATCTGGGTCATTAATAGTAAGACCTTTATATTTCATTATTTCTATTTGTTCTTCTAGATTTTTAAACTGTTTCTCTATCATCTTCCCACCTGCCTAGAGTAATTATATCACATAACTATCTAAAAAAATATGAATTTTTCGTGAAATTGTATGGTATACTGTTGTAAAGGATGTGGTTAGATGCCAGCTACTGTTACACATGCCTACTTTGGGATGGACGTTTATAATAATCTACCTATCGGTTTAAAAGAATTGTTAATGGATGAGAAAAAAGATTTAAGAATGTTCGCTCAAGGAATGGACCCTTTCTTTTTTTATCATAAGATTTCTTTAAAGAATGGAAAGAAACAACAAGACTTTGCTCTTTATTTTCATACTAATAAAACAAGAGAGTTTTTTATAAATTTAGTTAACTATATTAAGTATAATAATTATTACCAAATACCTGATGTTATGGCTTATCTATATGGATTTATCGCTCATTATGTTCTTGATAGTACCATTCATCCTTATGTTTTTTATAAGACTGGAGAATGGAAAAAAACTGATAAGGAATCTTATAAATATCGAGGACTTCATCATAATATGGAAGTTTTTCTCGATAATTATTTAATTAGTAAAAGAGAACAAGAAAAAGTTCATTCTTTTAAGTTTTATGATTATTGTTTTGAGTTTAAACCTTTTTCTAAGGAGTTAGAAGAAGTGATTGATTATGCTTTTAAAGAAACATTCGGTATAAATGAAATGAGTAATTTCTATAAACAAGCTTTAAAAGATATGCATTTTGCTCTTAAGTATTTCAGATATGATAAAATTGGAGTTAAAAGAATTGTTTATACTACTTGTGAAGCAATAACATCTAAGTCCTTTTTCCCTTTCTCTGTTATTTCTTACCATATCAGTACTGATGATAAAAAAAATTATTTAAATCTTGATAAACAGGAATGGTGCCATCCTTGTCTAAAACGTGAAAAACATACAGATAGTTTTGATGAATTATATGATAAATCTTTACAAGAAGCTTTAGATATTATTAAGAAAGTTAATGCTTATATTAAAGATACTAAGAAAGTTGATTTAACTAAAGTCTTTAAAAATTTATCTTATAAAACAGGTAAAGACTGTGCTAAGGATAATGAATTAAAATATTTTGAATTTTAGAGTATAAAGTCTTCATTTTTACAAACACTACTTTTAGGTGATAATATGCTAGAAAAATATAAAGTAGTAAAAGAAAAAAATGAAGACGTTTTATATTTGTATTTATCTATGAACTATGAATTTGCTAAAGATTTAGATGATTATAATCTAGATAAGTTAGATCATAACTGGTTAGTTAATCAAAGAATTCAGTTTAATGGTAACAAGGTTGTTATTTTTGTTGATGGTATTCCTACTAAAGTTATTTTATTAGATAAGGAATTTAGATATGATAAGGATATTATCTTAACTCTTGATACTGATGATAAAATTTCTCTTGATAATTTTCTTTTAAGTGTTTTATTTAGTAATATTACAATGTTCTTAGAAAAGGAAACTTTACAAGCTGTTACTGTTTTATATCGTAGTGAAATAATGAAGCTATATAAGGAAAATAAGAAGATGAGAAAAGATAATTATCATTTTTCTTATGTTAATTTAAATTACTATAAATTACTTTACCCTAATACTTATAGAATGTATGAAAAGGTATTCAAGGAAGCGATTAGTGAAACTGATGGTGAATATTTAGTTTATGATAAAAAACCAATTGATGCTTATATACATTTAGTTAGTAATGGTTATACAGAAAAGAAAGATGGTGTTCCTTATTTAAAGCAGGTAGAAAGTTTCTGGGACTTAGCTTATCCTAATTATATGAATCAGAAGTATTTTACTGTTGAAGAGTTAAGAAATAGATTAGGTATTAAAGATGAAAAACTTAATATTATAATTAAACAATTAAGTAGTGGTAATAGGATATTAAAGTTACAAGTTAATGATAAGATATTTAATTCTCTTGAATTAATGGCTAGACTAGATTTACCTTCAGCAGATATTACAATTCTAGTTTTAAAGAATGGTTTTAATTTTATTACAAGAGGAATTGGTAGTGGTTACGGCTTAAGTCTAGTAGGAGCAAATGCTTTAGCAAAACTTGATTGTAACTATAAACAAATATTAGGTTATTACTTTGATAAAGTAACTTTATATACAAAAAAAGAAGCTAAGAGGTAGTTTCTTCTTTTTGAAAGTATTCAAACACTCCTTTAGTAATAGCAAGTGCTAACCTTTTTTGGTATGATTCCTTTTTTAGTAGATATCTATCATTAGCATTAGAAAGAAAACCACATTCTATTAAAACACCAGGTACTCTTGTATTAGAATAAAGATAAAGATTTGTCTTTTTTATTATTCGTCTTGTTTTAAATTCTTCCTTAAATTCATTATGAATACTTTCTGCTAGTAGTAAGTTTTTTTTATTTATTGGATGATATAATACTTCTTGTCCATGACCTGTTCCTGCTCCTGCATTTAAATGAATTGAAAGATAAATATCACTTTTTTTATTTTGAATAAATAAGATTCTTCGATATAAATCTCCCCGTTTCTTTCTAGCATCCCATCTACTTGATAAATCTTCATCAACCATTCTAGTCATATAAACAGTAGCACCATTTTCTTCTAAGACTTTTTTTAATTGATAAGATATCTCAAGATTTAAATCTTTTTCATAGATTTTACCTGCTATTGCTCCGCTATCTCGTCCCCCATGTCCAGGATCAATAGTAATAATTTTACCAGCTAGTGGCAAGATACTATTTACTTTGGCATCTACTAATTGTAAAGATATTAATAAGGTAAAGAAAAGTATCAACATAAAACTCTTATATTTTCTAATAAACATATAAAAACACCTAGTAAATTTTATGCTTACTAAGTGTATTTGATTAATAATTCATATAATATTTATCTATTAGTAACATATTCTTTTTTATTCGTTTTATCTTGTTTCCAAATCTTATTAGAATCTAAAGCAATAACTTCTTTATATATTTCTTTTAAATATTTTCCATCTATGTCTACTAACGGTTCATACATAAAAACATTTCCATGTATAAATTCAGGTGTAGCTAATTGAACTTTATCCATTAATTGAACAACATCATCATTTAGTTCATCTTTGTATCTTTCTTTCAAATAAGCAAATTGATTACAATTTATACCTTCAGTAATATTAATATTGGTATCTATAATCTTTTCTTCTAAAAAAACTCTACAACATATCGACAGTATAGTCTTCTTTACTATATCATATTCATCAAAATTTTTCATTTTATTTGCTTGTTCTTTCAAACCATCTAAATATAGTTTATCTTCTTCAATTACTAAATCTTTTTTAGGAAAGAAAGGCAATATATCTTTAATTCTAATACTTTTAGTATTTGCTTTATAATGTAAACAACTTGTTAATAAAGATGCATCTTCTTGTAATATAGTTTTAGCTTCTCTTAAATATGGAATAGCGAAATATAACATTTCTTCATTATTTATATCTAAAATATTTTCCATATTTTTAGATATATTTTTATTTTTTTGAATATAAACTACACCATTTTTATCTACTGATGCCACTAGTTTTCTTAATCTTACTCTACTACTTAATGTTTTATAAAATTCAAAATTGTGTGTTAAAACTATTAAAGTTACACCTTTCCTTACCATATCGTTTATATATTCAATAAATGCATAACGATTGGAATAATCAAATGTTTCTACTATATCATCTAAAATGATAATCGGATTATTTTTTTGGTTAGAAATATACTCCACTATAAACTTAATAATATTTAAAGTAGTTTTTTCACCAGAAGATAAAATATCATATAGTTTATCTTCATCAAGTTCATAGGTTGGATTTCTCTTATGTTTAAATACAATATATGGCACTTCCAAACCCAACATTGATTCTTGCCTATTAACTAAATCAATATCAAAGACAGGATGAAATCTTTTTTTATAAATATCAATTGCCTCTTCAAAATAACTCTTCTTATCTTTTACTTGAAACAAAATTTCTGTAAGTTCAGTTTTAGTTTTTTGTAATAGTTCTAACCAGTATTTAGTCTTAACTCCCAAATTTTTCAGAGCAATCCTAACTAGATTTTTCTTACCAAATGATAACTCTTTCACTAAAATTGGATTATCAACTATTTCTTTTTTAATATTATTTGCTTCTACAGAATTTCCAATAGTTTTTAATAATTCTTTATTTATTTCTAATACTTTAGGATCATCTGCAATTTTCTTTATAGTTTCTTTAAAAAGTTTTTCTACTTCTGTAAAATCATAATATTCTTTATTTTGTATAATCAATCCACGTTTTTTATCACGATTTAGAAATCCCTCTTTTTTTAGAGCATTCAAAAATAATAGACAATTATTTTCATCAAATTTCTCATCAAATAATTCTTCTTTTACTCTTTTATTTACAATATCAATATAATTACTTACTTGGATTTTAAAATTTTCACTATCTATAAAATCATATGACTTTTGAAAAATCTTTTTGAAATTGACCTGTGTTATCTGCACAGTTGGTGCTTCATCTATCGACTTTAATATATAAATGATATTATCTAGGTAACTTAAATCTTTACTACCCAGTAAATCAATAGTTTTTTCAAAATCCAATCCAATTTCTTTTGATTTTATTTTTAATTCTATTAGTGGTTCTTCAGTAGCACCAGTTATTAATTTTTCTACAGTTTCTTTATCTTTTTGATTAATTGTTAACAATTCCAATTCTTTACCATAATCAGACAGTTTTTTATGATGCTTTTGATATATTTCCCTAGAAAATACTATAAATTTATTTTCAAAATTATTAGTAGAAACTCCATCATTTACAATTTCTAGTTTAATTGTAGCAGAAGTGTCTGTAATCCTATCTTTTATATTTTCTTCATTACCATTCGATAATTCATATAAACACGTAGAAAATGATGTTTTAAAAACTCCATTTCTTGAATAAATTATATCTTGAAATAATTTATTACTATTATCAACACTTACTATCATTTTTTTAATACCATAGGCATTTTCCAACTTATTTATTTTTATCTCTTGCATATTGCATCTCCTATTTTGTTATCATTATAACATTAAAAGAGATACTTTTCTAGCAAAGTACCAATAATATAAACTATTTTATTTCTAAATTTAATTACTTTTCTTACAAGCAATTGGTGGTTAACATACTATTTAAAAGGTAGTTTGTTAATTTTCAATATGATATAAATATTCATTAGGAATAGTCGGATAACCTGATATATAAAAATTAAAAATATCATTTAAAATTTGGATACATATTCCATAACTCTTGTCATCTATTAGATTCTGATTTAAATATTTACTATTTAATTCATTTTTTATTTCGTTATATAAATATTCATATTCACTGGAATCTATATTCTTTATTTTTCTTATTGCATTAGTAAGTTCTGAAATCTTGTCAATTTCTATACTTATTTTATTATCAACTGTTTTTTCTATTTCTTCTAATAGTTCATATAATGATAATGCCAAATAATAAGATGTACAATCTTCATTAGATGATTTTTCATATCTAACTAGATAATTTTTCAGTTCATCTATTGTGTAATCTGATATATTACTTTCTTTTAAAAACAAACAACAAGGACAATCTAAGATATATTCTTTTAAAGAAATCTTGTTTAACTTAATTGATTTTTCTATTTGATACACGTCTTCAGATAATTCAACAAGTTCATTTGCCTTAGTTATAAATTGAAACATTTTGTTATTTATATAATCATGAATTCTATTCATATTCATGTATGCTTCTAAAATTTTTTCATTATAATTATTATACATATAAAACTCCAATCTATTTTAAAATATTATATATAATCATAAATATCGCACTAGCAATAAAACATGTAATTAATGTTAATGTTAATATATTGGCAAAGCCACTAGAGAAAACAACATTACCACTATTTGAACCTTTACTTAATGTTTTGACTTTGGGCTTTTCCATGCTTTTTTGCTGTTCTTTTTGTTGTTTAATAATCATATTTCTTTGTTTTATTTGTTGTGCTATTTGAATTTCAGAAGCACTTCTTTTTGTAAAACTTACAGATTTAACTTCAGGAGCTCTAATAATTTTTGTTTGAGAAACATTTTCCTGAAATTGTTTCTTATTGTCTTTCTCAACTTTACTTTTCCAATTATTGAAATCAGTAATATCTTTGTTTATTCTTTGACTATTATCTTTTCTAGCCATTTCACTGATTTTTGTATACTTTCCTATATATGCCTCTTTTGTCATCTGCTTATCTTTAAAATAATCACCTGAAATGTTATCAATTACTGTCCATTCACATTCCCTTTTAAATGGAACATCATAAAATATTTCATTATGTTTATTCTGTAATGATTGTTTATATTTTAATATATCATCTTTTGATTTTCCTTGCTGTTCCATATTTCTAACTTCTTCTTTAGATAAATATAAATCTCTTTCACTACATTCCAATTTAAGCTTTATATCTTTTTCATCCAATGTTTTTCCAATAACAATTTGTGACATTTGTTTGTCAAATTTAGCAGTTTCCTTCAATTGTTCAATTTTTTCTGGTGTATAATCAGAACTAAATGTATGATCTTGATCACCAAATACTGTAATTAATCCTGGTGCAAGTCTTTGTAATTCATTCATAGCTTCCATTACTTTTGCTCTTTTTTCTGGAGCTTCTTGAAGTATTGTTTCATTATACATAAAATCAACATTTTTATTTTTTAATTCCTGTATTAATTGCATATTTGGTTCAATAACTTGTTTAACCATATCTTCTAGTGTAATTCCAAACTTTTCTTCCCATACTAATTTAAAGTTTTTATCTGCTTTTTTGATTTCAACTAACTCATTAAACAATTCAAAAGCTCGATTTTTTCCATCATTTTTAATATTAGAATTAAAATTTGTTAAAGATGAATTTAATGAGTTCCTTAATATTTGGATAACTAATTCTTTATCATTTGATGATAATCCTTTTTTTGATATTTCTTCTGCTGCATTTCTATTAATCATACTCCTTAATCTATAAGAAGCACCTAATTTTTCTGAGAGATTTTGACCCATAGAACTTATATCGTAATTATAGGCATATTCAATTGAATTATTATCATTTAATTTACTACTAACAGTATTTTCATAACCGATAGATCTTAGTACTAATTGAAAATCACCACCCATTGAATTACATTTTTTGATATTTTCTTTAATTTGGTTATTTAAAGCAACCATTTGTTCATAAGTAGAAGAATTAAAATTCTCATAGTCCGTTGTAAAGTAATAAACTATCTTTGAAGAAATTCTTTTTCCTGTTTCTCGCCCAAATTTATCAATACATATTCTTTCAATTTCTTTATACATAGATGGTAATCCTTTAGAAAATCCGATATTTCCAATATCCAGTTCATTTTCAATTGAAAGATTAAGTCCGCTTAGTTTTTTATGTAATGCATATCTCATTGCTTCTTCTTTGTTGCTAGTATTGATGTCATTTACCACTTGTGTGCTAATCATTGAATCCTGATATATTTCAAACAATTTTCTTTTAATAGAATCAATCTGTTCAGTTGAATAATTGCCATTAGGTAATTGTGATATCATATATAAATTTGGAACAGAATCAATCCACTTATTAATTTCTGAAATATTAGAACAATTTATTAAAGATAATGATGTAATCATCAAAGAAGATAAATACATTCCTTGATGATTCGTTTTTAACCCAGTATCTAACTCATTAGGATTTAATGAAAGATGGGTACTTTCCATTTTTTCTAACTCAAATGTTAATTCTTTATCAAGATCTTCACTTGTTTTTCCACTATTTACATAAATTGCAATTGCATTTTGTCTTAATTCTTCAGATACTAAACCTGGATATTTTGAATTTGTAGCATCTATTTTTGAATTAATTAAATTTACTAAATTCTGATAAGTATTTTCACTAGACATAAACATCAACTTCCTTTTAAAATCCTATCTTATATAAATATAATATCATTTATTTACTATTTTTTTAATTTTAATTGTTATAATTAAAACTACTTTGACTCCCCACTTGTAATAATTCAGTACATTAACAAAATCAAATAATTCATCTTGTTTAGTTATACCACGTGATATTTTAACAATTTCTTTCGTATTAAAATTTTCAGTATCATAATAATCTTTTGCTTCAATAGTAGTTTTATTTTTTGTATATTCATTACCAAATTGTAATATCTATACTAACATCACAATCATTTTTGATGAAATACAACAGTTTCACGGATTTCTCGTATTATAAAAAGAATTTTTAGTAAATTTTTGCAAGTGTACTTGCAAAACTTCTGATTTTTTGACACTTTTGATGATACATTTACTTTTTTTTAAATCAGATATCATAAAAAGTAGCAACAACCAGCAAAAAAGCGCCAACTTACTTTTAATTGTCACTCATTTATTTACTGCTAAACAAGCATGATTAATCGTACCTGTTATAAGATTACTAACTTTTAAAACTATTATTTCTGGATTTTCAATCATTCCCTTATCAATCCAGTCTAAAACTATAGAAACAAAAGCATACTTATAAAAGTCTGTTATAAACTTTTTATCTTCTTCCCTTAAATTTTTACCTTTAGATTTTTCAATTATCTCACTATATATAATCGGATATACTAATCTATATAAATTACTTCTTAATACCTCAACCGAAACAGAATGATAAATATTCTTTACAAATATTTTCTCTTCTTCCATAATTTTAAAAATTAGTAAGAACTTATCTTCCCACTTTTCAACGTTACTATTCTTATTTAAAATACTATCAACTTCAAAAGTACAAATCCATTCAACTAAATCTCTTATATCTTGAAAATGATAATAAAATGTTTGTCTATTAATATCACACTTACTAGCTATATCATTAACTGTTATCTTATTAAATGGTTTTTCTTTCAATAAATCCTTAAAAGTATAACCAATCGCTTTTTTCGTTGTTAAACTACTCAATTCTCATCACCAACACCATTATATAGCAAAAAAAATATGAAATAAATAATTATTCCATATTTCAGTTAAAATTTTTTGTCACCAATTAGTTCTTTTTTTCTAGTAAGTAACAAATTTTTATTCATATATTATCGACTACCTATTCTAATAATAGCTTATCATAAATTTGTTGTGAAAAGAATTTACTCTTTTCTGAAATTCTTGGATTTTATTGTAAAAAAATGAAAAAATTGTTATACTAACCAAGAATATAGAAAACTTTAAAAAGGGGATAATAAGATGAATAAAAAAATTGTAATTGGCATTATAATATCATTAGTTATTATGATAAGTATTGGAATCGCTATAAATTTTCTTTCTAATTCATCAAATACAGTTGTTATTACTTCTATATCAAATATAAAAGAAAGATAATATCATAAAATTTCAAATAATTTATATTATACAGATGATTTAATTGAAAACAAAGGACATAAAGATAAAGAAAAAATATTAGATTATTATAAAATTATATCAAATTATCTTGATAAAAAATATCCAACTTTATCTTTTTACATTGCCAATTTTAATTATGATACATTAAACAAGAATAATAATAGAATTGTCTTTAATATATATCAAATAATCGATATGGCAATTGTTGATAAGACTAATCTATTTATTGATATAGAAAATGGAAAAGTAATAGAACATGATTACAGTGATTTAGGAACTGTTGATTCTAATAATTTTATTTTTAGTAATTTAAAAGTAACAAATAATGTTAATATTGATGATGTAAAAGAAAAGGCTTTAGACTTAGCACAACAACATGCAGATGAAATATTTACATCTAGTAGTTCTCCAAGAGTTATAAAAGGTGAATGCTATTTAAAATATAATGATGAAAATAAATTTTATTATACAGTTATTCTAAATAATGGTAGTTATGTGAATATAGATACAACAACAGGAAATGTTATAGGTTCTTATTTCTTTAATGAAATATACTATAAAAAATGAGTAGAGGAATAATTAATTTTAAAAAACAAATAATAATTCAATTGTAATTAAATAACAAAAAAACAGATGAAAAGAATAAATTAATAATAAAAACTTTATGAAAATTAGCTTGAAATTTTTTCATAAAGTTTTTTTTAATAATTGATTTATTTTTAGAAGTGTTAATTCTATTTTACGTCTTTCACTACTTTGATTGTCTATCTTTTTGCTACCATATTTTACATATTATTTAAATAAACCACTTTCTTCTAAAAGAGTTTCTAAATCTGTTCCCTTAACTTTTTTCATTAAAACTTTTATTACTTGCTTTTCAGCAAACGTAAGAGGAAGTTCTTCGACTGTCTTTTTATCAACTGCATAATAACAAGCTTTCAAAAGTTCTCTAACATCATATTTACTACCCCATACTTCAGGTACTGCTCTATCAACATTTAATAGAGTATAAACAGCTTCCATACCTGTACGAATAGAATACTCTGTTGTAAAGATAGTATCTCTAGGTGTTTCAGCAAACTGTCCAATAAATGCAAAGTTAACTGCTGACTTTGGTACTACTAGAGGTCTATCCTTTTCTTTTCGAGGTTGGAAAAAAGCATTTATATAAGGCATATAACAAGTTGTTGTATTACACATATCAGCATATTTAATTATTTCATTAGTTGGTATACCAATATGATATAACCACTCTTCACATACTTCCATACCTGTACATAGCTTAATTGGTTTTTTAACAAAATTACCTAATTTTTCAGTATTTAGGGCATATACCCAAACTAATACACTATTCTTATTTTGCGACTTAAACTGTGGTTGACGATTAATCGTCCAAGATAAATACCAATTTTCTGTACTATCTTTAACTGTAACTATACCACCAGTCGTAACCTTTCCTTTTCTTGGATCACGTTTACAAATATTAATAATATGTTTAATAATATTTTCATCACTAACTTCAATAGTAGCACTCATCCAGTTAGTTTTATCTACATGATTACAAAACTTATCTGGATTACCAAATTCTCCATTAGTAGCTTGACTAGCTATATTCTTCCATAAGTCCCAAGATTCACCTTTACCATTTTTGATAATTGATAAATCAGGAACAGTATCTTGATCACCATAACAAGAAGTATCAGTACAACAACCATTAGTAATGAATACTAAATCATCTTCAATTAAATCAATTGTTTTTTCTTCACCCTTATTTTCATAAACAATTTGAGTTGCAACCTTTTTGCCTTGTTTAGAAGTGAAGATGACATTTTTAACGTCTACTCCATATTCAACTTTTACCCCATTATTTTGTAAATATTTAATAAGTGGTAAAATCATTGATTCATATTGATTATATTTAGTGAATCTTAATGCAGAAAAGTCTGGTAAACCATCAATATGGTGAACATACCTGCATAAATATCTTTTCATTTCAAGAGCTGAAGACCACTTTTGAAATGCAAACATTGTCTGCCAATATAACCAAAAATTAGTTTCCCAAAAAGTTTCTGGTAAAACATCAGAAATCTTTTTATTCTCTAAATCTTTTTCTTTTGTAATGAATAGTTTTGATAAAGCCATCGCTGATTTTCTATCTAATTTAAATAACTTATCAGTATGAGCATCTTCACCACAATTTACAGTAGCTCGACATAACGAATAATTAGGGTCATGTTTATTTAACCAATAATATTCATCAAGGACTGATACATCAGGTGTTTCAAGGGAAGGAACACTTCTAAACATATCCCACATACATTCAAAGTGATTATCCATCTCACGACCACCACGCATATAAAAGCCTTTAGTAACGTCTTTTCTACCATCACAAGAACCACCAGCCAAATCTAGTTTTTCTAGTAAATGAATGTGTTCTCCTTTCATTCTTCCATCTCTTACTAAATAGAAAGCAGCAGAAAGCCCAGCTAGACCAGTTCCTATTATATAAGCAGACTTCTTATCTACTCCTTCTGGTTTTTCTGGACGAGCGAAAGCTTCATACGTTCCTGCTCCATAATACATAAATATCCCTCCTTATTATTAACAATTAAATTATAATTTTGTTTACTCATATTTACAATGAACAGAATTTTTGAATAGTAATAAATATAATACAAGAAATAAATTTTGGAGTAATATCTATAATTAATAGAAAAATGTCAAAAATTTAGACAGGTTGATATTTTTGTCTAAAAAATAATATGATTGACTAGATAATATTTGTATGTTATATTAAGCACACGCAGTTTATCTACGGACAATTTAAAGTAAAGTGAGTGATTTAATGAAAAATATTTGTTTAGAAGTAGTTGAATCTTCTAATAAGTTTGAAGAAAACAATTTTAAGAACAAAGATTTAAAAAAGATGTATATTAAGAAAAATATTGATATCATTAATAGTGTTATGGAGCATACAACAGGCTATCGTGGTTCTTTTGGTACTGGATATCCATTTTATGCTATAGATAGTGATTTTAAAGAAGACTTACCAGTCATTAAGGAACAAATAAGATATAACGAAGAATTAAGAACTACTATTCTCAATGCTAAATTAAAGAAATGGCCATGTGAGAGTTGTCTACCAGTTAATGGTCCTTATATGGAAGATTTAAAGCAAATTTGTATTCCTTGTCCTAGACTAGAAAAAGAGTTAAAACCAAGAAAGGTAATAAATCGTTTACCTGATATTGATATGTGGATGGTATGTGAAGATACAAAAGTAGAAGAAGCTAAAAAAGAACTAAAGGAAACATTTGATCAATTAGAAATGCATACATCTGATGTAGATCCTATCCAAACATTTAAAGAGTTTAAAGAAATTATTACTGATTTAGAAGATGGAAAGATGCCTATTAAAATGTTACCACTTGATGTTCATGTAGTGAAGTATTCTGAATTAAGTAATCTATTGGATCAAGTTCCATTTACCATCCTTAATTCAAGTAATCTAGGAGAAGTTCCCTATCTTCCTATCTTACCTGATTCATTAAGAAAAAAATGGCAGAAAGATGATGAAGCATATAACTTTACTTTAGATTTTTTATACAGTATGACTGATTTTAACTTTGAGGAAATTCTAAAACAAAGACTTGACTATACTAGAAATCTTGTTGCAAGACAACTAACAGAAGAAAAGAGTATAGAAATGCTTGATTTAGTATCACCTGATTCTGTTAAGCGTAGATTTGAAAATAAAACATTAAAAAAATCATATAAAAGGAGAATTAATTCATGGAAAAATTAATAGATTTACATATTCACACTAACTGTTCAGATGGAGCGTTAACTCCAAAAGAAATTATCGATGAAGCTTATAAAAATGGTATCAATACTATTGCAATATGTGATCATGATACAACAGAGGCTTATCAAGAAGAAACATTTAATTATGCTAAAGAAAAGAATATTAATTTAATAGTAGGAGTAGAGATTTCTACTAAAGCTAAAAAATATGGTGTTCATATTCTAGGTTATAACTTTGACTTAAATAATAAAGAGTTTCAAGAAAGGCTTTATACTATAAGAAATGCTAGGCATATATATTTAAGAAAAGTAGCTAATAAATTGGAAGAAGCAGGTTATAAAATTGATGTAGAGAGATTAGATAAAATTGATGCTGTATCTAAAGCTCATATTGCTTATGATGTAATAGAAAATAAAGAGAATGAAACTAAATTAAAAGAAGTTTTTGGTCATATCCCTGATATGGGCGAATTTATTGAAACTATTATGAATGAAGATTGTCCTTGTTATGTAAGAAAAGAGACTATATCTCCAAAAGAAGCTAGTGAACTTATTCATCATGCTGGTGGGAAAGTAGTTTTAGCTCACCCTGTTGCTTATACTTATGAAGATAATCTAACAGAAAAAGATATAGATGATTTAGTTATAGATATGAAGCCAGACGGTATAGAAACAAATTATATTTATATAGATAAGAATAATATCAAACATAACGATATAGCTTTATGGAATAACTTTGCTAAAAAGCATAATTTACAAACTACAGTTGGTTCAGATTTTCATAGAAAAGATAATATCCATCCCTATCTTGGACTTATAGGAGAAGAAATCAATCTAACAAAAGAGGAAACTGAAGAGATGATTAACTTCTTATTAGAAGATAAATAACAAAAAAACTACTATGTTGAAAAATAATTCAATAGTAGTTTTTATTATTTTATTAAGCTAGTAAACAACAATATCGTTGTTCCAATATATATAAGTAACAAACCTGTTAGAAAAAAACAAAATGATAAAGAAAATTTACTTCCTTCAATATCTTTCTTAAACATACTTCACCTTTCTATTAGACATATTAATAGAGTATAACTAATTATTAAAGAAAGATAAATATTTTTGACTTATAATTAAAGTTATTTACAACTTTTTACAATATTATTTTTTAATAGCTGAAGCTTGTAGAGCAGTAATTGCTACTACACCTAATATATCACTAGCACAGCAACCTCTTGATAAATCATTAACTGGTTTAGCAAGTCCTTGTGTAACTGGTCCATAAGCTTTAGCAAGACCTAATCTTTCGGTTATTTTATAAGCAATATTACCAGCATCTAAGTCTGGGAAGATTAAGACATTTGCTTTCCCAGCTAATTTTGAACCAGGTGCTTTTCTCTCACCTATTTCTCTAACAACAGCCGCATCAAATTGTAATTCTCCATCAAAAGTAATTCCTTTTAAACGGTCTTTAGCTAATTCTACAGCTTTTACAACTTTTTCACTATCTGGACATTTTGATGAACCGTAAGTTGAATGTGATAAGAAAGCTACTTTTGGTTCTTCATCTACTAATAATTCAAAACTTTCAGCACTACTAGCAGCAATATCTACTAATTGTTCACTAGTCGGATTTTGATTTAAACCACAATCAGAATAGATAAATACACCATTATAACCATATCTTTGTAATGGAGTATCCATCAAAAAGAATGATGAAGCAGTCTTTATTCCAGGAGCTGTTTTAATTATTTGTAAAGCAACACGTAACGTATCAGAACTAGAATGAACTGCTCCACTAACCATTCCATCTGCATAATCAAGTTTAACTAACATTGCTCCAAAATATGGATAATCATTAGTCATTATTTCTCTTGCATTTTCAAGAGTCATTCCTTTTGCTTTTCTTAACTCATAATAGGTATTAACACATAATTCAAAATCTTTAAATTTAACTGGTTCAATTATGGTACATCCATCAAGGGAGATGTTATTTTCCCTAGCAAGTGCTAATATCTCTTCTTCATTACCAATTAAATAAATTTCAGCAATATTATCTTTTACACACATTTCTGCGGCTTCTAAAGTTCTAACATCATCTGTTTCTGGTAATACTATTTTCTTAATTTCTTTATTTTTTACTCTAGCAATTATTGTATCTATAAATTCCATTTTTCTACTCCTCACTTAGTTTTGCTTCTCCTGTTTTATAATCTATTGTAACACCTTTTTGAACATTATAAACATAAACATTGAATGATAATTTACCATTATCTTCTACTGAATATGCTTCCATATAAGCGCCATTTGCTACTAGGTTATCTCCATCATAGACAGGTGTTACACGATATAAAACGTGATTATTAGTTTCTTCTATATAATTTGCCACTTTATTTTCGAATGGTAACATTCCATCAACATTCATACTTCTAGTACAAGTCATCAAGTTCTTTGGATTAGCATTTTGACCAGTTAATTGATGTGCTATTAAATGACAACGATTATAAAGATATTTTCCATCAACAAAATCAAATTTTATTGTATGCCAACCAGATGGCTTAATCATTCCAATGCTTCCTCTTTTAGTAGTAGGCATAGTACTTTTACTTACAAGGGCAAAGGCAGTTCCAACACGACCTAGTGAATCTAAATCACTATAATCTTCCTTTTCTTTCAACTTTTTTTCTTCACTTGTAAATGTTGGTTTATTATTATTTACTTCTTGATATGGTTCATTATCATAACTTGGTACATTAATAACATCTTCTGTCTTTAAAGTATCATTTTTATAAGCATATGATGGTAAGACATAATGATAACAAATTGCTCCTAGAAAAGCAAAAGCTGTTACTAATGATGCTATATATTTTTTATTCTTTTTACTCACTTTACATCACCCTCTAATATATTGTAACATATATTAATTATAATTTTCTAAAATTTATTTTATCTTTTAGGGAATTATGATAAACTCTAGGTAAGGTGAGAAACTTATGAAAAAGAAAAAGAAGAAAAGAATAAGAATTCTAGCAATTATTGTTTTGCTAATTATTATAGGACTTGGTATCTTTTATTTTTATCAAAATAATGGTGATATACCTTTTGATATCACTGATATTAATACTACTAAGACAGAAAAGAAAAAACTAACTATTTATGATGAAGATAGTAACAAACGTCCTATCGCTGTTATGATTGATAATAATGTTGGTTATGCTTCACAAGTTGGTCTTCAAGATGCTTTTGTTACTTATGAAGCTATCGTTGAAGGTGGTCTTACTAGAATAATGGCTATTTTTAAAGATAGTAATACCGAACTTATTGGACCAGTTAGAAGTTCAAGACACTATTTTCTAGATTATGCTTTAGAATACGATGCTATCTATGCTCATTATGGATGGAGTACTTTTGCAGAAAATGATATCAAAAGTCTAGGTGTTAACAATATCAATGGTTTATATCGAGATGCTGCTTACTGGCGTGATACTAGAATAGCTGCTCCTCATAATGTCTTTACTAATATTGAAACTTTATATAAGGATGCTGCTAAGCTAGGTTATAAAACAACTAGTAATGATTGGGACGCTCTTCCTCTTACTAGTGATACTATTGATTTAGCAAAGTTAAGTGATGAAAGTGTCGTAGCTAATAAGGTAACTATTCCTTATTCCACTAGTCAAGTTAGAAGTTATGCTTATGATAGCGAAAGAAAAGTATATTTAAGATATATGAATCACAATGCTCATATTGATAGAGATAGTAAAGAACAATATCATTATAAAAATATTATCATAGTTAAAGTTAATAATTATTCACTTGATAGTTATGGTAGGCAAGATTTGGATACAACTGGTGTTCATGAAGCATATTATATAACAAATGGATATGCTAGAAAAATCAATGCAAAGAAAAATACTAGAAGTGGACAAACAGTTTATACTTATGATGATGGTAGTGAAGTTAAATTAAATGATGGAAATACAATTATTCAAATAGAACCAGCTAATATGACACCATCATTTGAATAGCAGTAAGGTGAAGTAAGATGTATGAATGGTTAAATCTAGAATTATTAGATTATAAAAATGAAGAGGATATTTGGGACTTAGTTAAACTATTTGAAGATAATTCATTATGTTCTTATAGTGAACTTCCTCCTAAATGTCCTTTTGTCTTTTTAATTCAAAAATATCAGGAAGTTAATGGGAATAGAAGTCATCAACCTATCGGTTTTATCTTTCTGGAAACAAAGGATATTGCTAGCAATGATTTATATTTACATTTTGGTATTACCAAGAATGAAAGAGGAAAAGGTTATATGAAACAAGCTCTTTATATTTTAAATCATAAGTTAATTGGTAATACAATGGAACAAGATGAACAATTAAAAGACTACGAAGAAATACTAACTAGATCTAATGTCATTGCAACTAAATCTGATAATGAGATAGTAAATCATCTTTTAATTAACAATAGCTATCATATGGACTATCAAAATAATTATTATCTTGGTTTTAAAAAAGAGGAAAAGCAAAAGAAAAAAATACTCGCAAATTGAGTATTTTTTAATATGTTTTTCCTTTAGTGTTAACATCGTCAATAACAAGTTCTCTATCATATAAAATATTTGAACCAGACGGAAATCTTAACATTGTATTATATTCTATTCTATCGTCTTTCAATCTATTAAAGTTCATTAATGTTTCAACATCTGTATTGTGTGCTGCTGCAATTGACTCTAATGTATCTCCACCTTTAACTCTTGTTAACAAATCAAAATTTGAAGAATTTTCTACATAATTTTTATATCTAAGCATTCCCTCAATAAAGCAGTCAGTAAATTTATCAGCATCAGTAGAAGCATCCACTGCCACTGAAACAAAACGATTTGATGAATAAGTTACTTTATGTTCAAGTGGAGATTCTGTTAAAGTTTCATTGCCAGATGCATCATAATGTTTTACACCACATTGAATTTTTTCATTTGATAAACCATTTCTAACTAAGCTACTTCTTAAAGCAACCGCCATTACATCACTTTGATTATCCTTATCTTCATATTGAGCAATTACTTTTGTCATACCTGGATTGTTATATGGAAGTAAGCCTATAAACACTTCACTACCATTAACACCTGTCAAACTATCAGACCCATCTGCTACTTGGAATTCAACTCCTTTAAAAGTTAAATCAGAAGTGAAAGAATCTAAGAAATAATCATTAACACCGTCATTTACTATTACTAAATTTAAATCATTTAAATCAGTAGTACTAGCATAAATAGTATTATCCACACTATATTCATCATCAGAAGTATTAACATCAGTAGTTACAGTATTGTCAACTTCTTGTCCCTTTGAACTTCTACCAACTGCAGCACCAACACCTGTAGATACAACTGCAGCTGCAATCATTATTCCAGCCATAGTTTTAAACTTTGTCTTTATTCTCTTACGTTTTCTTTTAGCAGATGGCTTTCTTTTTACTTGTTCAATTGATGAAGGTTTATCTTCTCCAACTTTCTTTGGTGGAAGTGAACTTTTTTCTTTAATTGTCGATTGAGCTTCTTGGGTATTTTTAGTATCAACATCAGAATTTGCTAAAGCTTCTTGACGTCTTTTCTCCTCTATACGTGCTTTTGCTTCTTCAAAAGCAAGAATAACTGCGCTTTGAGGTTCTTCATATTCCCAATAGTCTTCATATTCTTCTGCATATTTTTCTTCTAGTTTTCTTATTTCTTCATTCATTTTTAGAACGTTATTTCTATTAATTCTAACATCTTTAATCATACAAACTCACCTATTTCTTTTCACTTATTATTGTAAGTAATTTAATAATTTCCCCTAGACCGTACACTAATGAACAAAAAACAAAGCTTGCTAACCAGAAGATTAATGTCAATGCTAAGTTGTATTCAGTATTGGTACAAGTTTTAAATAATGTCGAAGTTTCCGTACAAGCTGGAAATATATTACCTAATATAATACCAATAATAAAGAAAAATGCAAATAGCCAATAAGCTAATTTCTGATAAAAGTTATGTTCTCTTGTCTTTGTTACTTCATTACTTATTTTCTTTAACTTAGGAAGACTTTTCTTTTCCTTATCTATTTCATCAAATAAATCTTTCATTATTTATCACCTGCCTCTTCCTCTTTTTTTATTTTTTTCTTTTTTGAAGAAGCTTCCTTTAACTCATTATATTCTTTATATAATGAAATGTATCTAGCAAATAGGAAATAGAATAATACTTCTAATAATGAAATTACTATACTTTCAAAAGATGTTGAGTTAATAAGAGCTACTACTAAGTGAATAACTAATAAAGTTGTAATTAAATAAAAGTATTGTTCATTCTTAAGTTCTACAATAGGACTAGAATTCAAGTGCAAGTCTTTACCTATTACTGTATTGGAAATAAAAGCATAAAGAAAATAAATTGTAAATAAGATATTTATTACTAATTGCAATATTGAAATCAATCCAAATGATTGAAATACTGTAAACATACTAGCAATGGTTATTAAACCAAAGAAAATTAACATTAATACGTTTAAATGGTCAAAATATTTCTTTCCCACTTTAAAATGTAATAAAACAAAATAAATAAGTGTTAATACATAGATACTATTATGATTAAGTATAGACCTAATAATATCAGATGTACCTAATTGACTATTGATGGCAAATGATTGTGATAATATTATTAATACTATCAATAATCCAATAATGACATAAGTTACAAGTCTTGGACTATCAAACCAATCTTTTTCTTTACTATCTTTCATAAACACACCTTCCTTACTATATACTAATTAGTTACTTCTCTAAACTTTGTCTTTTTACGATAAAGTTTTTTACTAACTAATTTGTAATCTTTTTTTACTTCACTTATTGTCTTATAATCTTTATGTAATTTTTCATTAATCATTTTTATTAACAAATCTTTTTGATAATAATCATTAAGTAACAACTTACCTTTCTTAGTAATGTTATATACTACTTCTGTATCATTATTTTCATACTCTTTATTTTCTGTCCAATCTGATACTTTATAAATGGTATATGTCTTATTATTAACCTTTTCATTATCAATTAAATATTCACCACATTTTAAGGTAACTTTTTTTATATCTTCCGAAAAATCAACTTTTGACTCATGGATATCACACTCTTTACCATTAAATGGATTCTTAATAGGTGATATTAAATTTAAATCTAACATTTCTGAAAGATACATCGTTCCTTTATCACTTGAATTATAATTTATAGCATTCATCGCCATTACCTTGGCATTGAAACTAAATACTTGATATTTTTCTTTATTACTCAACTTTAGAATAGCATAAAGTAGAACAACTGTTAATACTAAACAAATAATTATTATTGCAAAGAATTCATATAGTCCAAATTTTCTGCCTTGAAAAGAAACGTTTATTAAGTTTTTATAACTTGGTCTAAAAGTTTTTTTAACAGTACTTTTAGTAGTAACCACTGGTTTATTAACCACTACCATAGCATTAGTTTTACTTTTAGTACTTGTCGTACTAACTTTTTTCTTTGTAGTAGTTTTTGTATTACTATTTTTAGTATTATTCTGTTTTACAGTAGTATTTTTCTTAACTGTAGTATTCTTATTTTTACTACTATTTTTATTAATATTCTTTACATTTTTTTTATTATTATTTCTACTCTTATTTTTCTTACTGCTATTCTTTTTCATATGTCAACAACTTTCTTTCAAAATTATCATCTACTAGTTTTATAGTATCAATACTGACATTTAAAGAAGAAGTATAATCACCTTTAAAGAAAAGATTTCTTGCTCTATTAATTCCTTCTTCAATATCAGTATGTAGACCTATATATCTATTTCCATAGACAATGGCCATTTCACTCATCTTTGCAGTTTTAATCATTGAAATAGTTGTATTATAAAGTTTTAAGACTAAATCTCTTGCTGTATCGACTCTAGTGTTTAAGGTCTTTATCCCAATAGGTTTCTTTGATAGTTCTTTAATAACTTCTAGTATTGCTTCATTAGCTTCACTTAGCTCTACAAAGTATCTATCTTCAATTACTGGTAATTTATATTCACGCATTCGCTCTTTACATTCTTTTAATAACCGTTCAATCTCATCAAGCTGTTCCCTAGCTCGTTGTTCATCTTCATACATATTTCCAAGAGATTTAAGTGCTATATCAAGAGTTGATTCTACTTGTTTTAATCTATTTGATAAGGTTTCAACTTCATCATTTACTAAAGAATAAGGGGTTGCTTTATTTTTAACTTTTTCAAGCATTTTGTGATGATCATCTTTAATAACTGTTAAGTCTTTATTAACTTCATCAATAATTTTTACATCTTCTTTATTTAAATCATACATACTCTCAATATCATCTAATTGTTCATAGATATCACTTACTAATTTAGCGGTTTTATTTAATTTTTTCTCAAAGTCTTTACTAACTTCTTCATAAACTTTTCTTGATAGTCTTTCTTTTTCAAATGCCACAAAGATGCTATCTAAATAATCTAAGATTGTTTTTAATTCAAACATACAATCTTCAAGATTTAATACTTTAATTCTATCTAAGATAACATTAACATTTTTCTTAGCTTCTTCCATATTATCAGTTATACTTAAATAGTCAAGAGGATAACCATCATTTTCCATTTTTGTTTTGGTTTCTTCTATCTCTTTTATTCTTTTTGGTACCATTTGTTTACACATTAATAGTAAATCCGGCACTTCTTCAATTACTATTTCCATATGTTCAATCATTGTATCTAATGCTTTTACAATATGAACAACATCTGTGTATTGATTTTGATCCATGGCTGTTTCAAATTCTAAAAATCTTTTTTCTATATTTTCAAGTTGTAATTCTATCGCATCAGCCATTTCTTCATAAAGAGACTTATGGTCTTGATACTCTTTATTTAACTGACGATATTTTGTTTTTAACTTAGTAATTATATTTCGATATTTTTCTTCACTTAATGTTATTTCTTTTACTTGGTCTAATAAATAATTAGCACGTTCTCTAGCTTTATAAAGACCTATCTCACATTTGTTAATTTTACTTTCAGCTAGACTATATTCTTTCTTATCTATTAAGGTATCAAGTTCTATTAGCAAGTCATCAATTTTGGGAAGTTCTTCATCTTTAATATAAGTAAACTCATCTTGCCACTTTTGGTATTTTTCTTCCATTTTTTCATTTTTAATGATTGGTTCTAGTTTAGAAAGCTCTAAAAGTACGGGCGTGCTACCAATAAGATTTTTTTCAGTATCAAGCCTTTTACATATATTTAAGTAATGTTTTTTCTTTCTTTTTTTTAAAAATACAATAAGTGCTATTACAAGAATAATTACAATTAGGATTCCCGTTAAAATATATAGCAATTTCCCCTTCATATTGTGCATCACCTACTACCTAATGATATCATAATCTTCACTTTTTATCTACAAATATTTGACAAATAGCGGTTTTTATATTACAATAAATCTGCAATTTTACTTGAACAGCAATGTTTCGCCTTTTTATATGTGTTTTTTGAAAGTTTCAAGTAGTTTCGTTGCTGTGAAGCGAAAGAACAATACAAAACTCCCATAGAAAGTTTTGGAAACAATTATCAAGGAAGATGCAAATAAAAGAAAGGAGAATTTTAAAATGGCAAGATATACTGGACCTAGTTACAAACAATCTCGTCGTGTTGGTTTTTCTTTAACTGAAACTGGTAAAGAATTAGCTAAACGTCCTTACGGACCTGGTCAACATGGTAAAGATAGAAAAGGTAAACCTAGTGATTACTCTAACCAATTAAAAGAAAAACAAAAGTTACGTTTTATGTATGGAGTTAATGAAAAGCAATTCCGTAAGACTTTTGATGAAGCTAGTAAAATGGCTGGAGTTCATGGTACTAATTTCTTAATCTTACTTGAATCTCGTCTTGATAACTTAGTTTATCGTATGGGATTTGCTACTACTCGTCGTGGAGCTAGACAACTTGTAAACCATGGACATATTACTGTTAATGGTAAGAAAGTTGATATTCCTTCATACAGAGTTAAACCAGGTAGCACTATTGCATTAAAAGAAAATTCTAAAGACCATAAGGCTGCTCTTGATGCTATTTCTAAAGTAAACAAGCGCGTAGAATATGTTACTTTTGATGAAAACAAGTTAGAAGGTACTTATGTTAGATATCCTGAACGTAATGAATTAAATATGGATATCAATGAATCATTAATCGTTGAATTCTATAATAAGTAAGAATAAAAGACCAAAATTGAATTGGTCTTTTATTATACTATAAAGTCAGCATTATTAGTGTACTCTTTTATTAATAAAAGTACGCTTTTTTTGGCTATTATCAAAAGTTTATTATCCATAGAATATTCGTTTGCTAAATCTTCTATAAATTTTCTAATTTGTCCTTTATCATTATTATTTAATTTTTGGTTTTTATTTATTTTCACCTTAGTACCAACTAATAATAGAGCTGTACCAAAAGAAGCTACTGAGGTATCCGTATAACAATTATCAATTCGAAGATTTTTAATAGTAAGTGAAAATAGTCTTGACATTCTAATTCCTTTTTCACTTAGGGGTGGATTAATTTCAACGGTTTTATCCTTATCAAAAGTTTCTAATAAATAAATTTTCATTACTTAACAATTTTTCCATTCTTATCATATTTTAGAAAGTAAGAAATTAAATCTTTATTGTTTCCACCTAATTCTTTAGATGATGTCTGTCCTACTATCAAATAACCATTTTTAGTTATTAACATATCACTAAAGTAAATATCTCTACTTCCCTTTTCATTCTTTTTAGTTATTTCTTCGCCATCTTCCTTATATTTAGCAAATAAACCACTGTATCTAAATACATTATAAGAGTCATTTGATTCTTTTTCATCTTTCTTAGCAGTATGACCTATCGCTACTATGTTGCTTCCATCTACTAATACTTTATTAAATCTAGCAGAATTATTAACACGATAATATTTTTCATATTTAATATTTCCATCTTTATCATATCTTATTAATACAGCTTCTGTTTTTTTATCTTTATCTGCCGCATCAATATTAGTTGTTTTTCCACCAACTACTACAAAATCATCTTTTAGTTTTGCAATTGATGAGAAACCAACAACATCAGTATATTCATAAGTTTTAATAAATTCTTTTTCACCTGATTTACTAAACTTAGCAAAAAAACCGTATCTAGTTGCATCTTTTCCTACAAGATAGATTGCATCATCAGTGATAGCTAAATCATTAAATATAGCTGATTTACTTCCACCATAATTAGTACGCCATTGTTCTTTTAAATCGAAGTCATATTTAACCATTATGGCTCCACCATCAGGATCTGTTCCTATAGTCATATTTTCTAAAATACTTTGACCAATTACTAAATACCCGTCATCAAGTACTTCTACTTTAGTAAATTTAGTATTACCTGCAATCTGTAATGTTTTTGTTTTTAATTGTTTACCATCTTTATCATAAAGAACAATTAAACCATCTTTAGTTTTTTCTTCTACTTGTTTTTTTGTATAAGCAGCTGCTCCTACAGCGATATAACCGTTCTTAGTAGATTTTGCATCATAGAAATATGAATCATAACCTTTAGTATAAGCACTTTCGAATACTATTTTTTGATTTTTATCATATTTAACTAACTTAGCTTTTTGATAATCTTTACTATATTTGTTATACTTACTTTTTTTAAAGTCACTACTACCAGTTCCAAGATAACCATCTTTTAATTCTACGATTGAACCTAATGTATCAACATAAACGGTATTATTTTTGCTTTGATATATTTTTACTCCTATATATAGACCTTCTACAACTATTATTGCAACACACACTATAACCAAAAATTTTAACAATTTTAATAATTTTTTATTCTTATTTTCCATGTTTCACCTATTTAAATATTATAATGAAATATTTTTTCTTTCCTCTTCTAATTATAATATATTTGTCTTCTATTGCAACCTCTTTAGTAACAATAAAATCTAAATCATTAATTTTTTCACCATTAATACTGATGCTTCCATTAGTAATGAATTCTCTTGCTTCCCTTTTACTCTTACAAATCTCCATATCTACTAATAAATCAACTAGATTATAATCATTTTCGATTTCTTGTTGTGTAATTCCTTTAAAAGCTTGTTCTACTTCTTTTGCAGTTAATGATGACAAATCACCATTAAAGAGTATCTCACTTATTCTAACCGCTTCTTGGTAAGCTTCTGCACCGTGAATGAAAGTAATTACCTCACGTGCTAATATTTTTTGAGCAATACGAGTTTCAGGGGAATCTAATTGTTTTTTCTCTATATCTTCAATTTCTTCTTTTGATAAAAATGTTAAGAATTTTAAATAATCAATTACCTTTTCATCTTCTGTATTCAAGAAAAATTGATACATTTCATATGGTGTTGTTTTATTAGCATCTAGCCAAATTGCGCCGCCTTCACTTTTACCAAATTTAGTACCATCAGCTTTTGTTAGAAGTGGCATTGTAAATCCATATGCTTCTTTACCAGTTTTCTTTCTAATCAAATCTATTCCTGCTGTAATATTTCCCCATTGATCCTGACCTGCTACTTGCATAATACAGTTTTCTGTTTCATATAAATGAAGAAAATCAAGAGATTGTAAAATCATATAAGAAAACTCTGTATAAGTAATTCCTGTATCTAACCTTCTTCTGACAATGTCTTTATCAAGCATGTAGTTAACATTAAAGTATTTACCATAATCCCGTAAGAAATCCAATATATTTATATCTTTAATCCAATCATAGTTATTAACAACTTTAAAGCCAAATAATGTTTCTGCTTGTTTTTTCAAGCAATCAAAATTATGACGTACTTCTTCCTTTGTTATCATTGGTCGTTCTGATGTAGGACGTGGATCACCAATTAAACCAGTTCCACCACCAACTAATAAAATAGGGTTATGTCCAGCATTTTTTAATCGTTTAGAAATTAAAAATGATGAAAAATGTCCTATGTGCAAACTATCTGCTGTTGGATCTGTTCCAATATAGAAAGTAAGTCCTCCATTATTTAATTTTTCTATAAGTTCATCACTTGATATATCTTTTATCAAGCCTCTCCATTTCAATTCTTCATATAATGTCATATTCTTTCCTCCTAAATATAAAAAATTTCTATAAATATAAGGACGAAACATTCCGCGGTACCACCTTATTTCATAGAAACTATGCTCTTAAATAGATTAACGCTCTAACACGATTTTTCTCCAAATGTGTATTTTCATTTAAACATTTTCTTAGTTTTCCCCAGCCACTAAGTCTCTTAAAAAAATAGTCTAAATTACTATCATTCTTCACAGAAATCTAGAAATAATATACCATATTTTCAATAAAAAGGCTAGTAAATAATGTAAATTAAATTTCTTACAAAAAAAATTGATTTTTTTAAAAAGCGAGAAATTTAATTTAAATATTTAAAAAATAAAACAAAAAAATCTTGGCAACTTCCTATTT
>ENA-OPWR01000631-OPWR01000631.1-human-gut-metagenome-genome-assembly--contig:-NODE-631-length-31048-cov-4.812538_pt1 | contig 31048 bp, 28 predicted proteins | sample MGYA00241507_ERZ502006 | MGnify/ENA primary metagenome ERZ502006 (study PRJEB25962, sample SAMEA2043041) | human gut metagenome | biome: human gut; feature: human-associated habitat; material: faeces...
ACTAAGATTTGGATTGGAAGATGGAAAGGCTCGTACTTTGGAAGAAGTAGGAAAAGAATTTAAGGTAACTCGTGAAAGAATTAGACAAATAGAAGCAAAAGCTTTAAGAAAATTAAGACATCCAAGTAGAAGTAAAAAATTAAAAGATTATATGAGCTAAAATAAATAAAAAGAAATATAGTAATAAAAAAGTTAAAAGTAAAATGCACGATAGAGTGATAAAAAAATTAAATGCAAAATTAACATAAGAATAATGCATCTACAACGATAAAAATTATGTAAACGCCTTAAAAGATTGACTTTAAGGCGTTTTTCTGCTATAATATATATATCTATGGAGATAAAATAAAAAGAGAGGTGAAAATCTTAGTATAGCTAAGATAATTAATAATGAAAAGTAATGTTATTAGTAATAAAAGAAATATATTTGGAATTATAAAAGAAACTGTATTTGGAAGTATGGTAGACTTCTTTAAAGAATTAGGTGGTACAGAAACAGATGAAATGCAAGAAGAAGCTGTAACACCAGATGTAAAAGCTGGGGTAGCTAGAGTAGAGGCTACTACTTTAGATGATAATAAAGATTATGTAGAGGTTTCAGCAGGAAAAACTGTAAAATTTGGTGGATTAGATTCATATAAAAGAAAAGTAGATACTTCAAAAGTAGTAAAAGCACATGAAGAAAAATTAAAAAACAGCCAAGAAAAAGCAGATGATGAAAAAGAAAAAGGTGCTGCTAGAACAAGAGGAGCAAGATAAATAAAAAAATACATTAGGTTAAAACCTAATGTATTTTTTTGTTTTGGTTTATTAACAAATTGTAAGTTGTCACCAATTATTAACTATATAGAAATTTTTAAATTGTCTTTTCCTACAATAAAATTTTTAATATCTAAACTTAAAGCTTGTTCTTTAGTATATTTATGCATATGTGTTGAAATTATAGTCTTATTTTTGTATTTATTACATAAATATTTTATATCTTCGATTCCCATATGTGCAGGTGTTACATTTTGTGCATGCGACATATCTAGAATTGATATATCTGTTTCTTCTACGATATTTTCAATAGCATTACAGAATTTACTATCTCCAGAAAATCCTATTTTTTTATTATTTAAAGTGATTATATATCCATATGCTGGTTCAAAATTTCCATGTTTTACATATTTAGAATATGCCACAAAATCTTTTCCTTCAATTTTACTTTCTCCATCAAATTCAACAAATTTTACATTTATAGCATGGTTTATTCTATCAAAATCACCTGGAAATCCTATATCAAATAGTAATTTTACTTTTTCTTTTGTTCCTTTTGGACAATATATACATACTAAATTATCATTTTTCTGAAAATATCTATCGAACATAAAAAATGGTATATCAAAAAAATGATCTCCATGTAAATGTGTAATTAAAATACTTTCTATTTCTCCAGTATTATAACCTAATTTTTTTATATGTTTCACTATCCCATTTGGTACATCTATTAGTATTTTTTTATCAATTAAAGTAGATGCACTCATATCTGTAGCTCCAATTGAACCGCTACCAATAATATTAATTTCCATATTTATCTTCCTCAAAAAATTACTATTTTTCAATAACATTATAACAGCCATTAGTACAATTAACAATTTTATTTTAAGTCGAATAACAACTTTTGTTTAGTTAGCAGTTTAAAGAATAGAAATTAAAATAAATTATTAAAAATAATCAAATTGTTTACTTGTTTTTTGTAAAGAAATATTGTATAGTATTTCTTACAGGAAATGAGAATAAGCAGATGTGGTTTGCCTCCTACAAAAAGGAGGTGAGGCGTATGATAGAAGTACATACTTTATTATTAATAATAAAATTACTTTTTACTGGTCTTGTATCAGTAACTATCATTACGTTTGCCTTAATTATTGCATTAGTAGTAATTATTAGCAAACAAAAATAACCAATAAAAAAACACATCTGTCTTGACCGGGAGATGTGTTTTTTACATCTATAACGGCAAACCACTTTTGTGGTTTCTCCATTTCCTGTATTTATTTTACTATGAAAAAATATATTTGTCAAATAAATTTTGAGCTATAAAAGATTGAAATTGAAAAATAAAATTTTTAAAAATTAATAATAAAAAAGCTAAATTACAAAAAGTAAAATAGCCTGTATCCTTAGATACAAGCTATTTACATCAGTTTTAATATTGGTAGCGAAGATGTGATTCGAACACATGACCCTTCGGGTATGAACCGAATGCTCTAGCCAACTGAGCTACTTCGCCGTAATCATTAACGTTACTTATTATAACTGTAGTTTTGCCATTTGTCAAGATAAAAATACAAGAAATTTAAATTTCTTGTATTTCTTGTATTTACTCACCAATTTCTTTACCGTTCATTATTTTTTTCTTCATATCCTTTAGTAGTACTCAAATTTTGTATATCAACTTCTTCAGAGTTTATTACTTTCTCTTCTTTTCTTTTATTTTTACTTTTATTTCTATCTTTATGCTCTAACATCTTTTCTAGATTTGCTATTTCTTTTGAATTTATAATATCTGCATTTTCTTTTTTCCATTCTTCGTATCCACTATCTTGTTCATTTTCTGTATCTTCATCTCTAAAAAAACCTAATATTGTTGCATACCAATTAGTATTTTTTTCTCTTATCTTTGTCATATCTATCCTTAAAGTTTCCTTTAAGTTCTCTCCTCTCTTATACATATTAAACAAATTCATTTTTATTTTAACATAATAATACTAAAAAATCAAGTAGTTTTACAGTTTTTGTAAGCTCTACTTGATTTTTATAAATGTTCATTTGCAAAATTTATATAATTAATTTGTATTTTCGACATTTTTCTACATTTTATAGGACATTTTTGACCTGTCCCCTATGTCTCATTTTACGTATTCATTTAGTGGTTTAACTCTATAATATAAGTCTCCCATTTCTTCTGTTGGTACATATCCTGGTTTTGAGTTTATTACATCTGGTATTCTATTTACTATACTCGCACATGTAAGCTCTACTGTAGCTGGTTTATTTATTACTAATGTTGTTTCTGGTTCTCCTATAATTGTCCATTCGTTTTTGTCAAAGTCGTCTTTTGAATATACTTTTCCTATACATTCACTTTCAATTGTTATTCCTTCTTCTGTTTCTGTTGTAACAACAGCACTCATTCCTGTTGCATCTCCTGCTTTTACTGTCATTCCTAATGTACTTGAATATATATCTTCTGAATGTGTTTGTGGTACTGTTTTTTGAGTTTGTGATTTTACAGTTAATCCTAGTTTATCACATAACCATCCATTTACATTCCACATATAAGATGGTAGGTATTCTCCTTTGTCTATCATTGATTTTCTTTCTTCATCTGAAATTCTATCTACAGATGCTACTTGGCTATCAAATTCTTCTAATGTTAATCCTGCTCCATGTGCTTTTGCTAATGCTATTCCATAATCTTCTACATTATAACTTGAGCTTCCTTTTATCTTTTTAATTGTTTGTGTTGAACCCGCTATACTTGAAATTAATTGTCCCCAATATATATCTTGATAACCGCTTCCTGTAATTGTACATCCTGTCTTTTTAGCCATTTCATCTATTTTTGTTGTTACTCCTGGATTTGAGTTCATTGGGTAAAATGCTTCTTCACAAGTTGTTATTGCATTTATTCCTAATTTTGCACATAACATTAAAGCATCCTCTACATCTTTTATTAAACTCATTGTTGTTACAATAACTATGTCAGGCTTAGTCTCTGTTAACATTTTTTCCGCCTCTTCTAGTGAAACAACTTTTACTCCTTTATTTTCTGTTCCTATAATTTCTCCAATGTCTTTTCCTATGACTGCTGGATTTACATCAACAGCTCCAACTATTTCAGCACCTTTTTCATATACATATCTCATTGTGTACACACTCATCTTTCCTGTTCCATATTGAGCTACTTTGATTTTTCTATCCATAAAAATCACTCCTTTCAATTTATATAAATTATATACTAATTTACCTTTTTTATACAAGCAATTTAATGTAAATTTTTTGTGAATTTAATTTAGATTATTATTCATAAATTCTGTTATAATTTTTGCACATCTATTCGCTGCCATTTCTAAATTTTCATCAAATACTGATGCGTTTTCTCCATTTGGAGCATCTGAAATACATCTTACAACTACAAATGGTTTTTTATTTAAATATGCAACCTGTGCTATTGCAGCACATTCCATATCAACTACATCTGCATCAAATTTAGTATGTATTTTTTCTTTCATAATTTCGTCTGTACAAAAAATATCTCCAGTTACTACTATTCCTAATTTAACTTTATATTTTCCATTATTTTTTGCGACATCTTCTAACGTTTTAATTAATTTTTTATCACATTCTACTTTTTCTCCAACACCTGTTATATATCCTTTGTTATGTCCAAATGCTGTAATATCAAAATCGTGTTGAACTACATACTTTCCTATTACTATATCTCCTATATTTAAATCATTAGCAATACTTCCAGATGCTCCCATATTTATAATATATTCTATATCAAAATTGTCTATCATTGCTTGTGTTGTTCTTGCTGCATTTACCTTTCCTACTCCACTTTTTACTATAACACATTCTTTTTCTCCTATTTTTCCCTCAAAAAATTTTAGTCCTTTTTCTTCATGAACTTTTATCTCTTTTATTTTATTCTCTATTGCTTGAAACTCTTCTTCCATAGCAATAACAATTCCTATTTTTTTCATATAATCACCTCATCTATTTGCATTATAGCTTATAACATATTTTTATTCAAGTAGTTTGTTTTTGTATAATTGTTTATTACATTGTTACAATTCACTGCTAATTTATATAGATTTCAGAAATTTTAAAATATCGCATAAGAGATTAAACAAGCTTATACAAGTGCAATATAGAATAATCTACATAATAATTTTTTAATATGCAGATTGTGACACTAAGGTATAAAAAAACAACATATTATTAATTTTTAAATAAATACTTGCCACATTTTATTTTTTGGGGTAATATAATAAAGTAAATTGAAAAAGTGCAAAATAAAATGAAAGGAGTTATTTTATTTATTAAGCGCCTGGACATTTAAAAAAATGTTGACGAGGACTAAAGTTATCGAATTTTTCGGCGGATACTTTAGTGGCTTTAGCTTAAAGTCATAACATTAACTAAAAAGCAATAGTAATATTGTAACAAAAATTAATGTAATTAAGCTTTTATTGCATCATTTCAATTCCAAAATTAATATTTATAAGGAGGATTTACTATGTGTGGAATTGTAGGTTACATAGGAACAAAAAAAGCAAGTCCTATTTTAATTAATGGACTTTTAAGATTGGAATACAGAGGATATGACTCAGCTGGTATTTCAACAATTGAAAAAGATGGTCTTTCAATAATGAAAGATAAAGGAAGAGTTAAAAATTTAAATAATTTACCAGGAATTGATGATTTAGAAGGAACAATTGGTATTGCTCATACAAGATGGGCAACACATGGAAAACCATCTAAAGAAAATTCTCATCCTCATATGGACAATTCAAAAACTTTTAGTGTTGTTCATAACGGAATTATTGAAAACTATAATGAATTAAGAAAATTTTTAGTTAATAATGGTTATACATTTTATTCTCAAACAGATACTGAAATAATACCTAATTTAATACATTATTATTATTCAAAAGACGACAATAATGATTCTTTTAGATTCTTAAGAGCTGTAAAAAATGCATGTTCTGACTTAAAAGGAAGTTTCGCCTTAGAAATTATTTGCAAAAACGATCCTAATAATATGATAGTAGTAAGAAAAGACAGCCCTCTTGTAATAGGTAAAGGAAATGGAGAAAATTACATTTCTTCTGATATACCTGCTATTCTTTCTTTTACAAGAGAATTTTATCTATTAGAAGATTTAGAATTTGTTGTTTTATCAAGAGACGATGCTAAATTCTATGATAAAAATTTAAATCCAATTGATAAAAAAATTCAAACGATTGAATGGAATGCTTCTAGTGCAGAAAAAGATGGATTCGAAGATTATATGTTAAAAGAAATTTACGAACAACCAACTGCAATTAGAGAAACAATAGGTGCCAAATTAGGTGAAGGTTCAAAATGTGAATTTGATGAATTAAAATTCACAAAAGAATATTTAAAAAGTCTTAATAAAATTTACCTTGTTGCTTGCGGTACTGCTATGCATGCAGGTTTAGCAGCTAAAAATATGTTAGAACGTATCTGTAAAATACCAACAGAAGTTGATATTGCTTCTGAATTTAGATATAGAGACCCTATCGTTGATGAAAAAACTTTATGTATTTTTATTTCTCAATCAGGTGAAACAGCTGATACAATAGCTGCTTTAAAGCTTTCAAAAGAAAAAGGAGCAAAAACATTAGCAATTAGTAACGTTATTGGTAGCTCTATTACTAGAGAAGCTGATTACTCTATTTATACACATGCTGGCCCAGAAATTGCTGTTGCCTCTACAAAAGCTTATACTTCTCAAGTAGTATTATTAGCTATTTTAGCTATTTATTTTGCTGAAACACTAGAACTAACTGATAAAAATATTTTAGAACTAAAAAACAACATTTTAGAATTGCCTTCAAAAATTGAAGAAACTTTAAAATGTGCTGAGCAAATAAAAGAATTTGGACATAGAATTTACCAAGAAAAAGATGTCTTCTTCTTAGGAAGAGGTATTGATGAAACAGTTGCAAAAGAATCAGCTTTAAAACTAAAAGAAATTTCTTATATTCATGCAGATAGTTACCCTGCTGGTGAATTAAAACATGGTCCAATTGCATTAATTGAAAATGATATTACTGTTATAAGTATTATGACAGATAAAAATTTAGTAGAAAAAACTGTAAGTAATATTCAAGAAGTAATTACTAGAGGTGCAAAAACTTTAGTTGTTACTAATCAAAATATTGATGATAAAATGTTTGATACAGTTATTCATATTCCGGAAACTAATACTTTTATCTCTCCTATTTTATCTGTAATACCTTTACAATTACTAGCTTATTACATTTCAAAAGAAAAGGGATTAGATGTTGATAAACCAAGAAACTTAGCAAAATCTGTTACAGTTGAATAATAAATTAAAAAAACCTTAGATATTTTTAAAACATCTAAGGTTTTTTTGCATTAATTTATAGTAACTTATTAAACACTATCAACCAATTAATAACTTAACAATTATTAAACAAATTGCTCCTGGTAATCCTAATAAACCAATTATAACACTTGTAAAAAAATTCAAACCAATATGGAATCCAAAATTAGCTCCTACTAAATTAATAATATAAATACTAATTCCTCCAAGAATAGAATTTAAAATTAATTTTAATAATTTTTTTAAAGGTACTATAAATAATTTTCCAAATAAAAAAATAAAACATATACATGCTAAATATGTAATTAAATTATTGTCCATATACTTCACTCCAAACTAAAAACATAGAATAAAGACTAACATTAATATCTTTTAAACATTTTTAAGTCAATGTCTTTATTTCTACATGATTTTTATGTTATAAAATTTTCTTATTACCATGTGTATGTTATTGTTTGGACAAATATTACTTTAACCTGCTTCTTCACTCTCTAAGAAAGTGAATTTTTTATCATTTACCATATCTACTTGAATTCCATTTGTTTTAGCAAGTTTAATTAAATAGTCTAATTTCGCTTGATTTGCTTTAATTTGATAAGTATAATAATCAACAAGATCTCCTTGCGCATATTCAAAATTTTTGTTATCTCTTTTTAATTTTTCTCTTGTATCAATAATTGTTTTAATTAATTCTATTTCTTTTTGTATTTCTGTTTTTTCTATTATTTTATACTCTTTTATATATTCTTCCATATATCTTCCTCTCTTATCCATTTATATTATTTTTAGTATATTCATAAATTACCTTTTTATTCAAAAAACTCGTTACAGTTCAATAAAAAATGATTATGATGTACAGTTTTTGGCTCATACTATAACAATTAAATTTTATTTAATGACGTCTGATTAGAATGAAAAATAGAAAATTTTTTACAAAACTGTAACAAAAATTTCCATTATTTTAGTCAAACTACTTGTTTTTTTGCCGAATTTATAGGATAATATATATGTATGTTTTATTAGAATGAAAGGATTTTTAAAATGAAATATATTGATAAATTTTTAAAATTATTAAATACAGATAGAAATACATTTGCTACTTATACACTAACATTAATTACAGTATATTTAGCGGTAGATAGAATTGTAGAAATGTTATTAATGATATTTACTGGAGTTTCTTATTCTTATTGGGGGCCAATACAATATACATTTGCATTAGCTTGTCCAGTATTTGCTTATTTATTCTCTGGTGCTTCAAAATTTGCAACTTCAAAATCAAAAAAGGTAACATTATTTTATATATATATAATTGGACTTTATATCATAGCATTATCAATGTTTACACAATGGCTAAATCAAGGTGCATGGCTATTACTTTTATCTGTTCCTAATTATACAGAACTTATTACTGATTTTTCTGATTTAGTAACACCTGCTATGGTTAGTATTTCTTTATACTTACCTCTTGCTACAATATTTCCTTTATTTAAATGGTTATTCTTTGGTATTAATGATAGTAAAGATCAACTACGTTCTATTTGGGATTATGGTGGAATTAACTTATCTAACAAAAAAGAAGGTACCGGTCCTTATACTGCTGAAGTATATTTGTGCTATGATGTAGAAACAGGAAAAGCTGTTACAATTCCAGAATCTTCAAGATATCAATCTTTATTTGTTTGTGGTGGCTCTGGATCTGGAAAAACTTCTCAAGTATATGAACCATTAATGGCCAGAGATTTAGAAAGAAAATACTTTTATAAAGAAGTTTCAAAGGAAATGGGATTTACTGCTTTAAGAACTAATATTGCAGTTTTAAATGCTCCATACGATAATGATTATTTAAATCAGAACTTTAATTTAAATATGTTATCACCTATAGAAAATAAAGAAACAATTTATAAAACTTATATGAAAAAAATGATATTAAGTAGCATGGGAAATGAAATTACTTATAAAAATCTAGGACTTACTCTTATAGCTCCTGATTATGAAGTTGTTGGTCATATGATTGATGTATGTAAAAATTTTGGACTTTCTTATAACATTATAGATCCAAATAATCAAAATTCAATTGGATTAAATCCTTTTGTATATGATGATTCTTCAAAAATAGCAATTACTATTTCTTCTGTGTTAAAAGCTATGTATAATACTTCTCACAGTGATGTTGATGAAGCTTATAAAGAAGATATTGTAATGCAAGCAATTGAAAATTTAGTAATTTTATTAAAAGAAATGTATCCTAGAATGAACGAAGGCAAACTACCAAACCTAGAGGATATGCTAAAAATGTTTACTAATTTTGAGTTAATAGAAAAAATGTGTGAAATATTAGCACATAATGAAGATTTAAAATCAAAATACAGTATACAATTAGCCTATTTTAAAAAGAATTTTTATGCAAACAGTATAGGAAAATCAAATATAGAAAAATATCTTTATACAATCATTAGTCAATTAGATAATTTATTAAGAATTCCTGGTATAAAAAGTATTTTATGTAATAGACACAATAATTTGGACTTTGACAAAATGCTTGCTAATGCTGATGTAACATTCTTATGTACTAGACGTGGTGATTTAGGAGCTGCAGGTCATAAAGCTTTTGGCTTATTTTTCTTGATGGCAATGCAAAACGCTGTTTTAAGGAGACCTGGTGTTGAAAGTTCTAGAATTCCTCATTTCTTGTATATAGATGAATTTGCTGATTTTATTTGTAAAGATACAGAAGCAATGTTTACAATGTATAGAAAATACAAAGTTGGTACAATCATTTCTACTCAATCTTTACAACAATTAGAAACTCCACATTTAAGAGAGAATTACAAAAGCACAATTCTTTCAAACTGTGCTAATAAAATATTTACTGGTAATGGTGAATTTAGTGAATTGCAATGGTGGTCAAATGAATTTGGAACAAAAAGAGAATGGACATATAGCAATAGTATGGATATGGGAAAAATGAAATATGATGATAAATATGGAAGTGTAAAATGGGACTTTGTTAAATACTTTAAAGAAGGCAAACTTCAAACTATGAGTGCAAAGGATTGTGCTTATAAAATTAAATCTGCTGGTGGAAAACCTATGGTTGGTCAAGGTAGATTTGGATATCTAGAATCAAAATATAAAGAACCACATAAAATTAAAACTTATGATTTTGGTAAATATTCTGATGGAGTTACAACAGCTACTGAAGATAATAACAATTCTCCCAAAAAATTTGATTTTAAGCATATAGACTTTAAAGATGAAAAAAACGAAATAGATCCTGTTCAAACAGATACTACAGATTCTAAATATTTATTTGATAATGAAGATGCTATTGTGGTTAATTTTAAAAAGAAAAAGATGTAAAATTATAAAAAAACAAATTAGTAGGAAACTTTTTAAGTATCTCCTACTAATTTGTTTTTTAAAATGTTATTCCTATCAACTGAATAATTATTCCTGAAATAACTCCAATACTATATAATAATGCAATAATTTTTAAATTCGATTTCATATTTTTATTAGCCTTAAATAACACAGCAAGTCCAACTCCAGCCCCCACTAATAAGCCTGAAATCATAGTAGCTGCACTAATTACATTTTGTAAATATAGTTGTGTTAAAATAACAGATGCTGCACAATTAGGTATTAAACCTATAACCCCTGCAACTATGGGGCCTAATATAGGATTATATTGTAAAAATCCTGCTATTGTTTCTTCTCCTATTAAATGTATTGCTATATTAATGATTATTGTAATTATTAATATAAATAAAAATATATTTAATGTATGTTTTAATGCTGATTTTATAATTCCATGTTCACAATGACAATGTTCTTCTTCACATATTTCTATTATTCTTTCTTCTTCTTTTCTCTTTCTTAAAACAAAATCTATTAAAAATCCAGCTATCATTCCAATTACTAACTTCATTCCTAATATTTTAAAAATAGTACTAACTGGTACCGCTTCTGAAATAAAAATTGGTAACATTTCGTCTGAAGTAGATAAATATACTGAAATTAACGTCCCCAATGTTATTACTCTAGCTGCATATAAATTAGTTGCTGAAACTGAAAAACCACACTGAGGAAATATTCCTAATATGCTTCCAATAGCTGGTCCAAATTTTCCTGATTTTTTTATTACCTCTTTTGATTTTTTACTTGTCTTATGTTCAATATACTCCATTACTAAATATGTAATAAATAAAAAAGGTAATAACTTAAAACTATCAATTAGAGCCTCTTCTATAACTTCTAACATTTCTATTCTCCTTTTCTTTCGTTTTCATATCATAGCATAATTTTAATCAAAAGTAAAGAGCTATTAACTATTCTGTTCAATGTCAATAACTCTTTATTAAAATACTATCTTCTTCTATAACATCCACAAACATTTCCTGTTCTACCATTATTGTTAGAATTAGGTATTACATTTATTCTTGCAGATAACCCATTATTAAGCGCAGTATCACTATCTTGATTGCAACCGCAACTAGATATTGTAAGTAGATTACCATCTTCAAGATTTCCACAATTACTATTTATAGAAAGCAATTCATTTGAATTATTATTATTACATCTACAAGAATTTCTAGCTTCTCTTAAATGCCTTATCAACCTGCAACTAATACATACTAGCACAGCAGTAATGAAACTAATAATTGTATATACAATAGTAGCTATTAAAAAATTTAAGTTGTTAATTACAAATGTAACAATTAAAAAAATAGCAAAAATAATTGCAGAAACTAAAGGTGGACATTTTAAGATTTTTTGCAATGCTATTGAAACAATAATTGTAGCTATTGGCAAAGCAAAAAATATAAGTAAATCAACATTCATATTTATCTCTCCTTTATTTTTTACTATATTTTATGCTTTACAACTTTATTTGGTTAATATCACTATTTAGAATATTCTACTTTAACTAAATATAAACCTTGTGGTGGTAATGTTTTTCCAGCATTCTCCCTTTTTTTCGATTTTATTATTTTTATAATATCCTCTGGATTTATCTTTCCTAACCCTACATCTACTAATGTTCCAGCAATAATTCTTACCATATTATACAAAAAACCATTTCCAGTTAATTCTATCCATATTCTATCATCAGGCATTTCTTTTACTTCAGCTTTATATATTGTTCTAATACTACTTTTACTACTTGTACCACTAGCTTTAAAAGCTTTAAAATCATGTTCTCCTTGAAAGTATTCTATTGCCTCCTTCATTTTCTCTATATCCAATTTAATAGGAATATGTGTTTCTAAATTTCTATAAATAGCTGTACCATACTTAGAATTATTAATGATATATCTATATGTCTTTTTTTTGCAAGAAAGTCTACTATGAAATTCTTCATCTACTTCCTCTGCTGAATAAATTCTAATTGACTTTTTTAAATTACTATTAATGGCAATCGGAAATTTATCAATAGGCAATTGAGAATTAGTCTTAAAATTAGCTACTTGTCCTAAAGCATGTACTCCTCTATCAGTTCTTCCTGACGCCATTAAATCAACTTTTTCTCCTGTTACAGTTTCTATTGCCTTTTCAATATTTCCTTGTATATTTAATTTATCTGGTTGTTTTTGCCATCCATTAAAATCTTTCCCATCATATTCAATTGTTAATTTGATATTTCTCATTTTATTGTCCTTTCCTATTCTCAAAAATCCCCTATAATATAAGCAAAAGTCGCTATTTGCGACTTTTATTTTTCCTCTTCTTTCTCTTCTTTCTCTTCTTTCTCTTCTTTCTCTTCTTTTTTCTTTTTCATTTTCCATTTTTCTTTTAATTCTTTTACTTTACTTTTTCTCTCTTTCTTTTCTACAGAAAATCTCTTAGTTACAATATTACTAATTAATATCTTCTTTAATACATCTTCCCTAACATCTGCAATTAATGTTCCATCTTTTGCAACTGATATTTTACCAGTTTCTTCTGATACAACAACAACAATACTGTCTGATTCTTTTGAAATTCCAATTGCTGCTCTATGCCTTGTTCCTAATTCTTTTGCTATGTCTTTATCATCTGCTAAAGGCAAAACGCAAGCTGCAGCAGCTATTTTATTTCCAGAAATTACTACTGCTCCATCATGTAACGGTGTCTTAGGTTCAAAAATATTTACTAGTAGTTGTGGAGAAACCTCTGCATTCATAGGTATTCCTGTTGCTATAATATCTTGTATTTTTATATCTCTTTCTAAAACTATTAGCGCTCCGGTTTTTGTTTTTGAAAGCTCTGTAGCTGCAATTACCACTTTATATATATTTTCTTTTGTTTTTGTTGACAAATCTTTATCTATACCAAAAAACTGTGTTAACTTGTTTGTTCCTAATTGTTCTAAAGCTCTTCTTAGTTCCGGTTGAAAAATAACTATAATTGCAATTACTCCTAAATTCATAATTCCAGTTAATATCCAATTTAGAATTTTTAAATTGAATAATCCACTCATCCATGTTGCTATAATCAAAAGTGCTATTCCTTTAATCAATTGCCAAGCTCTAGATCCTCTAACAATTTTAAAAAAGCAATACATTAAAAATATTACTATTGTTATATCTATTATTAAAGTTACTAATTCAAATGGATTTGTTTGTAATGATTTTATATATTCTACTATATTATCTTTATAAAAATTTTCCCAATTCATTCCTAAATTAATTACCATTTATTTCTCCTATTATTTACTATATTAAAGCTGCAACAATTGTAAATACTGTTCCTATTACCATTAATAAAGCTAAAAATCCAGCCATTACTTTTACAAATATTTGACCTTTATCATATCTATGTTTTTTTTCTAATTTTTCTTCTTTGTTTCTCTTCATCTTTCCTCATCCTTTCTTATCTCTTTCCAATATATTATAGCATATTATAGTTTTTTTTCAATTATTTTTAATTATTTTCCATAACTTTCTACTAATATAGTTGTATATATTGTTACTAAAATTGTTAAAATCTATCTCATTAAGTATGGTATAATCTATTTAATATTTCATCCTATTCATTACGTTCAATAAGAAAATTTTATATAAAAATGTGCCACTTTCACTCAAGTTAAAATGTATATGATTTTATAATTTTTTGAATATGATTGGAACAATATTAGAATTTCTTAAATAAAATTTTTAGTAAATGTTCTTCTGTGAATTGGACAAAGTCCATATTCCTTTATCGCTTCTATATGTCTTGCAGTCCCATATCCTTTATGAGCTGAAAAACCATAACATGGATATATTTCATCCCATTGTCTCATAATTCTATCCCTTGTCACCTTTGCTAAAATAGAAGCTGCTGCAATATTATAACATTTAGCATCTCCCTTTATTATTGGCTCATATGGAATTCCTCTTGTATCAATATGATTTAATGCATCTATAATAATTAAATCTGGTTTTAAATCTAATCCATCTACAACTTGTGTTACACCTGCTTTAGTAGCATTTAAAATATTTATCTCATCAATTACATCATGTCCTATAATAGCTACTGAATAACTAAGTGCTTCTTCTATAATTAAATCATATAACTTTTCTCTCTTTTTTTCAGAAACCTTTTTAGAATCATTTACTCCTTCAATCATAGAATCAGGTGGCATAATTACACCTGCTACCACAACTGGTCCAGCTAATGGTCCTCTTCCAGCTTCATCAATACCACAAATATTTTTAAATCCCTTGCCATATAAATCTTTTTCTATTTCCTTTAGTTTTGTTAATCTTTCTATTTCTTTTTCTTTCATTTTCTTTTACCTTTATTTTTCAATTTGTTCTATATCTGTTAAAGAATATTTTCCTTCATATCCCTTTGTATTATATATTTCTACTTTTGCATTTTGTATATCATATTTTACAATATATAATTCATCTGTATCACTTAATTTTATATTTGAAAGTCCCATATCATTTAAATTATCTTCTGTTAATTTATAATAATAATTATAGTCTTTTAGTTCAATATTTATATTATCTGCTTCAGTTATCTCTATTCCCTTTAATTCTTTTTTAGCTTCATTAATCCTAGTTGTTTTTTCAGTGTCACCTAAATTATCTGTTTTTCCTAACTTAAAATTAGCATTTTCTACACATTCTTTTGCTTTTGTTTCAATTAGTAACATATTTGTTTTTAATTCTTCTAATTTAGCCCTTTTTATAATATCAGTTCCACTATACACTGATATTCCAGCAATAATTAATAAAACTATAATTGTTATAACTAAACTTGCTAATGTTATTCCTCTATTTTTATTTTTTTTCATATCTACCATCCTTTATTTTTTATTAGTATTATTATATATTTTTCCTCTATTTTTTTCAATAGAATTTTTTAATAAATTAATTCATATTTTTGCATTTTTTTCACAAAAGCTTCACAAATCTATTGTATTATATAAAAACAATAGGATACTATATTAGTAAATATAATTTTTCAGGAGGTAAAAAATGGAAAATAATAATAAAAATCAACAAAATCAAGAAAAAGGAAAGGATTTTAAAACAGTTCAAAATTCAAATTCATATAAAGTAACATATGAAACAGAAAAAAAAGGCAAAAGTAAAGTTAGTTTTGGAAGAAACTTTTTATTACCTTTTGTTAGCGGAGTTTTAGGCTGTACAGTTGTAATTGGAGCTTGTTTTGGAATACCCTCTATAAGGAATAAATTACTAGATACTTCTTCTAATACTTCAAACTCTTCTAATTTATCTTCTCAAGGATATGTTAGCCAAACTTCATTATCAAATTACTCAGATACTTCTATTTATGCTGCTAATAAAATATTGCCTTCAATCGTTGGAATTAAAGTTGAATATAATGTAAATTCTTTAATTTCTATGTTTGGTAAACAAACTCAAACTTCTACAGCAACTGCAAGTGGTTCTGGAATTATTATTAGTGAAGATGGATATATTTTAACTAATAATCATATTGTTGCCACCTCTTCTTCTGAATCTTATTATGAAGTTTCAGAAGCTACAAAAGTAACAGTTACATTGTTTAATGATGACACAGAATATGAAGCAAAAATCGTTGGAAAAGATGAACAAACTGATTTAGCAGTAATAAAAATTGAAAAAACTGGATTATCAAAGGCCGAATTTGCTGACTCTGACAATATAAAAGTTGGTGAATTTGCAATGGCTGTTGGAAACCCTCTTGGTATGCAAAGTAGCATTACCTGTGGTGTTGTTAGTGCTGTTAATAGAGAAGTAACTGATTCAGAAGGAAAACAATTTACTTTAATTCAAACAGATGCTGCTATTAACTCTGGTAATAGTGGTGGTGCTTTAGTAAATAGTGAAGGAAAAGTAATTGGTATCAATACTTTAAAACTTTCTGGAACAGGAATTGAAGGAATGGGATTTGCTATTCCAATTAATTCTACAACAGATATAACATCACAATTAATTCAATATAGTAAAGTAAAAAGACCTTATATTGGTATCTCTGGTATGGATTTAAATGAACAAACAGCAAAAGCTAATAACTTAGTTGTTGGTGTCTATGTAAAATCTATTGAAGATTTCTCTGCTGGAGAAAAAGCTGGTATAAAAGTCGGAGATGTAATTATTGAAGCAGATGGACAAAAAATAACAAAAATGGATGAATTAAATAAAATAAAAAATTCTCATAAAATTGGTGATGAAATGAAAATAAAAGTAAATCGCAATGGTCAAGAAAAAGATTTAACTATAACTTTAGGTGAACAACCTTAACCAAATAAAAACTTAGCAAAAAATAATGCTAAGTTTTTTGTTTTTTCACTTTTAGTTCACACAATGGACAAAAAACATTGTTAAAATACAAACATAATCAGTACAGATACTGATTTAAAATAAAAAACATCCCCTTTTATTTTCAAAAGAAAAAGAGCATATATAAATATATGTTCTTTTTCTTTTAGATTATATAACAATTAAATCAATTTCACTTGTAAAATTATCATTTCCATAAGCATAAATTATATATAATGTATCATTTGTTAAATAAAATTCTTTTGAATTTTCTATCTTATACATATCATTTGAAACATCTCTACTATATACATTATATCCTAATTTTTCTAAATCTTCTACTTTCTTTTGTTCTGTCTTAATTGAATCTGTAATTTTGCCTTGCAATTCTGATTTATCTATATTTTTTATTTTTAGAACCTCTTCTAAATTAATTTCCTTATTGTTTCTCAAATCATAATTATAAGTTTGTATTATTATTCTTTGTTCACTTACGCCTTCTTTTAAATTTGATCTTATCATTAAAGATAAAATGTCATCTTGTACATTTGCTACATATTCCACTGTATAAATAATATTTTTATTCTCACTTTGTAAAACATTTCTAGCCTTATTTACAAAAATATCTTCAATTTCTTTATTATATTCATCCACAATTTCACTTTTTATATTAATATGTGGAATATGTATTTCTAAATCATAATTATTAGTATTAGACTCCTTTTTTTCATATTGTGTATAAACTAATTTTTGATTTTTATCAGATTTTTTATTGTCATTATCTCCATTATCTTCTTCAATATTATTAATAAATACTTTATTAAAATCTGATTTCAATTCTTCTATTTCTTCTTCTGTTTTATTTCCAAATTGTTTTTTTTCTGATATACCTAATAATTCACTAAAACTGATTCTTGCATAAAACTGAACATAGAAAGCTGTAACAAGACATATAATACATACAATTATTATAGAAGTATATATAATTATTTGTTTCTTTTTTAATTTATTTTTCTCTGGTAATGTTACATTCATTTTTTGACCTCTTATTTATAAATTTCACAATTTTATTATATCATTGATATTTTTATTTATCAATATTTTTTTATTTAAGTTTCGTATTGATTTATTTTTTTAAAAAGGATATGATATAAGTATATAAAATAAAAGGAGGATTTTTTATGAGAAAAAAACTAAAAATTGCTATAATATCTATTCTAATAATTATATTTTGCATTATTGCCTTTTTACTGTTTTCTAATGATAATACAGAATTAAAAACAATAAAATCTGATAAAGAATTATCAAAAATATATGATAGTGATGATCCAACTATAAAAGATCTGTTTATAAACATTGTTACTATGCCTTTTAGTCTTTTAGTTAATAGTCCTTACTATTATAGTTATACTAATACCAAAACTATGAATAGTGCAGAATTATCTATTGACTCTATAACTGCAGGTGATAGTTCAGCGTTTTCAGATAACTCTGAAAAAACATCTTCTTCCAAAGACTACTCAACTACTAACATTCAGGTTGAAAATGTTGATGAGGCTGATATTACCAAAACAGATGGTGACTATATTTATTCAATATCTAACAGCAATGTAATAATAACAAATGTAATAAACCCAGAAAATATTAAAATTGAAGCTACTATAAAATCAAATGATGGAAGTGTCCCAGAAGATTTAATTTTATATAAAAATGAGTTAGTAGTTATATCTACTAAAAATACTAGTTCGACTTCTTATTCATATTATTATAACTACAATAATAGTAGCAATACCATTGTAAAAATTTATAATATATCAACAAAGTCAAAACCTACTCTAGTTAAGAGTTATGAATTATATGAATCATATTATACCTCTAGATGCATAAATAATAAATTGTATGTTATTGCCTCAGGAAACTTGAGAGAGGAAAATGATAAAATTGTTAGAGCCTATAAAGAAGATAATAATGAGCAAGAAATATCTCTTAAAAACATTAAATATTTAAAAGATGTACAAACAACAAAACAAACTCTTATTTCAGTAGTTGACTTAGATGATGTAAAAGCAAATATAAATGTAAGCTCTTATTTAATTGATATTTCAAATGCTTACGTATCAGAAAATAGTATTTATTTATTAGATCAAAAATATGACTATACTGATAGTATTCCCCCTATAAGCAAATTATTTGGATTAAAAGGTATTTTAGGAGTATTAACTTATAATGATGATTATGATTATTCAAATGATTACTATACAGAAATATATAAATTTGATATTTCAGGAGATGGTAAAGTATCCTATAATACAAAAAATAAAATAATAGGAAAAACAATAAATCAATATTCTTTAGATGAACAAAATGGTCACTTAAGAATTGCTCTATATGATAATGATGGAGCCAAAATTGCAATATTTGATGAAAATTTAAAACAAATAGGAATTTCTAATCATGTTGCAAAAGGTGAAAAAATGTACTCTTCAAGATTCATGGGAAATAAAGCTTATTTAGTAACTTATAAAACAGTTGATCCTTTATTTGTAATTGATTTAAGTAATGAAACAAAACCAACAGTATTAGGAGAATTACATATACCAGGATATAGTACATATCTACATCCATACGATGAAAATCATTTAATAGGTATCGGAATGGAAACTGAAGAAATTGTCAATAAAAATTCAATTGGAAAAGTAACATCTACAACATCAAAAATAACAGGAATGAAAATGGCATTGTTTGATGTATCTGATGTTAATAATCCTACACAATTATCTCAAACTATAATAGGAGATAGCAGAACGACATCAGCAATTTTAACTAATCCAAAAGCGTTACTATTCTCTAAAGAAAAACAATTATTAGCAATACCTGTTAATAATTATAGTGAAGATTTTGAAATAGACTCTTCAATTGATTCTTATTCTTCTATTGTCGATTCATATACAAATTATAATAAATCTTATGTTTCAGAAGGCTACTTTGTATATAAAATAAATATAAATGATGGATTCAATTTAAAAGGAGTTATAACTCATGAAACTTCACAAAAAAATAAAAATCAATCGTCATATAGTTATAACTACTATAATTCTAAATTATTGAGAGGATTGTACATAGATAATAATTTATATACTATATCTGAAACAGCAATAAAAGTAAATAATCTTGATACTTTAGAACTAATTGATGAATTAAAAATAAAATAAAAAGTGGAGGTTATTGTTATGGAAGAAAATAATACAAATAAATCTGTTATGCATATAGTATCACTCGTTTTAGGTATAATATCTATTGTCACTGCTTTATTTTGGTATATTACATTACCAACAGGAATTGTTGCTATTGTATTTGGAGTAAAATCTTCAAGAAGGACAGGCAGTAAAATAGGAAAAGCTGGAATGATAACAGGTATTATCGGATTAGCATTATTTGCATTTATGTATATAGGAATGATTTTACTATTAGTTTTAGCAAATATGTATTAAAAATAATTTAAATAATAGCAGGGAAATTCCCTGCTATTATTATTCGAAAAATTATTGACTATTCCCTATTTTTGCGATATTATAATATAAATTAATTTTAATAGAAATGAGGAATTTAAAGTATGTTATGTTCAGAATGTAATAAAAATCCAGCAATACTTTTTTATAAAAAAATAGAAAATGGAAAGGAAAGTCTTGAAGGCTATTGTTATGATTGTGCAAAGAAAAAAGGAATAAATCCAACAGAAGTATTACATGATCAAAACAATATCCTTTCTAATGATAAAATTAACATTAATGATATGACTAAACAATTTGAAACAATATTTAAAGATTTAGCAGAAAACATAAATTTAGAAGACATTGAAAACTTAGACGGTGCAATTACATTTGAAAGTCAAGAACAAAATCCAGATAGTGATGAACCTTCAAAAATTTCTGGAGCGGCAATACCATTAGGCTCTATCTTCTCTAACATGTTTTCAAACAAAGTTTCAAAAAGTAATTCTGATGAATCTGAAGAACTAAATGATGGCAGAAGAAAAGTAAAAGTTGAAAAAAAGAAAAATAAAAAACAGAACAAGAAAAAGAAATTCTTAGATACCTTTGGTACTAATCTTACAGATAAAGCTAAAAATAATGAATTAGACATTGTAATTGGAAGAGAAAAAGAAATACAAAGAATTGTTCAAATTTTAAATAGACGTTCCAAAAACAATCCATGCTTAATCGGTGAACCTGGCGTTGGTAAAACTGCAATAGCTCAAGGATTAGCAATAAAAATAGCAAATCAAAATGTACCAGCAAAACTTTTAAATAAAGAAGTTTATTTATTAGACATGACTGCTGTAATTGCAGGTACTCAATTTAGAGGGCAATTTGAATCTAGAATGAAAGGCATTATTGATGAATGTAAAGAATATGGAAATATTATCTTGGTTATAGATGAAATCCATAATATTATCGGTGCTGGTGATGGTGAACACTCTATGAATGCTGCAAATATATTAAAACCTGCATTATCAAATGGAGAAATTCAATTAATTGGTACAACAACATTAAAAGAATATAGAAAATATATTGAAAAAGATTCTGCTCTAGAAAGAAGATTTCAACAAGTTTTAGTAGAAGAACCAAACATAGAAGATTCTATTGTTATATTAGAAGGAATTAAAAAATATTATGAAGAATATCATAAAGTTAAAATTTCATCAGATATTATTCGTCAAGCAGTTATTATGTCTGAAAAATATATTCATGATAGATTTTTACCTGATAAAGCAATTGACATTTTAGATGAAGCTTGTTCAAGAATAAATTTAGAAAATAAAGATTTATTTAAGCTTGAAATGTTAAAACAAGAACTTGCTAAAGTTCAATCTGAAAAAGAAGAAGTTATCGCTGCTGATTCAACAGAAGATTATCAGAAAGCCGCAGATTTGAAAACACGTGAATGTCAACTAATTGAAGAAATCGATAAATTAAGCGCTAAAGCAAAACCAAAACAATTAAATGTACAAGATATTGCTAATGTAATTGAAAGCTGGACAAAAATTCCAGTTAAAAAAATAACAGAAGCAGAAACACAAAAATTATTAAACTTAGAAACTAATCTTCATAAAAGAATTATTGGTCAAGACGAAGCTGTTAGTAGCGTTGCTAGAGCAATTAGAAGAAATAGAGCCGGGTTACAAAGTACAAAAAGACCGCCTTCTTTCATCTTTGTTGGACCTACTGGAGTAGGTAAAACTGAACTTGCTAAAAGTTTAGCTTATGAAATGTTTGGAAGTGAAGACTCTATAATAAGAATCGATATGTCTGAATACATGGAAAGTCACTCAACATCTAAATTAATTGGTGCACCTCCAGGTTATGTTGGATATGATGATGCTGGTCAATTAACAGATAAAGTTAAAAGAAAACCATATTCTATAATTTTATTAGATGAAATAGAAAAAGCTCATCCTGACGTATTTAATATTTTATTACAAGTATTAGATGATGGAAAACTAACAGATAGTCAAGGAAACACTGTAAGTTTCTCTAACACAATTATTATTATGACATCTAATGCAGGTTCTAACTCTAATATAAATTCAATTGGTTTTGGAAAACAATCAATTGATAAAAATAAAATAATGGATAGCTTAAAAGAATTATTTAGACCAGAATTTCTTAACCGTGTTGATGAAATTATTCAATTTGATTCTCTAACAAAAGAACAACTTTTAAAAATAGTTGATTTAATGTTAGAAAATACTAGAAAAGCTTTAAATGAAAAAGATATAAATATGGATATTACAAAGAAAGCAAAAAATTATCTTTTAGAAAAAGGAACTGATATAAAATTTGGAGCAAGACCTTTAAGAAGAGCTATTCAAAGATATATTGAAGATGAATTATCTGAAATGATTCTAAGAAGTCAACTTTTAGATGGTCAAACTGTAAAAGTAGATTTTGAAAATGATAAACTAAAATTTGAAGTTAAATAGGAGAAAATTATGTTTAAACATGTACCAAATATACTTACTATTATTAGATTTTTATTAATACCATTTATAATTTTTTATATTTTTACTGGTAACTATATATTAGCATTCTTGTTTTTTACCATTTCTGGTTTAACAGATATTGCTGATGGTTTTATAGCGAGAAAATTTAATTTAATCTCAAACTTTGGAAAACTAATGGATCCTCTTGCTGATAAACTAACACAAATATCAACACTTACTTCATTGGTTATAATTGGTATTATTCCTCTTTGGATTCTAATTATTGTATTACTAAAAGAATTTATTATGATAGTTGGTGCTTCTTTCCTTTATGGAAAAGATGTTGTCGTTTATAGTAAATGGTATGGAAAACTTGCTACTGTTTTATTCTATGTTGCAATTGTATTCTCTCTACTTGCAAAACAGTTCAATTTAATTGGTTTTTGGAGCAAATTTGACTTTCTATTATATTGTTTAGCATTAATTGCTACTGTATTTTCACTTATAATGTATGTTAAAGATTTATATCAAAAAGGATTTATTGATAAACAAGACTTAAAAAAAGAAGTTACAATAGATAAAAAAGAAAAGAAAAAATCTAGTTCAAAATAATGAACTAGATTTTTTATATATTATATTTTACTCAAAGTCTTCTATTAATTGATTTAATTCTTGTTTGCCATTTACCTTAATTCCATTTTTCATATTAATTTTATCTGTATCTGTAATATATTCTGTTGAAATATCTGTTACTTCATATTCGTTTTCAGTCCCATCTTCTAACAATTTATATATTACAACTTTCCCATCCTTATCCTTCACAATATAGTGTTCACCACATTCTCCTTCTTCTTTTTTGCTTATTACTATTTGCGTATCTGAAAATTTATCAATTGTCCAACCAGCATATTTTTCTTCCAAATCCTCTTTTGTTTTATTTACTAACTCTTTTGGAATAGCTATATATTCACTCGTTGTGTGTCCACATTTATTATATGTTTTTTTCATAGTAATAAAACAATTAGGAGATATCTTTTCTTCTGTAGAATTAGCTTGAAGCATCTCCTCTTGTATTTCCTGATATTCATCCGTACAATCATCTTCAATCTTTTCATCTGATACTTTGGTTATAATATCTTCCTGTTCTTTATTTGGTTTACAAATTTGAACTCCAATTATAATTGCACCTATTATAACAATAATTGCAATTATAGTCATAATTGTTTTATTCATAATAATTACTCCTTTTCTAATGTTTTATAACTATTATTTACGTTTTTGTTAAATTTATACAATCTTTTATTATTTGCATTTTAAAAATTCATTTATTTTTATCTCTTTTCCATTTGTTTTCATTTCTATTTCTCCCATTTTATCTGTCCTATAAATTCTTATATTTGCTTTTTCAAGATTTTGAATTGTACTATCTGATGGATGTCCAAATTTGTTATCTTCCCCTACTCCAATTATTGCATATTTTGGTTTTATCTTTTCAATAAACTCTGTAATAGAAGATGTTTTCGAACCATGATGTGCTACTTTTAAAATATCTGATTTTAATATATTTAAACTTTTAGAATATTTTTTCAAAATAGCTTTTTCAGCTATAGCCTCAATATCTCCTGTAAAAAGCATTGAATAATTTTTATAATTTAGTTTACATACAAGTGAATTATTGTTTATACTATTATCAGATATCATATTATCAGAAAAAGGCCATATAATATCAAAATACAAATTATCTTCTATACTTACTTTTTCTCCTTCTTCTACTATTTTTACATTTATCTTTTTTTCTTTTACGATTTTTATAAATTCCTCATAATTTTCTGATGATTTATATTGCTTACCTATTATGATGTTATTTACTTTTATTTCTTGCATAATATATAACAATCCACCGAACATGATCTTGATCAAAATGACTAATTATTATATAGTCAATTTTTGTATATCCTTTATCTAAAATATAAGGAAGTACTGTATTCTTACCTATATTATAATTTTTAGATTCACTTCCACCTCCATCAATTAAAATAGTATTATTATATGGTGTTACAATAAAAGTTGCATCCCCTTGTCCTACATCAATAAAATTTACTTTTAAGTTTTTAGGATAAAATTCTACTAATAAAATAATCACTCCTAATAATACTAAAGCCATCAAACTTCTTTTTTTATTTAAATACATCTTATATTTAAATAAAGCTATTAAATTTCTCATTCTTATTTGAGTAGCATTCAATTTTTTTTGATAATAAAGATTATGAACTAATTTAGAAATAATAATTATACAATAAAATAAACATATCTGCCAAATCTTAGGTGTAGGAATATATAGTTTTGCAAATGGCAATTGGCTAATTTTAGATATTAAAATTAAAATATCAACTAATAATTTTATAATAGTAAAAATTACTTTAGCACATGGATTAATAATAAAGGACATGATAACTGCAATTATTCCTAATATAATAATAGGACCAATAATTATACTTACCAATAAATTAGTTATAAAAAAGTATATACTAAACAAATTAGTATGATAAATCATAATTGGCATAATTGATAATTGAGCAGAAATTGTAACTGCTAATATATTCTTTATCTTTTCAATTGCCTTTGTATCTTTTTTATTAATTTCATATTTTAATTTTTTAGAAGTTATTTTTATATTTTCTAAAACTACATAAATATTTTTATAAAAAACAATAATTCCAATTGTTCCTAAATAAGAAAATTGCAGCCCCATACTAGTAATAAGAAATGGATTATAGATAAGTATACAAAATAACGATATTGCAATTGAATTCCATACATCATTTTTTCTATACATTATTTTTGAACCTATTATTAATATCGCCATTATTGCCGCTCTTACTATTGAAGCTGAAAATCCTGTTATAAACATATAAAAAATAAGAACAATAATTATAATAAAATTAAGTTTTCTCTTTCCTAATTTTGTTTTAAATAATAAATTAATCCCAATAATTATATAAGTAACATGCATTCCCGAAACAGCTAAAACATGTGAAATATTACTAATTCTAAAATTTTCCTTTAATTCTTCTTCTATTTCTTCTGTGTCTCCTATCAAAATTCCAATTAAAATATCTGCTTTTTCTTTATCTAAATTAAGATTAACTTTTTCTTTTATTTTTTTACTAATTAAATGTGCATATTTAAAAATGAAATTTTGCTTTTCTTTTCCTAAAATTTCTATTTTGTTTACTTTTATTGTTCCATAAATTTTTAAAGTTTTCAAATAATTTTTATAATTAAATCCCCCTGTATTTTTGTTTTCTTTTGGTTCTATAAAACTTCCTGAAAACTTTATTTTATCCCCATAATTTAACTCAATTGTGGATTTTTTATCTATTTTTAAATATACATATGTTTTATTATATTTTATCTTATATATATTGTTATATTCTTTTTCTTGTTTTTCCCCTATAACTACTGCTTCTCCACTTATTAATTGATTGTTTGTATATAAACTTTTATATTTTTTGTGCCTGTAGATGCTAATCCATCCAGTACATTAAATTTATTTTTCAAGATATCATCAACAGCCCGGACAATAAAATTAACTACCGGCTGCGGTGTATAATAAACACCACGCTGAACCTTTTGAGTCTTATCATACTCAGAAAGAAATTCCTCATAGAAATGGATTACAGGGTCTTCACGTCCACCACCTGTCTGCCTGTTAAAATCAGCAATAATAGAGTCTGTCTTTGTATGAAGAAGCAAATCTATAATATTGCCTACTTCCAATTCGTCAAAAGAGAGTTTACTCTTAGAATTACTAGAACCCAAGCACTCTTGTAACAAACTTTTAAGAAAAGGATTCGTATTCGGAATACATTCTACAGCCTCTGTTGCATTAAAGTCATCTTGAGTCTTATCCATACATCTTGCTGAGAAAAGACCATAAACCACAGTTTGTGCATACATATCTGCAAACTGCTTTTCCGTCATATCATGCACAAGTGTTTCTTTAAATTTATTATACAAAAGATGTACATATCCATTTTCCGTTTCAATTCCTAATGTAGATAGAATACGATTCCGAATATTTTGAGCCTCTTCAGCCAAGCGAATAGTAAGGGTATGGGCATCCTGTATCGTCTGGCGATAACGTGTAGTAAAGGCAGAAGCCCAAGCATCATGCCATGCCTCGTCATCAGTAGGATCCTTTGGCCAAGCAAGTTTAGCAAGACGCTGTTCAAAGACTTTGATTTGAGTAAAGTCCTCAACAGCTGGTGCGCAAGATATCATCTTAATCTGAGGTAGTCCCTTTTCACTATCTTCAAAATGAGCAGCTCCAATGGTAACCTTATTCCGCTCGCCCCAAATGCAAAGAAATAACAAGTCTTTTTTGTCCCAAACTACATGATCCGCATTACGTCGTGCAGGAATCAAACCAGAAAGAATTTTTCTTAATGCAGATACTTCAAAGCGGTTGCTCTCAAAATTTACGAAAAAGATACCCCAGCGCTGGTCATCTACCAATGGTCGCAACTGTTTTAGTGATGTTATTTTTGCAAAGACCTCTTCTTTCAATCCCAGGTCTGCTGCATCGAAATCATATGTAATATCATCAATATCGTAGTAATCATCCGGGGCGATAGCCCAGCCCAACTTTTCTGAAAAATAAATCATCAATGACTCTATGTCATTTACTTTTCGCAAGTCTTGTGCCATACTGTACACCTCCTTAACAAAGTTCCATCCAAGTTACAAGTCTTGGTTTAACACCGAGTGGTACCTGTACAGAACGCATATAATTTTTCTTAATATAGTTTTCAATCGTTTTTCTAGCTTTTACAAAACCAACTTCATTAGTATGAATTTTTCTCGGTTCTTCCGGTGTACACTGAATTGCTTTCCAGATATCGTAGGTGGATTCGATTACTTTATTTGTTTCCGGATCAAGCATATACCAGCGATACCAACCATCTCCATCAGACCATGTCCCATCAGTTCGTTTCATCGGCAATTCGTAACAGAAGAAGAATCCAGTAAAGGTGGATGCTTGTTTACCAGAATACATCTTTTTAGGCATAGATGCAGCCAGATCAGGATAGTCTGGCTGCGCTGCAAGAAGTTTCTGATATGCAAGAGCCATTTCCTCATCCCAGGATGTTTCCCCTTCATACTGAGAGTTAAATTCTTTCAGAGCTTCAAAATCATCTTCTGGTGTCAGCAGTTTCTTACCCTCAATACCGAAGGTCTTAGAAATACGAAGAGTTTTCTTCGAAACCGTCTGATATAGGTTAAGAAGCTGTTCCAACTCTGTAGGAGGAAGAAAATTCCAGTAATAAGCGTTTGCCCTGTCTGCTGCCAACTCTGGATGATCAGCCAGAAGGCGTTCTTCAATCTCTACATTACGACGGCGGTCAACACGACCGATACGCTGCATAAGACGAACAGGATTCCAGTGCAATTCATAGTTGATCAGGCACGAAGCGTCCTGGAGATTTAAGCCCTCTGCCAAAACATCGGTAGCAATCAAAATTTGAATTTCATCCTTTACTTCTGTGGAGCAAGAATCATTATAATATGGGCTGAACCGAACCACCATATCATGTCGATTGCCTTTGGACTGACCATCAATTTCATATAAGCCCTCAAAGCCAGCCTTTTGCAGTTCGCGATAAATGTATTTAGCAGTAGATCGGAACTCGGTAAAAATAATGACTTTTTTCCCTTTTATGCGCTCATCCTCGGTAAGAATACGCTTCAGTTCTCGAATTTTGTCATCTTTGCTGGAGTCAAAATCCATAATATCTTCGATGAATTCAGCCAAGACCTCCATATCCAAGATAGTGTCATCCAACATGGCACGAATATCGAAATCTTCTGTATTAAGGTTATCTTCCGTTTCCCATACATAATCGGGCAAATCGTCCTCTAACTCCTCAAGAGTGGACTGCATATTGTTTTCTATAAAATTCTTTACATAATCCAAGACCTTCGCCTGATAATTGAGCGTCCGTTCTATGAGTCGTTTGTTGCCGTTCTCTTTGTAGTCATTAAGGAATGTATACAGTCTAAAATAAATTCGAATACAGGTCTCCTCAAAAGCCGCAATAGAACTTTCAAAGCGCTTCAGTAACAACTGCCGTATCAAATTTACTACCTGTTGCTGGCGACCAGATACCATCAAGTCAATTTTGGATTTATCCCCGATATAATACTCGTCCTCATAAGGAGAATATACAGCCAAAGCCAGAATAGGAAGGCTACGCCCAGATTCCTTATCTTTACGGTAAAAAGAATTTACAAAGTCATCTATCAGCTTTCCATAAGAACTGCGCAAGGAGTAATTTGCCACAATTGGAGCCTGCCGGATGGAGAACATTACCTTATCGCCCTCTGTGGCAGACAAACTCTTTTTAACATAGGCTCGGCTACGCTGTACCACAAGTGCATTTACCAATGGATCCGCACGAAAAATATCATCCGATACATCCACGGCATCGGAAACTTCGGTACCCGCCTGGCGCTTGAGATTGGCTTCCATCTTTTTGAAATGACCAGAAAGACTGTGAATTCCGAGCGGGGCAGCGGCAAAGTAGTCATCCTGTCTATGTGTAAACAATTCTATCAAATGCTGCAAATCCAAAAAGCTGTTATTGATTGGAGTAGCAGTAAGCATAAACATCTGTTTCTGACGTCCCCCCGCCATCATATCAAACAATTTACGGTAACGATTGGATGAGCGGTTACGAAAATGATGCGCCTCATCGATTATGACAATCTCCGCCTGCTCCTGAATCTGATTCATGAGGTTTTCGTTTTTCTCAAGAAGCAGATCAGTGTGGTTGATAATCTTGAAAGAATAGAAACCATCCAAGATTTCAGGAATATACTTTTTGATGGTGGTTTCCCATACAGACACTCTTGCAGCGGCAGGTACAATCAGTACAACATTCTTCCGTTCCTTTTTAACGAAGCGTTCAATGAGCATCATGCCTACAAAGGTCTTGCCAAGACCAACGCCATCGCATAAAAAGGCACCCGAATAACGATTTGCAATCTCTATGAGACCGTTATATCCGTCACGCTGATACTGGGAAAGTCCCTGGTAGATAATAGAATCATGTTGTTCCCATTCAGAAACGGTTTCCTCACGGCTCTTGAAATACTCATACATTGATCGTATATATACATCGTATGGACTGAATTCCTTTACATGGTTCTCAATAACATTGAGCACCGCCGTAGTGATATCTTCCCCCCGCTCCCAATGATCATCAAACCACTTTTGCAACTGATCTACATCATTACTCACCTGAACATTAAGTTCAATATTCTGAGTAAGTCCCGCTTTCGTAAAATTGCTAGATCCAACAAGGGCATAACCAATTGGTACATTCATTGCCTGGATAAACTGATTCCGGTATTCGTCACGAAAATATGTTATATAGGCTTTTGCGTGAAACTTATTTTTATCGTACACTCGGCATTCGATTTTGCCAGATTTCATTGCCTCCAGAATTGCAGGGACACCTATCAGGAACTCATTTTTTTCATGCTCCGTATCTATGCTATCATTGAAACGTGAAATCAGTACCTCAACAGCCTTATCAATGACATCCCTGGTATACTTGGTCATTTCATTTCCGAGAATTATACGGATTTTGTCCAGCTTTTGCCAATGTGTGTCCAGTGCAAGTAAGCCACCTATTTCCAAGTACCCGGTAGCAATATCCATCTGTTTTGATACTTTGCACCAATCAGTTAGATATTCTTTTACAGATTGCTGCTCTGTGGAATTATCCACTATGTATAAATTATTGTAAGCCATTTATGAGCCTCCTTATCGTGTATCTTATGAATTACACCACTTGCAGGGTTCGTATGTAAGACTTCTTGTTATTATATTCTGAAACCATACATTATTTTCATCTATGCCTACAGTATACCACGAAGAAATAAACCCGTCATTCATTATCATCACTCAACAATCACTTCTTTGGATCCATACTTTCAAAAAGGATATCCCACTTTAAGGCTCCCTTTCATGCAAGCACCATTTTATCTTATTCTAAATTCATCATTCGCTCCACCCTCCACCTTATATATGAATACCCATTCCAAATATTTGCTTTTACCGGATACTCTATTCTGTAAACAAATACAGTGTGATATTTAACAAAATGT
>ENA-OPWR01000641-OPWR01000641.1-human-gut-metagenome-genome-assembly--contig:-NODE-641-length-30738-cov-4.237754_pt1 | contig 30738 bp, 30 predicted proteins | sample MGYA00241507_ERZ502006 | MGnify/ENA primary metagenome ERZ502006 (study PRJEB25962, sample SAMEA2043041) | human gut metagenome | biome: human gut; feature: human-associated habitat; material: faeces...
ATGCACAAAAATATCTTGCTTTTGTTTGTATCTCAAATACATTTTAATAGATTATGAAAAATCTGTTTTTCTGACGCGGACATAATTGTGCAATATTTTAAATTTGCTCATTTATAGATAATAATTATATTTTTTTATAAATAAAACTTTATATATTCCCAGACAGTTAAACATTACTATTCTAACTGTCTGGGACATTATTCTAGGATATTATTTACTTAATTAATATCCACTACAATTATCAGGACTCCACTCTCCTGAATAAGCAACACATTCATTACCTTTAAGTTCACCAACAATTGTTGCAAAATGCTTACCATCTTCTATAACAGTATTTTTCATATATTTTACTGTATCCTCACTGAATGAAAAAGCATAGCTGCAACATTCTGGATCATTACTATGGTAATCTTCATATCCATATACAAACGCTTTATAGCCAACATCATAACCATCACATGAAGAACAACTCATCCACGCTGCTGATGGATCGTCTTTATAGCGTCTTAATGTTTCATCAGTTCCACCATTCTCAAAATTAAAGCTAAATTTTGAATTTGTATTATCAGCATACACTTTTACCCCATTGACACTTGCAAACATAATCATGCCTACAAATGCTCCCGTTAAAATCTTGCTGACAACCCCATTTTTCATTAATCTATCCTTTTTTCTCATAGTAACCTCCATTCTACTGCTCTGTGTTTTCTGAATAACTAATAAAATATTTATTCTTCTTGCTTATGATAGCCAATATTAACTATAATAACAGCTTACAAAATATAATATTTTATCCATTTAGACTACTCAATAATCATTATTTTCACAAAGTTAAACTAGTTCTACTAAACAACCTTCAAATAATATATTGTTTACTTTGAATTGTTTTGATTGTTAAAATAATAATTGTAAAAAATTATATGCCTTAAATAACTTATTTAAGCATATCTTTCCTCTACTTTATTTCACTTCATATATCCACCTCCAATATTTTTTAGAAACGTTTCTTGAATTTATTCTATCATATATTTTTTCCTATATTAGCTAGATGTAATAATTGGTCGTTTTTTGGTAAACTTTGGTCAAATCCCACTCTATTAACAAAATATCTCTATTTTCTATCTATTCGTATTACAATTTTAAAAAGCTGCCAGTTTGACTAAATAAGACTTCACACTGACAGCTACCAAATATTTTTATTTATATTTTACTATCCACTCCATTAAATACAAATGCTTTATGTTCTGGATATAACGAAAAATCAAGATAAAACTGAGACTCTAAAAATTTTTTACGTCTTTCTTGTCTTACTTGTCCATTACCAACTGCAAAATAAATAATCACCTCTTTTTCCTCTTCCAAACTGAATTTCAACTGTTTATTATCTTTTAAAGCGTATGCCGAACCTTGGTTCATATATCCTATCGGATAAGCTACCATAGCTATATTAGGCAAAATATCTGTTTCAAAATCAATTACTTTATCAGATACATTTTTAACATCTAATTTTACTACCAACCAATTTCTCCCCTCTTTTTTTTTAATATTAATTTCAGGATAATTGTCTATCATACCATCGTCATTCTTATAAAGTATTTCTTCTGCTTTTATTTGCATCCCCAAATATTCAACAGTATCACCCAAATAATAATATTCGTCTATTGGCTTAGGAAATCTTTTATTAACATTAATATTTCCAATAACACAAACTATCAACCAAATTCCAACTATAACCATCCATAATATATATTTTTTATTTATTTTATTATAATGTATCATGTTTTACCCCTCTCCACATATACATAACCACATCAAGAAAAATTATTATCAATATAAATAACACATAACTTTGCCAATAATTAATTGCCAACTGAGTCATACTAAATAATCTACTTGGTTTCATGCCTCTTATAGTATTACTTGTTGCCCAGCCTGTTACAACATTCAAAAACTCACATAATACTATTGGAAAAAGAAGCAATACAAATGTATTATTTATCCATAAAGAAATCATAAGCGGTATAGTTGCTAATAATCCTCCACATATAAATTCTAATATAAAATACAACAAATAATATAAATAAATATTAGAATAATATATATCCGACCACATTGCATTAGCATTTATTTCACTTCCACCTGGCCAAACTAATGTTGGAAGAATTGCAGACGTAGAAACAAGATTAATAAAAAGTGGTAATACTGCAATCACTCCTCCTGATAAAAACACAGCAACAAGTTTTGCAATAAGATAATTAATCCTTTTTGTTCTTATATAATAATTATTAATTATTCCTAACTTTCTATCTATATAATAACTTGACGCATATGGTATAACAACTAATAATGGGAGTATTCTAATATACACCTCATAATATGCATCGCTAACAGCTCCCATCCATGTATTAACTATAGTATATGGAAAATCTAATCCATTGTAAAAATAAAATTTCATTGGATCCATAGCATGTTTAATTACGACATTCATAAACTGCAATGTAGAAATCAAACATCCTATTATAAGTGAAACTTTAAACGCAGCCCCACTAAAAGCTCTTTGTATTTCTATTTTCAACATCTGTTTCATAGTAATATATCCCCCTTTACTTAAAACTCTTATGTTCAACTCTTTCTTCTAGCTATACCATTAATATCCACTACAATTATCAGGACTCCACTCTCCTTTATATCCCACACACTCATCCTCTTTAAACTGCCCTACGATTGATGCAAAGTTCTTACCATTTTCCTTAACTGTATTCCTTATATATTTTTTATCCCCAACATAAAAACCTTTTGCATAACTACAACATAAAGGATCTTTATTATAATTACTTTCATACCCATATACATATGCGTTATATCCAATATCTGCATTATCACTATATACACAACTCATCCATGCTGCTGATGTATCGTCTTTATATCTTCTAGAAGTTTCATCCGTTCCACCTCTTTCAAAACTAAAACTAAAATATGTATCACTATTATTAGCAGCATATGTTTTTATTCCATGTACACTTATAATCCCAATCATACATACAAATACTACTTTTAATCCAACACCTATAACCCCACACTTCCTAAATCCATTATTTTTTGTCATAGTATATATACCTCCGTATACTTTTATTATTTAAATTTATTCTATCATATATTTTTTGCCATATTAGCCAGATGTAATAATTGGTCGTTTTTTGGTAAACTTTGGTCAATTCCTACCTTTTTACAAAGAATTTTTATCTTCTATCTCAATTTTCTGTTCTCTCTGATTACAACAAAAAGCTGCCAGTGTGACTAAATATTTGTCTCACACTGACAGCTCCCAGATTATAATTTATTTTGGTTACGCCTTCTTTGCTCGTTGATTTATAAATATAGATAGGTAAATTAAACATCGCATAATTTCATCCATGTCATAATGATATAGTCTTATTTGAGTTTAGATTTAACCGTCTGCCCACATTATACATATGCGCCGTTATACATGTTTCATACTCTCTGTCTGTTTTCTGCAATTCGTAACTTCCATTATACTTCCTCAGTATCTTCTTAACACTTCCTATACCTCTTCCATGATTAACATAATAATCCCTGCTACGCACTTCACGCTCATCGCTATAGCTGTTCTTTATAACAAATACAAGATTGCCGGCGCTGCAGGTAAGATTAATATCTATAAATGCATTTTCCACATTTTCAATACGTTTTACAGCATTAATACTGTTATCTATAAGATTACCTATAAGCACATTCAAATCCCCATAATCTATATCCATCTCCTTAGGAACATCGACTATGCAGTTTACCGTAATGCCCTGCGGCACGTCTGACAGCTTATACGTAAATATACTGTTGACCTTTAAATTCTCACAGTAATCAGGCATACCTGCTTTATTAATATTATCAAGCATACCGCTAAGCTCTTTGCCTGCGGTTTCATAATCTCCAAGCTCAATGGCATAACTGAGGGAATTCAGACGGTTTTTTAGGTCGTGCCTTATATCTCTTAATTCTTCCTTAGCCTCTATTATATTGTCATAAAGCTTTGTATTAGTTTCTATTTCTATCTTTAATATATCTTCTTCGTAACTGTGCTTTATATCTGTATCCATCTGCATAATAAGTATCATAAGTATATTATTGGCAATAAAACAGAAAAACAGAAATAATAAACATCTTGTACTATCCTGCACCTGCGTATATATATTATCAGTATATATAGTCGTCACAAGATGTATAATCGATATAAACATAAGTGTATAGCAGGAGGACTCCTCCAGTGCCGTCTTACGTCCATTATTGTATACACCATACAGAAGCACTATAATAGCATCCGCAAACACCACACATGGATAAACTATTTCTGCCTTGATAACATTTCCCGCTTTAATATACGAACCATTGCAGCTTGAAAAAAATCTTGCAGCCACTATCGCAGAAGTTATCAATATACTTACATACATACATGCAACCGCAAGAGTCTTATACCACTCCGTTGTCTTTTTATTTTCTGCTGCATACATAACAGCAATGCATAGTGCCAGCAAAGCCAGCAGTTCTATAGTCAAGTCATTGTTTATGCTTATCTCATACATCAGAAACATAATTATGCTGATTGCAATAATCACAAACACTATATGAAGTATTTCTGATATTCCTGCTGTATGAAGCTTCTTTTCCCTGCGCAGTATATTGCTTCTGCAGCCCTCATTATCATCTATATTCCTGCACATAGAGTTATGAAAGCTCTTGTATAGCTGATATTGTATAATGCTCATAAATGCATATTTGTATATTGTCATCATATTTTTGCTGCAAGTATCTCTTATGTGCTTACCAGAGATGCTTATATACTCCTTTTTCCATTGCCGCAAACCTGTTAAAGCCCGCCACAAAATTCTTATAATATCTTCTGCTTACATCAAGCGGATACGCCTCCTGCTCCATGCTTACGCGGTACCATACTACATCTGCGTCTATCCTATACATATATCTGTAGTTAAATATACAGTTTTTGCTTGCCTTGCCAAACATCTGCCCAGAGAATTCATCTGCCACATCATCTATCTTGCCGTAACATTTGTACATTCCCTCTACTGTTCCTACATTCAGGTACCTTTTATCCGACTGGATGTATATTATATCTGGATATGGTATGGCATATATCTCTTTTCCTGCCTTAAATGTAAATTTCCCCGTATCTGTTTCATACATTTCGTGTATGTCCTTCAGTATCTTAGACAGCCTCTCATCGCTCGCCGGCTTAACTATGTAGTTGTAAGCATGCAGGTCAAATGCATTCTGCATATAATCGGTGTGGCTTGTTATGAAAACTATGACTGCATCTTTATACATTGACTTTATATAATCCGCCAGCTCTATTCCGCTATCCTCTCCAAGCTCTATATCAAGAAAATATACTTCATACTTTCTATTATAAAGTTCCGGCTCTTTATAAAGCTCTATCTTTAAGTCCTCGGCACTGTTATATATATCAAGTTCAACATTCATATTCAGCCTTTGCGCTATTCTGTCTAACAGTCTGCCGAATAATTCTGCCTGAACATTATCATCTTCGCATAATGCTATCTTCATTGGGTTCCTCGTTCTATTTTCTGTGCATTTTTCTGTATTTGCTCATTTATAGTAATAAAGTTAAAAATGTCCCGCAATTCTGGATATGTTATAAATATGGTTTGCATAATTTATATGATAACATACTTTTAGTTTTCCTGCACTTATAGCAGTATTCTTTTATATTTACTTTCTATATTATTTCCCTGATTTTCTTTATATAATATTTTCCTTTCCCGCGAATATATATTCATCTCTTTGCGCTTATTATATATTTTGTGATATTATGATATCAAGGTTAAATGTAAAAAAACATTTGTAAAAACTGAACTGATACACAAATAAACTGTTGCTATATGGCATTTTATGAAAGCTTGAGGGGGACATAGGATTACTCTGTCAATTTACACATTTGCATATGTTTAAAGATATTGATTAGTGGTAATGATTATATAACAGAAAAATATTTTATACATTTTTTAACAGGAGGCTAAACTTATATGGTTATAGATTTTCATACACACAGCTTTCCAGATGAACTTGCTGACCGTGCTGTAGGTCGTCTTGCCCAAAGCGGTGGTATTCACAATTACCTTGATGGACGTGTCACATCTATCCAGAAGTCCATGAAAAAGGCGGGAATTGATTATTCCATCCTGCTGCCAATCGCAACAAAGCCAAGCCAGCACACAACTATCAACGACATAGCTGTAACAACCAATGATACATTTCGTGAGTCAGGGCTTATATCTTTTGGCACAATACATCCAGACAATGAAGATTACAGGGACATTTTAAGAAATCTTTCTAAAAAGGGCGTTCCCGGCATCAAGCTGCATCCGGTATTTCAGCGCACCAACATAGATGACCCACGTTACCTTAACATCATAAGCTGTGCTTTTGACAATGACCTTATAGTATCCATACACTGCGGTATGGATGTAAGCTTTCCTAACTGTGATGAAGCCAGCGTTGAACGCATTGCCAATATGATAAAAGAAGTCCCACCCCGCAAACTTGTACTTGCTCATATGGGCGGCTGGGGTATGTATAATGAGGTGTGCGATAAGCTTATTGGTACGCCTGGAGTCTGGCTCGATACAGCATTTGTTCTAAGAAGCTCTCCTGACTTTTACTTTCTTTCAAAAGAGAAGTTTGTTGATATGGTACGCACACACGGCACAGACCATATATTGTTTGGAACCGACAGTCCTTGGTCTGACCAGTCTGAGGCTCTTAAGCTTATACGCGAAAGTGGGCTTAATAATGATGAGATTAGAATGATACTTGGCGATAATGCCGCCAGATTACTTGATACATTCTTTTTACGTTAAAAGGTTCTAAGCCTTTCCCCGCTCCCTACAAAGAACAATTTAAAGCAAAATAAGCGGATAGTGTATAAGGTCATCACCGGCTATATACATCTATCCGCTTACTTAATCTAGAACTGGCGCTTATGCCACACTTGTATTGCTATAACAATGACTCTCTAATATCCCACAGCTTTCATACTTGTATTTGCACCACATCTGTATTGTTATAACATTATCCCTGACAATTGCCTTCCTTACTTTCCCTGCTTTCCTTTAACATGGCTTCAAGGTCAGCTATTCTTTCAAGGTCTTTCTTATGCTGTTCTCCTTCTTAAATTATTATCACTATGCATATTAATAGTATATTTATAACAAACAAGCATTTCTAAAACTTTCTCTCCCTTGATAAAGAACCAAACAACAAACAATCCCCATATTAATCCACTTTATTTATAATCTAAAAAAAAAGAAGAACTGTATCCTGACACAGTTCTTCTTTACCATATTCACCCTGCTAACCCCAGTCAGCTCCAATCATATCCGCCAACATTGGTTCTAAACCTTCCCCCCAAGTAAAGTTTAGAACCATAACATTTATCCTACCCCACAAGCTCCTTAGCATGTGCCAGTGCTGCATCAATATTGGCACAGAAATTCTCTTCCCCAACTTCTGCCGCAAAGCCTGCCTTTTCCATCATATTCTTTGGCTGTTCCTGAACGTGGGAAAGAACAAGTGTAACACCGCGTTTCTTACATATATTATGTATGTTCTTAAGAGAACGGAGTGCCGATATATCCATAGCCGGAACGCCTCTCATTCTTATAATAACAACTTTTACATCCGCATCCATGCTTATCTCCATAAACTTATCAGCGGCAGCAAAAAACATAGGTCCGATTATTTCATATACTAAAGTCTTAGCTGGAACTTGCTTTAAATGTATACTCTCTGGATCATTATTCTCATCAATATCTTCCCCGATATATTTCCAGCTTCTTACCTCTGTTACATCAGCCATTCTCTTAAGAAAGAGAAGTGCTGCCATAACAATACCTACCTCTATTGCAACGACTAAGTCAAATACAACAGTAAGTATCATAGTTGTAAGAAGTACAAGAATATCTGACTTTGGTGAGTGCTTTACAAGATTAACCATTTCTCTCCAGCCACTCATATTATACGCAACTATGAAAAGAATATCTGCTATCGCTGGCATCGGAATCCATGCTGCATATGGCATAAGCACTACAAGCACAATAAGGAGAGTAACTGAGTGAACCATACCTGCTACTGGTGTACGTCCGCCGTTCTTTACATTGGCTGCTGTTCTTGCGATAGCACCTGTTGCCGGAATACCACCAAAAAGTGCTGACACAATATTACCTGCGCCCTGTGCAACAAGCTCCATATTAGGCTTATGTCTTGAACCTATCATACCGTCTGACACAACGCATGAAAGAAGACTTTCTATACCTGCAAGTACCGCGATAGTAAGCGCATCCGGAAGAAGTGTCATAATCATATCAATATTGACACTTGGAATACTTACCGCTGGAAGTCCCTTCTTTATTGTATACAGGCTTCCTATTGTATTAACATCTGACAGTGCTGGTATGAACTTAACCATAACAACTGATACAATAACTGCTATAAGTGAAGGTGGTATCTTATCAAGTGCCTTAAACTTAGGCCATATGATAAGTATCGCAAGTGCGACCACACCCACGATAAATGCTTTCACATTAAATGTACCTATATTAAGAACCACAGCCTTAAGCTTATCCATAGTTTCAACTGTCGATGTTCCTGCCGGATAAGTAAGTCCTAAGAAATCCTTTATCTGTCCTATGACAATAGTAACTGCTATACCAAATGTAAAACCTGTTGTTATTGTGTAAGGAATAAACCTGATAAGGTTACCAAACTTTAAAAATCCCATAACTACAAGTATAATACCAGCCATAATTGTGGCTGTTATTAATCCATCCATACCATTTCTGGCTACTATACCTGCCACTATTGTTGCAAATGCCGCTGTGGGACCTGCTATCTGCACCCTGCTTCCGCCAAGAAATGATATTACAAATCCTGCAAATATCGCAGTATATATGCCCTGCTCCGGGCTTACTCCTGATGCAAGGGCAAGCGCTATTGATAAAGGAAGTGCTATTATAGCAACGATAATACCAGCCACAACATCCTTTACAAACTGACCCTTTGAATATGTTTTCATCACATCAAATATCTTTGGTACGAATTCTTTCATTATAATCTCCCATTCTTGCGTGTGAAAAATCTTATTTTTCACACTAATCTCCCATTCATATAAACCATATAAATTTTTCTTTATCTAAAAAAAATAATATTGGGACAATGTATTATACACCGTCCCAATATATTTATGCAGAATAATATATGCTGTATTCTACTGCTCAACTTCTGATATCTGACTGCATACAAACTCTATAACCTTCTGTGAAAGAATCTGGTATCCAATCTCAGATACAACCTCGTTACCAACTGCATCTGTAATAGCAGCAAAATCATCATATCCATAATATGTTGCAAGATCGTTACCATATGATACGATTTCATCTTCATTTACATGGATATCGTTATCTGCAGCAATTACTGTGATCACCATCTTCTCTAAAAGGTATGACTTTGCCTGGTTATCAACATATTCGTTGTATGCATCTATTGACTCAAAACCATACACCTTTGTTTTATATGAATCAAGATCTGATGCACCATAGTATGAACCATAATTGTTAAATTCGTTTTCAATGTTAGTATTAAACACTTCAACAAGTGACTGTACTTCATCATCTGGATATGTCACGCTATCACCAATCTGTTCTTTAATCTTTTCATATGCAGTATTGAATGTTGCCTGCATATATTTGTCATTGGCATTAGCCTCTACTATCTTTCTTACTTCCTGCCTGAACTCTGGAACTGTTGTTCCTGAAAGATTAAGAGTATCCTTGTTTTCCATTACCCATTCATCTGTTATCTCTGGATATGTAGTCTTAACTATAGCTGTTACTTTAACAGTGAATATTACACTCTTTCCAGCAAGCTCAGATGTATAGTTATCTGGGAATGTGCATGGAATATCATACTCCTGTCCAACTGTAAGTCCAACAAGCCCTTTATCAAGATCACTGATGAAATTTCCTGAACCTATAGTATATGAAGCATCTGTTGCTGTTCCACCTGAGAATGCTTCACCATCAAGCTTACCTGAGTAATCAAGTATGATGCTATCACCGTTAGCTGTAACGCCACTTGTAACATTTTCTGTTTTTGCCTGTGAAGCAATGATATTCTGGTTAATATAATCATCAACATCCGAATCTGATACATTAAGCACTGACTTATCTACTGTCACTTCCATTCCCTTAAACTCTGGCATTGTAAAGTTCTTTTTATATATTGCTGCATCTGCAGATATTATTGAATCATACTGTGCAGCAGTTATATCCTTATGTACTGTAGAAGTTGGAGCTTCTGTCTTTTTAGAGCCACATGCTGCAAGCGATACTACCATTGTAGCAGCAAGCATAAGGCTAACTAATTTCTTTTTCATAAATAATCCTCATTTCATTATTCTTGGCATGTTATTTCCAGCCAGCTTGTTTCACAACATTATCTGTTATAACATAATCCAGTACAAATTAAAAGTGAATTCACATTTTTTTCAATATTTGGTATACTCTTTTAGGTAAATATAATAATATAGGAATTGGAATAAAAGAAAACATGAAGAATATTTTGTATAAACAAAAAAAGAAGTTATCCTGCCTGATTCTGTCTACTGTGCTTATAACAGCCTGTATACTTCCTCTTACAGGATGCGGGACTGAATTAACCCTGACAACTCCAATAAGCATAACTGATTATAAGCTAAACACTTATGTGCAGATATCTTCTTATACCAATGTCAATAAAAGCATTATCTTGGAAGCTATATCGTTATGTGATCATTATGAACATATTTTTTCACGGACTCTTGCAGCGAGCGAACTGTATAAGGTCAACAATAAAGAAACATCAATAATAAGCGATGAACTATATGAACTTATTGAAACCGGTCTTGAATACAGCCGGCTGTCAGATGGTGCATTTGATATAACCATAGGAAGTGTATCCCGTCTATGGGATTTCACCTCCGACTCACCTTCTGTTCCTGATGCTTCACTTATAAGCAATGCACTGGAATATGTAGATTATACGAAGGTCACTCTTAACACTGACACAGCAGGAACACACTATATAGATATGCCCGATGGATTCTGTATAGACCTTGGTGCCGTAGCAAAGGGATATATAGCCGACAAAATCAAGACTTTTTTAGTTGATAATGGTGTAAAAAGCGCTATAATTAATCTTGGCGGCAATGTTTTATGCATTGGAGAAAAAAAGAAAAATACCGATTTTACAATCGCTGTTAAAAAGCCTTTCTCTGATACAGGTGAATATATGGAACTGTTAAACATCAACGATTCATCTGTTGTATCATCCGGAACATATGAAAGGTATTTTTATTCTGGTGACGGAACTTTTTACCACCATATTTTAAACCCAAAAACCGGATACCCATATGAATCAGAGCTTTGTGATGTTACCATCATATCACATGAATCAACAACCGGTGACTGCCTTAGTACAACCTGTTTTGTCCTCGGTGCTGATAAAGGAATGGAGCTGATTGAAAGCCTTGATGGCATAGAAGCTATATTTATGAAAAATGATGGTACAAAGCTTTACTCTTCTTACGCATCCTCGTATGTGCAGAAGTAGAACAGCTAAGTATTGGTATTATACTTGTTATGGATATTTTATCATAACATCAAAAGATAATTTTATTAAAAGGAGTTATATATGATCAGACTAATCATACTGATAATTGTTTTGTTAATATTTGCTTTGTTCAGCCTGCTTGCACTTCCTATACTGTGGCTTGCCGGCAAAAAGAATCCACTTGCTAAAGAAAAAGCCTCAGATGCAATAGCAAGATTTATGTTCAGACTTATTCTTCTTATATGCGGAACAAACATCACCGCTATCGGACTTGAAAATATACCAGCTGATAAGCCTGTTTTGTTTGTAGGAAACCATCGTGGATTTTTTGATGTAATCATATCTTATACATATATTAAAGGCAGGGCTGCCTACGTTGCAAAAAAGGAAATGTCAAAGGTACCTATACTACGCAGATGGATGGCTAATATAAAATGTATTATGCTTGACAGAAACAATACAAGAGCTGCACTTAAGTCAATCCTTACTGGTATTGAATATATTAAAAATGGTACCTCTCTTGTAATATTCCCTGAGGGGACACGTAACAAAGGTGAAGGTGTAATGGAATTTCATGCTGGAAGCTTTAAGCTTGCTGAAAAATCCGGCTGTCTTATAGTACCTGTTGTGCAGAACAACACTTCTGCTATATTTGAAGATCATGCACCATTTCTTAAAAAAGCTCACACTATTATAGAATTCTGCGAACCTCTTGATATGTCTCTGATGTCCGCTGAAGATAAGAAGAATGTGCCAGAATATGTACACGGACTTATACTTACCAAGTATAACAATAATCAGAAACTTGTATAAAATATTAATGTTTAATATCTTTTCATCACTCTTTTTACGTGATATAATACTAAAGTTATTAATGAATTACTGAAATATATATGCAGGAGGAAATAATTATGCCAGTATGGGCGATAGTTTTATTGGTTATTATTGCAATACTTGTTGTTGCTTTAGTAGCTCTTATTATTGTAGGTAACAAGCTTCGTAAGAAGCAGGATGCTAATCAGGCACAGATTGATGCTGCCAAGCAGGTTATGTCGATGCTGATCATCGATAAGAAAAAAATGAAATTAAAAGAAGCTGGTCTTCCTAAGATTGTACTTGACCAGACACCTAAGTACCTTCAAAGAAGCAAGGTACCTGTTGTAAAGGCAAAGATTGGTCCTAAGGTTATGACTCTTATGGCTGATCCTAAGGTATATGACCAGATTCCTATTAAGGCTGAAGTTAAAGCAGAGGTCAGCGGTATATACATCACTGGTATCAAGTCAGTGCGTGGTGGAAAAATAGTTGTTGAAGAAAAGAAGAAAAAAGGATTTTTCAAGAATTTCGGTAAAAAGAATAAGTAATTTCACGTTATATTATTTATCATAAGATGGTGTGAGTGTCAAAAGTAAATTTTGCCGCTCACTGATATATATAAAAAAGCTGCTGTGGCATTAACTATATCAATGTCACAGCAGCTTTTTTACATATTACTTTTTAGCATATTACATTTTAATATCTTACATAAGTAACTTAATATAAAAATCTTCAATACAGCATGCAGCTTTACTCTATAACTTTATCCGTCTGCGTCGGTGCATCCCACTCTCCTGTATGCTTTGTCTTATTTTCCGTTGTTTTTTCTGTTGCCTTTGTAGAGGTGGATGTATTATCTGCTGTTGTCTTTTGTATCTGTTCTTTCGTTGTTGCCTGAACCCTGCTTGTTGTTTCCTGCTTGGTAGATGTTTCCTGCTCCTCTGATGTTGTTGTTTCCGGTTGTGTTTCTGTCTGCTTTGTTATCACGTTAGAGGCAGACTTAAACTCAACCTTCTCCTTTCCTTTATGGATCACTTCCATAAAATCCCTGAATATGCTAAGTGTCTTTACAGAACTCTGTGTCTTAGGATAATCGTAACCTGTCCATACAGCCATAGTATAATACTGGCTATATCCACAGAAGTATGCATCCTTGTTACTATTAGTCGTTCCTGTTTTACCAGCTACAATAGCATCTGATGGTTCTGCACCAACACCTGTACCTCCAGTAACTACGGATCTTAACATATCTGTCATCAGGCGGCATGAATTAGTATCATATACCCTCACTTCTCTTCCGGATGTATCTACTATCGTCCTTCCGGATGTGTTAGTTATCTTTGTAACACACGTAGGCTGCCGGAACATTCCATCATTTGCTATAGTGGCATATGCACCTGCCATTTCTTCTGTCGAAACACCATATGTGAAGCCTCCAAGTGCAACTGCGTTGGTGTTCTTATCCATCCATACCTTATGGAATCCCATATTAAGCAGGAAACCTATACCCATCTTAGGTGTAATGTCGTCTCTGTATATTTTCCATGCTACTGTATTCTTCGACTTCATGACAGCAGTTCTTAGTGTCATCTGTCCTGCATATGAGCCATCTGCATTATTAGGTCCACCATCTATCTTTTCATCAGTAACTATAGTATCTGGTGTATTTCCCTGCTGTAAATATGGTGTATAAACAACTATTGGTTTTATTGAGCTTCCTGGCTGTCTGTAGCTCTGATATGCCCTGTTAAGTGTATATCCATTAAGCTCCTGGCTTCGTGAGCCAACTATTGCAACAACATTACCAGTACTGTTATCTATACATGTTGCGGCTCCCTGAAATTCATATACACCATCATCCGATAATGTTTTATATGAAGCAAGGTTTTTATCTATCGAATCCTGAAGTGCCTCCTGTGCCTCTGGATCTATACTTGTATACACAGTATATCCACCGCCAAGAAGCATCTGCTGGCATGTTGAATAATATTTCTGGTAAAGTTCTTCATATTCATTATATTCATCTTCGGAATTAAAGTTGTTTCTCATAACGAATCCACAGTACTTCATCATTTCTTCTGTAGCACAATGTCTTGCATATGTTTCTACAGAATTGTTCTTCGTTGATACCTTTTCTCCTGAGCCAGATACAGTTATCTCTTCATCAATCGCTGTGTTATATGTCATCGAATCTATATAATCTGCATTATATAACTCTTTAAGTATAAGATTCCTTCTTGTAAGCGTAGCATCATAGTTTGTCAGCGGATTGTACTTAGTCGGATTGTTTGGTATTGCTGCTATAAATGCCTGTTCCGATACCGAAAGTTCCGCAGCTGATTTTCCAAAATATCCTTTAGCTGCTGCTTCTACACCATAATATCCGTTACTGAAATATATGTTGTTAAGATAGAACTCAAGTATCTGCTCCTTTGAGTATTTCTTTTCAAGCCCCCATGCAAGGAATATCTCCTTGATCTTTCTATCCCACGTTACTTCCTGTGTCAGAAAAACATTCTTGGCAACCTGCTGTGTTATTGTGCTGGCTCCCTGGACTATAGTATCACTTTTACGGTTTGCTATCAGCGCTCGTATAATCGCTTTAATATCAATACCTGAATGATTATAAAAATCCCTGTCCTCCATAACAACAAACGAATCTGCAAGCGTAGCTGGTATGTTATCATAATCTATATAATACATATCCTTTGATGCTTTCATGGTACAAAGCTGGTCACCATTCTTATCATATATAACTGTTGTCTTTCCATTCTTAAAAGTATCAACACTACTCTCATCTGCCATCTGCTTTGCATCTGCTGCAAGCTTAGCTATCTTTACAAGCTTTGGTCCTACATATATACCTGCACCAGCCAGTAACACAACTATAACTGCTATTACTATTCTTTTTATTATTCTGCGTCTCCTGCGTTTTTTTGAATTAATTCGTACAGGTTTTTTAACTTGTGCGTTTCTTTTCTGTGAAGTTCTGCTTTCTGATGAATTCGCCATATACATATCCTCTTTAATTCTTGTAATATGTTACAAATACATTTTCCCATTGTGTAAATAACTTATTTGCATCTGTTAAGGAAACTGTCTGACTCATACCTGATGCTGCATCCGTATAAGTCACATTCTTAGAATCATATGCCGTTATTATAACATATGAATCATTCCCACTTTTTCCTATAACCGGACATCCATTATCAATGAAATTAAGCATTTTGTCTATAGATACTCCCTTAATACTTATTCCACTTACTCCTGGTATACTGCTAAGCACTTCATCTGCTGTCTTTGTCTTAAGGGCTTCCGATATATCTGACTGTCCTCCGGCATATGCAGCAACTGCCTGCAATGCGCTGGCCAGTGCGCCAGATGACTGTCCTGATAATGATAATCCCTTAAGTTCTCCTGTAGTATTTTTATATCTTTTCCATATTGTATTAGCGTTATAATCCGCTACTGAGCCATAGGTATCATACGCAAGGGCTATAGCTTTGGATATATCCGTCGTACTGTTCTGGAACTTACCATATCCATATACATAATACCTTCCATCACCCTTGAATTCTTTTGCCAGTTCAAGAACTGCATCCTCTCTGTATACAACATCAGAAGAAGTCCTGAACTCTACAGTTGTTGATGACAAAGCTTTTGTAAGCTTTATTGCCAGCTCCTGCTTTCTGTTATCACTCACTACAGAATCTAACGTCAGTCCGTCTGTTTTTACATTCTCATCTTTATTGATAAGCTGGTCTATGCTTGTTCCTTCATAACCTGAACCAGACTTCACTATTCTTGTAAGATTAATACGCATATCTGAAACACTTGCATCACTTACATATATACCGTTTTCCTCATACTCTTTTATAATCTCATATGAAGAATTCATGATACATACTTTATACATTGCAAATGTTCTGTTTCCGTCATCTTTTATTATAATGTCATCCTTATGTGCCACACCATATATAAAATCATTATTGATATATCCCAGACATTTTATATAGTCGCCATCATCAGCCTGTATTATGTGTTCACTGTCATCTGACATGTTGAATACTCTTATACTTTCAGTTCCATATAGCTTACCGTTAATGCTGTATGCTATAGAGCTTCCATCCTCAGATACCGCATATGTTCCATCTACAAGATCTGATACAACTGTCATAACCTCTTTGCTTATAAGATCAATACAATACAGTGAGTCATCCATAAGTATATAAAATGTATTCTCGTCTGCAAGATAAGCTATGTTTCCTATATTCTGCGATAATATATCATATGGTATATCAACTGGAATATATAATCTTTCTTCAACCTTATTATCTATATATGAATATCTGCAGAGCGAAACACCTGATTCACCTTCATGCTCACCTCTGTTCATATATCCATATACCAAAAAGCTGCAGTCACCACTATCCTGTACATTTAGTATTTTTATGCCATGTTCATTATAATTCTCACGTATACCATCTGTTTCGTCTGTATTAAAAGAGAAAACTCTCGTATATATATTATCATCTGTATTGAAGCACCATAATGAACCCTCATTTACATAATATGCATATCTTGCCTTTTCATCTGAAGCATACTCTGCTGTTGATGATGATTGTATTCCAAGATTAATCTTTCCAGCCGATGTAAGATCGTTCTTTCCATCAAATATCTGGTTTGCTTCCCTTTCATAGTTAAGCAGATAAAATCCTGAATTAGTCTGCCTTATTCTATAGTACTCATAAACATTATATGAATCATAAGAATCATATTCGTTAACCGCACCTGCCCTATAGTTTAAAGTTATAATAGCAACATCCTTGCTTATTTCCTTAACTTTAGGTACAAGCTGGCTTTCTATATATGGTGTTATTTCTCCCCAGCCAACCTGTGATAACGAACTGTTAATATTTACCTTACCATAGTTACTGTTGTTGCCACTTGATAATGTTTCAAGATACTTCTGGATTTCATTCAGTCTGCCTGGATTTAATGTGCATGCATTAAAATATTTTACAAACTCAAACTTCTTATCCAGCTCATAATTCTCTCCTGTAACTATTCTTGTATAATAATATATTTCATCATGTGCTGATGTTTTTATCATTATCTCAAGTGCATACTGTACATTATCATCTATAAGATTCTTTATTCCAAGAGTTGCTGTTATTTTATTGTCATCTCTGTTAAGTGTATTTACCTTAGTATTCTCAATAAGCGAATTATCCGACAGGCTTCTTACTTTGTATGAAACCTCCTGCACATCTGCCCCATAGCTATATATTACTATATCAAGCTTTCTGTTCTGTGCTATCGGTGTAAGGCTGTCATTAGTAAGTGCCTGGTTAATAGCTGCTGTATATCCATGAAGTGGATTAAATTCCGTTCCTTCATCTGTCAGCATTGATATGACTGGTAATGTAGCCTCCGTCATAGTCGTTGCCGATGGTGTAACCGTCTCAAGTCCCATAGATAAAAATGTAACAACCATAGTCGCAATAAACAATACGCCTAAAAAAATATATTTGGAGCTGGACCTTTTATCAGTTCTTCTCATTATTCTCTCCATTCATGTTATTTTACAGATTTAACATTTCACTCATAACTCTTTATAACAGCTTTGAAATAGTCAGCTCTATACCTAGCGCCTTCTGCATATCCTCTGCCTGTTTTTCTGCTTTTTCATCTGTTTTCCCTGTTTTTACAGCTCTTATAAGCAGATTCTTAGGAGTGTGTTCCATCTCAATAAATTCCAAAATCTGAGTATCATAACCTCTAGCCTTTAACATATTGGCACGTGCTGCATCGGTTATTATTGCAGACATTCTTTCTTTAAGTATACCATAATCCATAACTGGCGACAGAAGCGTACTGCTTATAGTCCTGTTAGCCTCATGCTGACAGCATGGTACAGACAGTATAACCTTCGCTCCCCATGCTACAGCCTTTGCAAGTGCATAATCTGTTGCTGTATCACATGCATGAAGTGTCACTACCATATCTACACTGTCAACATCCTTATATGTTGCTATGTCACCAACATAAAAATCCAGTCTGTCATATCCATATTTTGTTCTTAACTCATTACAATGTTCTATGACATCTTCTTTAAGATCAAGACCTATTACCCTTATATTATAACCCTTGAGCTCCTTCAGATAATAATACATTGCAAATGTAAGATAAGACTTACCACATCCGAAATCTATTATAGTCTGTTCTTTATCCTTATCCAGTCTTGGAAGTATGTCTTCTATAAACTCAAGAAACCGGTTAATCTGCCTGAACTTATCATAGCGTGTTCTTACTATCCTGCCATCAGGTGTCATAACCCCAAGGTCTATCATAAATCCTACAGGTGTGCCTTCCTGGATTATATATCTTTTGGTTCTGTTATGGCTTAACTCCTTTTGTGCCTTTATTTCCTTCGCTTTCTTATACTTACATGTACATGTTCCACTTTTGCTTGAAAGAATAGTTGCCAATGAATCTGTTCTAGTTATCTGTGCCTGCTTAAACTCTTCTTCCATATACTTTTCTATACGCTTCTTAACATCTTTCTGTGTATAATTAGTATGCAGCACCTTTCTTCCAACAAACTCAGATACCTGATACTCCAGTGTATCTTTAATAATAACCGGTCTTATCTTTACCTTCTGTGCTTTTGTTTCATCTTTTAGTTTTCTGCTGCTTATAGTCATATCTATAAGGTTTTTATCTATACATATATCAAGTAATTCTTTTATATTCACAAGCTTTCTTCCTTTTCTTATATGGCATAACTGCCAGAACTTATTTTAGTCCCTCCATTATACAATGAAGAGTAAGCTATCGTTTCTGACAATCCTTACATCATTTTAATCTCTTTGTGTTATTTACACAAGTAATAATATCTGTTTTAATAATCTTTTAAAATCTATTTTCCAATATATACCGGGGAAGCCATGTACACTAACGTTTTATCCTCTGTCTCATCATATTCCATTGAAATATTTACATTTATTTTTTTCTTACCAAGCATGACATAGTCTTTTTCACTTCTGTCATATGCATATACCACAAACATATCCATGGTCTTTCTTGACTGTATTTCCTTTGCTTTAAGCTGTTTTAACAACTCATTACACAGATTTTTCCTATCAGTTATATCTATTCTGCCATCTACTGCTCCCTTAAGGCATACATTAACAACACAATCTATGCCATATTCCTCATATACTGTTTCCACTATTTTTTTATACTGCTCTGTACCTTCTATTCCCTTATCAAGCTTTATATCTATGGCAAGATAATACTTATTCTGGCTTGATAATATCCTTATATCCACATCCCCATAAACTGAGTCCTGTATCAATGCATATGAATCATCTTCTTCATTTGCATGCTTCACTATTTTATATGCATTAAGCCCTATATCTTCTGCTATATCCGTAAGAAGCATTGTTTTAGCGTCATCTGACAGATAGCTTTCAGTTATCACTCCATAAGCCGTAAGCTCTGATGAAACATCCCTGTACACATTATTGCAGAATATGCTCACCATATCCTTTCTGCTGTTAACTGATACCGCCCTTACTATTCCAGGTGAAAACACACGCACAGCTGTAAATATCCATAAAACTATTGCCAGTATAATACTAAACCTCTGAAAACTATATCTTTTCACATATTTGTCTTTAAGCAAAATACTCTTATACATATAAAAACCTCCCATCAACCAATAATAATATTCTCTGATATTATTACCAGTTAATGGAAGGTATATACTCATGAAGTATTTTAGTCTTTAGCATAACAGCTGACTATAATACTTCATTATTAATCAACTGCTCCAAGTCTTGCAAGGGATCTTCTAAGAGCAAGCTCTGCCCTGTGGACATCAAGATTACTTTCCTTTGCAGCAAGTCTTCTTTCCGCTCTTACCTTTGCTTCATTGGCACGATTAACATCGATTTCATCCGGCCACTCTGCTATTTCTGCAAGTACTGTAACACGGTCTTTTAGTATCTCTACTATTCCACCATGAACAGCAGCCTTCTTTACTTCGCCATCCTGATGAATCTTTAACACACATGGAACAAGCACAGCTGTAAGTGGTACATGGTTAGGATATATACCTATTTCACCCTCACTTGTGCTCAGCTCAACAAATGTGACGTCATCATTGTAAAACACTCTTTCGGGTGTATTTACTAAAAGCTTCATTGTATCTGCCATATCAATTCTCCTTATCAAGATATCTGAGTTTACAATCTTTATTGCTTATCTTCTACTTTGATACCTTTGCAAGTACATCGTCGATACTGCCGCAGTTAAGGAAATAACTTTCTGGGATATCATCATACTTACCTTCAATGATTTCCTTGAAGCCCTGAATTGTCTCACTTATAGGTACATAACGTCCTTCAAGTCCTGTAAACTGTCCAGCTACGAAGAATGGCTGTGAAAGGAATCTCTGTACCTTTCTTGCTCTTGATACAACCATCTTATCTTCCTCTGAAAGTTCATCCATACCAAGAATAGCAATGATATCCTGGAGTTCCTTATACTTCTGTAATATCTCCTGAACTGATCTTGCTACCTTATAATGTTCTTCACCAACGATTCTTGGATCAAGAATTCTTGATGTAGATTCAAGTGGATCTACAGCTGGATATATACCAAGCTCAACTATAGAACGTGAAAGAACTGTAGTTGCATCAAGATGTGCGAATGTTGTTGCTGGCGCTGGGTCAGTAAGGTCATCCGCAGGTACATATACAGCCTGGACTGATGTGATAGAACCATTCTTTGTTGATGTGATACGCTCCTGAAGAGCACCCATCTCTGTCTGAAGAGTTGGCTGATAACCTACGGCTGAAGGCATACGTCCAAGAAGCGCTGAAACCTCTGAACCAGCCTGGGTAAATCTGTAGATATTATCGATGAAAAGAAGTACATCCTTTCCACCCTTATCTCTGAAGTACTCAGCCATAGTAAGTCCTGTAAGACCAACTCTCATTCTTGCTCCAGGTGGTTCATTCATCTGACCGAATACCATGGTTGTCTTCTCGATAACTCCTGAATCCATCATTTCGTGATAAAGGTCATTACCCTCTCTTGTACGCTCACCAACACCAGTGAATACTGAATATCCACCATGCTCAGTAGCAATATTACGTATAAGTTCCTGAATAAGAACTGTCTTACCTACACCGGCACCACCGAAAAGTCCGATCTTTCCACCCTTCTGATAAGGGCAGAGTAAATCTACTACCTTGATACCTGTCTCTAACATCTCTGTATTAGTAGCCTGCTCAACGAATGAAGGAGCCTTTCTATGAATAGGCATATGCTCTACTTCTGGAGCTGGCTTATTATCTATAGGCTCTCCTAATACGTTAAACATTCTTCCAAGTGTCTGCTCGCCAACTGGTACTGATATAGGAGCACCTGTAGCTTCTGCATCCATACCTCTAACAAGACCATCTGTTGGTCCAAGGGCGATACATCTTACCGTGTCGTCTCCAAGATGCTGTGCAACTTCCACAACAAGCCTGCCGCCGTCATTGGTCTTTATGTTGATGGCTGAATTGATTTCTGGCAGATTACCTTCTGTGAATTTAATATCAATTACAGCACCGATAATCTGAGTAATCTTACCAATATTATTCTCTGCCATTGTTACCTCCATCTATAATTATTATAACTATCCGATAGCATTCGCACCTGCTATGATTTCTGTAAGTTCCTGTGTAATAGAAGCCTGACGGGCTCTGTTATACTTAAGTGAAAGATCAGAAATCATCTCATCTGCGTTGCTTGTGGCATTATCCATAGCCTGCATACGTGCACCATTCTCACTGGCAACCGCCTCTATAAGCGCACCATATATAAGACTGCACACATACTTAGGTATGATAAGGTTCAAAGCTTCATCTTCCGCTGGCTCATAGTTCATAGGTGTTGTATCCTCACCGCTGCTTAAGCCATCTGTATCTACTGATACAGGAAGAAGCTTAATAAGCTTAGGCTCATGAACTACTGTATTCTTAAACGAAGTATAAGCAAGATATATCTCACCTATTTCACCAGCTGCAAATCTTTCAAGCAGCTTATCACATATGCTTCTTGCATCTGTATAAAGAGGTTCATTGATAATATCAGAATCATCTTCTGATATATTATACCCTCTTCTTGCAAGATAATCTCTTCCCTTGGTACCTATAGCAACTATATCTATATCTTCCTTTGGAATACCACTCTCTGTAATAAGCTTTGTTAAGTTTGTATTATATCCTCCGGCAAGTCCTCGGTTAGCTGTTATTGTTATAACCGCCTTCTTAGAAGACTCACCAGGAACAAGATACTTGTGATTGATGTTACCTGACCTTGCAAGCATATTGCATATCGTCTCGTACATCAGATCTGAATAAGGCTTTGTGCTCTCTGCCTTTCCCTTTGCTTTCTGAAGTTTAACAGTGGAAACAAGCTTCATAGCCTTAGTAATCTGACCAGTACTCTGAATACTGTCTCTACGCCTTTTTATATCTTTCATTGAGGCCATAGAATTTACCTCCATTCCCACATTTAGAACTTAAATGTTTTCTTAAACTCTTCAATAGCACTTACAAGCAGCTTTTCATTCTCTTCAGTAAGTTCCTTAGTTTCCTTTATAGACTCTGGAATCTGAGGATACTTAGTATCTATGAATTCAAACAAACCTTCCTGGAAATCAAGAATCTTATCTACTGGTATGTCAATAACATACTTCTTAGTTACAGCATATATAATGATAACCTGATATTCAACAGGCATTGGCTTATACTGTGGCTGCTTTAACATCTCCATGATACGCTCGCCCTGTGCAAGTTTCTCCTTAGTATCGGCATCAAGCTCTGAACCAAACTGTGAGAATGAAGCAAGCTCTCTGTACTGTGCAAGCTCTGTACGGATAGGAGCAGCAATCTTCTTAATAGCCTTAATCTGTGCTGAACCACCAACTCTTGATACAGAAAGACCTGCATTGATCGCTGGTCTGAAACCAGAGTTAAACATCTCAGTTTCAAGATATATCTGACCATCTGTAATAGATATTACGTTAGTAGGGATATATGCTGAAACATCTCCTGCCTGTGTTTCGATGATAGGAAGGGCTGTAAGTGAGCCTCCGCCGTACTCATCTGACATACGTGCTGCTCTCTCAAGAAGTCTTGAGTGAAGATAGAATACATCTCCAGGATAAGCCTCACGTCCAGGAGCTCTCTTTAACAGAAGTGAAAGTGTTCTGTATGCTGCTGCATGCTTACTTAAGTCATCATATACAACAAGAACATCTTCACCGTTTTCCATCCACTCTTCACCTATAGCGCATCCTGAGTAAGGAGCAATATACTGAAGCGGTGCAAGCTCACTTGCTGTTGATGCTACTACTGTTGTATAACTCATAGCACCATATTCTTCAAGAGTCTTAACGATACTTGCAACTGTTGATGCCTTCTGTCCGATAGCAACATATATACAATGTACGCCCTGACCCTTCTGGTTGATAATAGTATCTATAGCGATAGCTGTCTTACCTGTCTGACGGTCACCGATGATAAGTTCTCTTTGTCCTCTTCCGATAGGAACCATGGCATCGATAGCCTTAATACCTGTCTGAAGTGGAACACTTACTGACTTTCTTGTGATAACGCCTGAAGCAACTCTTTCTATCTTTCTTGTCTTGTCTGTGTTAATAGGACCCTTGCCATCTATAGGCTGTCCAAGTGCATTAACAACTCGTCCTGTTAATGCATCACCAACTGGAACTTCAACTACTCGTCCAGTTGTTTTGACAGTATCACCTTCGCTTATATTTCTTGAATCACCAAGAAGAACGGCACCTACATTGTCCTCTTCAAGGTTAAGCACCATACCATATACTTCACCAGGGAATTCAAGAAGTTCTCCCTGCATGGCCTTTTCAAGTCCATGGATTCTAGCGATACCATCTGCTACCTGAATTACTGTACCAACTTCTGATACTTCTAGTTCGGCAGAATATCTTTTAATCTGTTCTTTAATAACTGAACTGATTTCTTCCGGTCTTAAATTCATTAGCTTTATGCACCTACTTTCTATTAGATTCAAGCTTTATGCCAGCTGGATATTCTTTAAATTCCTGGCAAGCTCATCGATTTTATGTTTTACACTGCTGTCTACGACTCTGTCTCCGATTCTTATGACCATGCCCGCTATAAGCGATTCATCTATATCATAATTAATCTTGAAATCCACATAATCAGTTGTTGCAAGCAGTCTGCTTACAACTGACAGCTTCTGATCATCTGTGAGAGGTCTGGCTGTGGTAACGAAAGCCACTCCTATCTTCTTGTACTCATATACTCTCTTTATAAAGTACTGGAGCGTGCTTACTATCTTGTCCTGTCTGTCCTTAGACACCATAACAGTTAAAAGTCCTGTAATATCCTTAGATACGAACTTATCGAATACATTCTTTATAAGTTCTTCCTTATCACCCTTTTCTACCTTAGGTGACCTTAATATCTTTACCAGATCCTGGTTATCCTTGAACACATCTATCACAACCTGTGCTTCTTCACATAGTTCGTCGATCTTAGATTCCTGGATGGCGAGCTCAAATAAAGCCTCACCGTAAGTTGTTTCTACTAATTTCGCCATGTGTTCTCACCCATTTCATTCAAAGTCTGTTCAATAATTGCATTACTTTCGCTCTCATCAATAGATTTAGAGATAAGCTTAGAAGCTATCATAGCTGATACAGTAACAATCTGCTGCTTAACTTCATCTGCCACTTTCTGCTTTTCAAGTTCTGCTTCCTTACCTGCTCTCTCGATAATTCTTGCAGCTTCTTCTTTAGCTTCATCTATGATCTTCTGCTCATTATGCATAGCTGTCTTTCTGGCATCACTTAATATAAGCTCTGCTTCTTTATTCGCAGCCTTTAACTTTTCTTCATATTCTGCCTTCATGGCAAGAGCATCTTCCCTGTTCTTTTCAGCAGTTTCCCTGTCACTTGTTATCTTATCCTGTCTTTTCTTTAACATGTTACGAACAGGATTGAAAAGAATAACTGACAAAAGCAGGAATAATATGAATACGTTAATGGCTGTTATCGCAGCATCAAATAAGAGCTGATAATCAAGTCCAAATAATCTTCCTGATGTTTCAAGAGCCACAAATGTACTTCCGAAATTCAATTGTTGGCCTCCTTTCCATTATCTTAATGGGCCTTTACCCTTATGAATATAATATTCCGTTCTTAATTAACCCTTGAATGGCTGAACGAACATTAAGATAATAGCTACGGCGAAACCATAAAGACCTGTTGTCTCGGCAACGGCCTGTCCAAGTAACATAGTTGAAGTGATATCTGACTTAGCACCTGGATTACGTCCAACTGCTGCTGCACCATGACCTGCTGCAATACCCTGTCCAACACCAGGACCAACACCTGCGATCATCGCAATACCTGCACCAATGGCTGACATAGCCTGAATAAATTCCTGTCCACTAATATTCATCTTAAAATCCTCCGTTAATAAAATTTAAGCACCGGTTATTTTATCACCGTGCAATCAAAATGTGCACATTACACAATATTTTATATGCATTTAGCATATAACATTCCAGGTATGAATCTTGTACATGCCTGGACTAACTATGAAAATCTAATATCCAGACCCCTATATCCGGAAATTATATTTCAACTTAATCTGCTATCTTGTCGTTAACATAAACCATAGTTAACATACAGAATACATACGCCTGAATACATCCTGAGAACAAGTCAAAGTATGCATGAAGTACTGCCGGATAAGCAATTGTAAATGGCTTTAACAAATCATAGATAAGTCCCATAAGAACTGTTCCTGACATAACGTTACCAAACAGACGCAATGAAAGAGACAACGGAACTGCAAACTCACCTATCAGGTTAATAGGGAACAAAAACCAGATTGGCTGGAATAATGCAGCAAAATGTCCTACCTTATTCTTCTTTATACCATTGAACTGAACAAGTATAAATGTAATCAGACCAAGGCATAGCGTAACACCATAATCAGCTGTTGGTGGCCTGAGTCCGAAAAGACCAGATATATTGGAAATTATAATAAATAGGAATAATGTTGAAATATAGTTGACGAACTTGTTTGCATTCTTTCCCATAATTCCGTCAACCATCGTTCCAAGCATCTCCACTATAATCTCTATAGCATTCTGGAACATCCCAGGTGTATCATCAGGCTTGACCTTATTAATCTTCACCCTGGCAATAACCGCCATGATAATTATGAAGATTGAAACCAGCAACATAGCAACATGTGTCGTGTTAATACTGAATGTATAATCAATGCCTGGAATATGGAACTCCTTAAGGCTATGAATCATAAAACTCGAATCACATGCTACAAGTGTGTTAACATAAGAGCTTCCCACCTTCTCACCTTCCTTTTTTTATTTTGTTGATTAATTTATCAGTAAACGGCTGTATATAAGCCGCTACTTTCATTGAAAACATTCCCAGTATTGCAAATAACAGATCTCCCAGATCAAAAACATACAATACTGTAAACATAACAAGCATCACTATAAGACGTATTACATAGCCTAATATAAATGTAATGCTTGTATTCGCCCCTCCATACACTACCTTTCTTATACGTAAACTCATATGAAAGGTACTAAAAACCGCATACGCCACACCTGCTACAAAACCTATGGCAGGCTTAAGCGGTGTTTTGGCTATACATATTATTAAAGCTTCTCCCACGATAAGATACAACAGCTGTACTATAAGCATACCTGGGATAGAGGGATTAATATCTTTGATTTTCTCAATCATGCATTATACTCCTCTCTTTTAGTTGTTATCCTTATGTGCTTTGTTATATCGTTCTACCTTCTGCTGTATATCCTTTTCCTGTTCAAGTTTTTTCTTAACCTCATCCTGCTTTATGGAATTCATAGCAAGCACGTATGCATTTCTGCAGCCAGCCGCAATTCCAAGTATAAGCAGTGGAATAGTAAAACATGTTCCTAACTTTTTATCCAGCCATAGACCTAGTGCCAGACATATAAACGTTGGAACCATAACGCATATGCTAAGCTGGGATATTAATACTATATTCTTCAATGCAATTCCTCATTCCCATACACTAATGATAACCCACTCACTTTAAAATTCTATACCGATTATACCCTTTTAAACAAATGTTGTCTATATATTTTATTTCCCAAATATTTACACTCAGATATCTAATGTCTAGGCATTTTGACTAATTTTTCACAAAGAATAACATCTGAATTTTTTATTCAACGTTTATCCACATTTTTGTTGAATTTTATATATCTGCTTGCTATAATTTCCATAATAAATATGTGCTATGAAATTCATTTACTTAATCAGGAGGAATACGTATGGCAACTTTATTCCGTAAACGTCTTATCCCAAGCGAATGCGTCAACCTGAAAGACGATACCATCATACATATTGATGAAGATACTATTATAACTAGCTGGAAAACCTTCCGTCCTAAAGCGGAATTCTCACATGGCGTATCTTATTACGTACTAAAAGAAGGTTATAAAATAAGTAAGTTCTATAAACAGGATGGCACCCTGGCTTATATATACTGTGATATCATAGATACAGCTTACGATAAAGCTTCTGATACATACGTTTTTACTGATCTGTTAGCTGATGTTATCATAGAAAACTCAGGCTTTGTACGTGTAGTAGACCTTGATGAGCTTGCAGATGCCTGCAGCGATGGTCTTATATCTGACAACATGCTTGTAGAATCACTTCACAAGCTGAATAATCTTTTAACTTCAATATATTCCGGAACATTCCACGGATATCTTAAGGTTCTTGAAGATTACGAAGCTTCCATATAATTTACTAGTGAACAACATAATACTCATTATATTTAATAATACCCATCATATTTCTATGCATTCTTCTGCATAGAAATATGATGGGTATTAAAGTCGTGCCTTTTGACCCAGGCATAATTATATATATTTATTGCACATCGCCACGCCGACTGCTACATCTGCTATAACTGAAGTGTCACTTCTCTTTTATCAGACTCATACTTATAATATCTTACTCCTGCTGCGTTAAGCATCCTCTTTGATGATATGACTGAAGCTGTATCCGCATACTTATCACAATCATACACAATAGTTTTAATTCCCGCCTGTATAATCGCCTTTGCACATTCATTGCATGGAAACAGCGTGACATACATCTTGGCTCCATCTAATGTTCCACCACGGTAATTAAGTATTGCATTAAGTTCACTATGTGTCGTATAAAAGTACTTGTTATCAAGTGGATCACCTTCACGGCACCATGGGAATTCATCATCAGAACACCCTATAGGAAGTCCGTTATATCCCATAGATAATATCTTATTATCATTACTTACTATACATGCACCAACCTGTGTGTTAGGATCCTTGGAACGAAGTGCTGACAGCTTGGCAACACCCATAAAATATTCATCCCAGGATATATAGTCCTTTCTTTTATCGCTCATATCTCTCCATTTCTGACATTGATCAAACATTAATCAAACATTAATCAAACATTGATATTCTTCTTATATGTCTTTCATCATTGCTGAATTTTGAATCAAGGAATGTATCTGCTATTCTGAACGCCAGCTCTGGTCCGATCACTCTTGCACCAAGACAGAGCACGTTGGCATTGTTATGCTCTCTTGTTGCCTGTGCACTAAAACAGTCACTACAAAGTGCAGCTCTTATTCCCTTGACCTTGTTAGCAGCCATACTCATGCCTATACCTGTTCCGCACATAAGAATACCAAGCTCACATTCACCGCTTGTTACAAGATCTGTTACTTTGTTTGCATATACAGGATAGTCACATGACTCACTTGTATATGTTCCAACATCCTTACACTCTATTCCTCTCTTCTTAAGATGCTCTATCATCTGGTTTTTAAGTTCTACTGCTCCGTGATCACATCCAATTGCTATCATCATTTTCTCCTTTATTATCGTGATATTGTTTATCAATCCTGATTGTTCCTTGGTGAGGTTATTACATCTACAACTTTTGCAACAAGACTGTATAGCTGCTCAAAACACCTATTATATTCTTCAAGTCCCTTGCCATAAGGATCTGGCACCTCAACCTCTCCCTCTCCGGCAAGCTCACCAAGTGTAAAGACATTTATAGCCTTGTCAAATGTATCATACATTTTCTGTTTCATAGATAAGTTCATAGTAAGCACAAGCGTATCTACACTAAAATCATCATTGGATATCTGGGCTGAAACATTACTAGGCATAATCATCCCATGTCTTGAAGCTACTGCAACTGCCTTTGGATTATAAGGCTCAGGAAAAAGCACAACCATTCCCCTTGATTCACTTCTCATCTCCGGCATAAGATTAGACATAATCGTTGCAGCCATAGGGCTTCTGCATGTATTACCCATACATACAAATATTACTTTATTAAATCTGTTCATAACGAAACACCATCCTGGCTCACACTGCAATCTTGTTATCTATACGTGTATTATAGTATGCCCTGCTGCTTTTATCAATCTGTTCATGACTGCACGTCCAACATTCTCTGTTTCAAAGCTTTCCGAAAATACATAATCCACATGTTCATTATCAAACTCTCTTAGTATCGCATACAAATGTCTTGCAACGCTTAGCTCATCACTCTTATGTCCCATGGAAATAACTATTCCATCTGTATAAAAATGCCTTGTTTCATCGGTAGTCATTATTGCTACCTTAAAGCCTTCATTAATAAGCTTTTTCGTGTTATTGTTTATATAATCAACAACCTTAGCCATGTCACCTTCAACAATCTTAAGATCTGCATCCGGTGCGTAATGCTTATATTTCATGCCTGGTGCTCTTGGCACAACCCCTTCCTTCACCCCGTCAGTTATAGCCGGATCTATAGTCACTCTGCCTATAACCTCCTCAAACATCTCCTTTGTTATATATCCGGGACGAAGTATAGCCGGCACTTCCTCACTAAGATCAATAATAGTTGACTCAACGCCTATATCTACTGTATCATCTGCTATTATCATATCTATCTTTCCTGAAAGATCCTTTATAACATGGCTTGCCAGCGTAGGGCTTGGTTTTCCAGAGGTGTTAGCACTAGGTGCCGCTATATATACGCCTGATTTTCTTATAAGCTCTGCTGCCACT